>VSSQ01000022.1_pt1 | contig 306512 bp, 266 predicted proteins | sample 4763081 | NCBI WGS metagenome assembly VSSQ01 (sample SAMN12137344, study PRJNA551015) | bioreactor metagenome | isolation source: SDC9 anaerobic chlorinated ethene degrading culture | place: USA: Knoxville, Tennesee | collected 2015-01-01 | reverse complement strand
GGAATTCTATGAAAAAGCGAGATATTCAAAGAAAAACATAAGATATTATAGGGAGGGTTATGCCGTGCTTAATCGTCGAGAATTTCTTAAGCTGGTGGTCAAAGGCGCAATTCTGGGCAACTTCATCAGCTTAGTAACCCCCGAACTGGAAAAAGCCCTCGCACAAGGAGAAATCAATAAGCTTCCCATTATTATGGTGGAGACAGGAACCTGTACCGGAGACAGCATTTCCTTGGATAATATCTGGTCACCCACTCTATCCGATATATTTACCAACATTACAGAATGGCGTTATGACTGGACCATGATGCAATCACAAGGGGAGCTGGCCTACGACGTCTTGTTGGAGATCGAAAAAAATCAAGCTCATGAGTTTGTTCTTCTTGTTCAAGGTTCTATGATTCGCCGGGACGGAGGTCATTATAATTACGCCGGATTGGAAAACGGTCAACTGATCACCGGTCTGGATCTGGTGCGCAGACTGGGGTTAAAAGCCAAATACGTAGTGGCTGTTGGCCATTGCGCTACCTATGGGGGACCCGTCGCCGGTTACCCTAATCCTACACAGTCTACCGGTGTACAAAATATTTTGCCCGAGCGCCGGGTGATCAATGTCTCCGGCTGCCCCGCCCATCCGGATTGGATCATGGGAACTCTCCTTCACTTAGCTCTTTATGGTGAGCCTGAATTGGAGAAATTCGGCCGGCCGAAAATGTTTTTTGGGGAGACTATTCATAATAATTGTCCCCGTCGCCGCTACTACGACCAGGGCATATTTGCCACAGATATCGGTCAGAAAGAATGCCTTTACCGGGTAGGCTGTAAAGGACCGGTCACCTATGCGGATTGTCCGATCCGTCGCTGGAACGATCATTATAATTGGCCTATAGGGTGCAATTCCCCCTGTATCGGCTGTACCGAGCCCGGTTATCCTGACCTTATGGAACCCTTTACCGCCCATTTTCCCGATATCCCTTTTCCAGGAGGAAGCCGGGCGGCAACGGATCGAATCGGCAGGGGGGTCTTGGGATTAGCCACTCTAGGAATCGGTGGTTATTTTTTATCTTCCTTTTACAAGGGCCGCCTTCATCGCAATATCATTAAGTCCACCATCAAAGGAAAGAAAAAGGTTAAGGTAAAAAAGGGTACAGTTTGTCATCACTATCGGCCGAAAGAATCAAAGGAGTGAGCTTGCTGGAAAAGAAAGTTATCTTTCCATTTACCCGTATTCACAATCCAATGTTAGTGGAAGCCTATCTGGAAAACGGCGTTATCCAGGATGCCTTTATCTCGGATACCCTTTACCGGGGCTTTGAGCAAATTCTCGAAGGCCGTCCTGCTTTTGATATGCCTTATTACACTCAGCGCATCTGTGGCATATGTTCCTCCGTTCATGCTGTAGCGGCAGCTTTTGCTGTAGAACAAGCACTTGGCATGACTGTTCCCTCCAATGGATTGATCCAACGCAATCTTATTATGGGCAGTGATTTCCTGCAGAATCATATTCGGCATTTCTATCTCATGAGTATGCCGGATTATTTTAAAGGACCTGACATTCCTCCTTTTACACCTCATTTAGAGGGCGATATCCGATTTAATACTGAAGAAAACCAGCGCATGACGGAGCATTATTTTAAAGCTGTGGAGATTTCCCGGGATGCCCATGCCGCCTTCGGTGTGTTCGGCGGTAAGGCCCCACATGGACACGGAATCGTACCTGGTGGATGCACTATGCATGTGGATGCCGATAAAATCAATCGCTTTCGGGGCTATCTGATCCAAATCCTCGAATTTATCAATAACTTCATGATACCCGATATGGAGTTTCTGGTGGAACGCTACCCGGAGTATGTTCATCTAGGAAAAGGCAATGGGAACTTTCTCTCAGTGGGAGGCTTCACCCAACCGGATGGCGGCACCTTATTCCCCCATGGGGTTGTGCTCGAAGATAAGCACCAGCCCTTCGATGATCGGTTAATCCTGGAGGAAGTGACAACAGCCTGGTATAAGCCAACACCTCCCGCCCATCCTTGGCAAGGAACAACCGAACCAGATAAAAATCAACCTCAGGGCTATACCTGGGTTAAGGCTCCCCGCTACCAGGGGCATGCCCTGGAGGTGGGCCCCCTGGCCCGGGCCGTGATAGCCAAGGAAAAAATTATCGGCTATGGCACCCTTGGCCGTCATTGGTCTCGGGTCATGGAAACCAAGAAGATTGCCGAAGCGGCCATGATCTGGCTGGAGCGCCTGGTTCCTGGAGCAGAGACTTTAAATACCAAAGTCCAGCAAGAATCAGGCATGGGTATAGGCTATGTGGAGGCCATGCGAGGGACTTTAGGTCATTGGATAAAAATCGAAAAAGGACGGGTTAAGCATTATCAAATCATAACACCATCGACTTGGAACTTTAGTTCGCGGGATGAAGCCGGTAACTGCAGTGTAGGAGAATTATCCATTCGCGGCCTCACCATCAAGCATCCGGAATTAAAAGAAGCCGGAAGAGTGATTCGCTCCTTCGACCCTTGCTTTTCCTGCAGTGTGCATCTCATTGACGGAGAACAACTCCGCACTTTAGATATCCGGGTCTGACTATTATAAAAGACTTAAAAAATCGCAAGAACCTAAAAAACTGACTTTACACACAAACGTGAATGGTTCTCGTGGGGTGCAGAGGTGAAATCGTGAAATACAATAAAAAAAACCAAGGTTCCCAACCCCAGCTCAAAATCCGCAAGCCGGTCGTGAAAGAATTAAATAAAGATCAATTAATTAATCATATTGAGATGAGACAACCTGCCTCAGTTCGCTTTTTCCATTGGGGATTTGCCTTTTCTCTTATTGCAATTATTCTTACCGGTTTAATCCTTCATCAGCCCCTCCCCTTTCTGGCGCTGCCCTATAGCAAAGTCTTCGTGATGCATGTGGGCTTTGGCTGGCTTGCCTCGGCCTTTTTCATCTTTCGTTTAGTGGATATGCTTATGCACAAGGATAAAACACTCCTTCTCTCTTGGCAGGATATAAAGAACCTTCCTAAAGTTTTTGCCTATTATTTTTATCTCCGTTCCGATCTTCCTCCTTATGGGCAGTATAATTCAGGGCAAAAAGTGATTTTCACCAGCTGGTTTCTGCTTTTTCCTTTTCTGGTCTTCATCTCCCTAGCCTCCTACTGGGCGGGAGAACGTCTGGATTGGGTTATAAAGCTCTTAGGGGGTATTCAAGTCCTGCGCATAATTAAATATTTTGGAGCCATTTACTTTGCTTCCACCATTCTTCTCCATATCTACCTGGGCCTCACAGAAAATCTTAGCAAACTCCAGTCCATGGTTACGGGGTATGAACAGAAGAACTGTGAAAAAAGCCCCGCATATCAAAGACCAGATTATCATACTAAACGATAGTGAGGCAGGCTGAGCCGTTGAGGCAAACAAAAAAAGTTCCTTGCTTAAGGGAACTTTTTTTGTCCTTATTTTAATCTATCTTATACTGTAATTAATTCCAGCCTTGTAAGACTGTTCTTAAAATCTTCCCTGAACGGGTCATAGGAAGTTTTTCTTTGATTTTAACATCGATGGTGCACCGAAGGGAAAAATGTTCCCGAACATAGTGAACAACCTCTTGAGTAAAGCGCTCATAGTCCGCATCACTGCCCAGGCCATCTTCCAGTGCCAAATATACGCTTAAAATCTGACACTGTGTAAGATCATCGGACTTAGCCACCACACCAGCTTCTAGAACCCGCGGAAAATCCATTAAAACAGATTCCAACTGATAGTAGCTGATGGTATTCGTTCCCGAACGGAATCCATCCATGAATACTCCGTCCCACATATCTCTTTCTTTTGCTAAAGCGATCTCTGCTCCACCCATTCTAACCCCTCCTCTAAAGACGGTTCCGTTCACTTTAAGGTCTTTTTATTTATTATAGACTGTCATTTCATTTTCCTCTATAATTCTCTCCGAATTGTCTGAATTTTTATGCGAGCGGTTTGTATTCTTCCGCGAAATGCTTGTGAAGCCCAGTATAAGCCGCTTTAGGGGTTGAACGCCTTCTCAATTCATCCATAACCGCCTAAAAATTTCCGAGTATAAAATGATACATTTTACCTCACTATTGGGTATAATGGAGTGTAGAGTTCGAAACTGAAAGGGAAGATGCATCTTGCCGTTACATATTCATTTTGTTGGAATCAAAGGAACAGGAATGAGTGCTTTGGCTCAAGTTACCGCTCATATTGAAGGAGCCCATATTACGGGCTCAGATGTTCCGGAGCGCTTCTTTACCGATGCGGTTCTGGAGCGTGCTCATATTCCCGTTCTTAACTTTTCCGCTGCCAATGTTGAAAAGGCTGATATTGTTGTAGCCTCAGCTGCTTATGGTGAAAATCATGAAGAAATCGCCCGGGCGCGGGAATTAAATATTCCTGTCTATTCCTATCCACAATTCTTGGGCAGGCTCATGTCCAAAAAACGGGGTATTGCCGTCGCCGGTACCCATGGTAAAACGACTACCACAGCCATGATTGGGCTGGCTCTCCTTCAATCGGGAATTGACCCTACCATTGTGGTGGGCAGTGATGTTCCCAGCATCGGCGGAAATGCCTATTCTGGTCAAGGCGATTTCTTTCTGGCCGAATCCTGTGAATACCGTCGTCATTTTCTGAATTATTCTCCAGAATACTTGATTATTACGAATATCGAGTTTGATCATCCGGATTATTTCAAGGATTTAGATGATGTGGTGTGTGCTTTTTCGGAAATCGCCCAGAAGATACCACCCCACGGCAGGATTTTCATCTGGCATGAAGACCCTCAAAGAAAAGCCATTCAAGCTCAATCACCGATCATAACCTTCGGGTTGAATGAGGAAGCCGATGTCTATGCTACCAATATTCAGTTCCATGATGAAGGAAGCACTATGACCATCGTCGCTCATGGAACTGTACTGGGAGAATTCCATCTCCATGTCAGTGGCAAGCATAATATTCTCAATGCCTTGGCGAGCATCGCCCTGTGTTTGGAAATCGGCGTTCCTACGGAAAAAGTACTGGAGTCATTAAGCCATTTTAATGGCACCAAACGCCGCTTCGAACATATTGGACAGAATGCCGGAGCCCTTATCGTCGATGACTATGCTCACCATCCCACGGAAATCCGCTCAACCCTTGAAGGTGCAAGACTCTCCTTCCCTGACCGCCGTATTCGGGCCGTATTCCAGCCCCATACCTTTAGCCGCACAGAAAAGCTCCTCCAAGAGTTCTCCCAATCCTTCCAGGCTGCTGATGAAGTGGTCATCGCCGAAATTTTCGCTTCCGCCCGGGAAACAAATCTCAATACCATTTCAGCTTCCTCTCTGGCGGATTTAATCAGCCAGCAGGGAGTCAATGCCCGTTATATCCACTCCCTTGAAGAAATTCAAACTTATCTTGCCCAGACCCTTTCCCCCGGGGATCTGGTTCTGACCCTGGGTGCAGGGGATATCTATAAGGTGGGGCAAAGTTTAGTGTGCTGAACAGGTAGGCCGATAGGCCAACTCTATGACTATTCCATTGGATTGAGATTGTTTTAGATTCCTTAGCCTTGAATCACAGTATTTGCTGTATTTCAGGGCTTTCTTACATTTCCCCCGCCGCAAGTCATAGCAAACTTTTCGTAGTCTGGGCTTACTATGGTATACTATAAATTAAAAGCTAATAGATAAGACCTTCACTGGTGAGGGAGGGGTAACATGGCTCAGGCCACTCGCGCAGAACGGGAAAAGAAGACCGTCAAGGTTATGATCATGCTCTATTGTAAAGACAACCATAAGCCCATTGGCGACCTGTGTGCAGAATGCCAGGAACTCTTGACTTATTCCCAGAAGCGGGCAGAGCATTGCAGGTTTGGAGAAGATAAGCCGGTCTGCGGTGATTGCACCGTACATTGTTATAAAAAAGATATGCGGGAAAGGATTCGCACTGTTATGCGTTACGCAGGCCCCCGAATGATCCTCCATCATCCGTTGATGACTATACAGCATGTTATTGATAAAAGGCATAAGCCGCAGATTGGAGAAGATAGGATTGGCTGACAGGTTCGAAAAACTAAGGAATGGCCCCATATAGAGGCTATTCCTTTTTACATAGTGACAGATCTCGAATAAGGTGCTCTTCTTCCGATCTCCCTCACTATTTCCTGCCAATCCTGGCAACGGATAATTCCTGAGGACAGTTCTCCTTGGTTATAGCTGGCGTCCAAGAGAAGCACAGGTACTCCTGCTTCAGAGATTGCCTGGGCATTCCCCAGAAAATCCTCGAGGAATATCTCCAGCTGCCATTGCAGTACATAATCCACTTTGCTTTGGAAGCCTGTAAAGAGGATCCGTTCATGGGGTATCTTGTGCTTTTTCATCCAACGAAGAGTATGGACTTCCTCATCCAGGGATCGGGCGGTAACATAGACCACTTCATGACCCTGGCGGAGGAGCCTTTCAATGCCTTCCTTAGCCCCGGCTACCGGGTCGGGAATATCGAACAAGGTGGCCACATTATCTTCGAAGTACTTCCCCATTTCCTCCCAAGACACACCAAAATCCAAATGCATATCATAATTTTTCAGTTCTAAGATATTGGTCCCAAAGTGCCGGTTCAGCTTTCCAAGCCAAGCTTTATAGCTATCGGAAACTACCCCGTCGATGTCTACACCTATTCGCAAAGGACTGTCCTCTCCTTTAAATTATTCTTAGCGCATTAATTCTTCTAATTCCAGAGGCTCTACCCGGCGTCCGTCTTTATAGGCCCGCATATTTCCTCCGGAAATCTCATCGATTAAAGCAATTTGTTTATCATCACCGATTCTGCCGAACTCAAATTTTATATCATAAAGTTCCATACCTTTTTGTGCTAACTCTTCCTTTACGATTCCCGCAATCTTCTGAGTTAGTTCTTTCAACACTTTATATTCGTCTTGAGACAAAATTTCCAGCATATCTAAAGCGTCTTCAGTAATGGGGGGATCATTTCTATCATCATCTTTCAGGGTCACTTCCACAAAAGCATCTAAAGGTTGTCCATCCTGAGCATATTTCCCGTAGCGGCGCAGAAAACTTCCCACTGCCCGATAACGGCAAATGACCTCCAAGCCTTGTCCGAAAGGAGTGGCTTTTTTTACTTTCATGGTGCCCGCTTCCAGGTCGGCATCGATATAATGGGTTGGGATGCCCAGAGCGTTAATTTTCTCAAAAAAATACTTGGTCAGCCGCAGGCCTGCTTTTCCTGCTCCTTCGATTTGCAGCCCTACAGTGTTGGCACCCGGATCGAAGACCCCATTTTCCCCAGTGACATCATCCTTGAACTTCAGCAAGCAGTTGCCGTCTTCTAAGGCATAGACATCTTTTGTTTTTCCCGTATAAACCAATTCCATCTGTTTCTACCTCTTTCTTTTATTGCTTTATATTTTTGCATGCTTAGTTAGGGCATTTTATATTTTATAGCATACCATTTTTACCCAGCGAGGGCTAAGAAATGACACGCCCTATAATTTGGGCAGCTTAGGCAGTTCCAAGGCTGGGGGGAGCTGTCTTTTATGCTCACTCTGCCGATGCATTTTTTCAATCTTCTCTTGCCTCTCTTCAGGTACCCCTTCTCCAAGAAGATAGCGATCGATCAGGTCGTAGGTAATGCCCATTTCCTGTTCATCGGTTTGCCCTTCCCACAATCCAGCTGTGGGAACCCGATTCACTATTTTTTCCGGAAGCCCTAGCTGGGCGGCCCAGGCTCGTACTTCAGCCTTGGTCAGAGAGGCAATCGGGAGAATATCCACTCCCCCATCCCCATATTTAGTAAAATAACCTGTATAGGCCTCAGGAGCATTGTCTGTCCCCACCACAAGATAATTAAGGGAGTTAGCTACGGTGTATAAGGTGGACATACGCAGGCGTGCCTTAAGGTTTCCTTGGCTTAATTGCTCCTCGAAGGTATATTCTTGAGCGGCGAGAGCCTTCTTGACCGAAGCCAGGATGCCCTGGTGAGCTTGAGTCAAATCGATTTCAACGGCCTTAAGAGATAATGCCTCTGTCGCAAGCCATGCATCTTCTCTGTCCATAGGATTGGACCCCGCCGGTAGTATGACTCCGATGGAATTGTGGGGAAAAGCCCGTTTACATAACCCCGCCACCACTGCGGAATCTACCCCGCCTGAGACACCGATCACCAGCCCTTGGGCACGAGCTTCTTGGACACGCTCCCGGAGCCATTCTACAGCCCGGTTAATTCGTATTTCTAATTCCTCAGCACTCCACATAGTTTTTCCTCCTTGTAAGATATTCCTTGAAGCGGTTCACTATGAACCGCTTTTTGAACAAATCATTTGGATAATCTTTTAGTCTGCTCTTCCTCTATCTTAGTACTGATTTCCAGGAGCAGGGACTGCCTTAGCTCGAAGAGCTTCGGCGATAAGTCCACGATATAGCGGTGTGGGTTAACCAGACGTTTCACTTCATCCCATAAGGTCTCACATTCGTGCCGGGCGTAGGTCTGGATATCTTTGAGATAGGGCAGTTCATAGACTCGCCTGCCCCCCCGGAAAACCGGCCTCAGGAGCTCCCGGGTTTTAAAATCAGTGAGGGTTTTGCGCTTCCATGTCTCAATAGGGTCGAAGATGGTTAAGGGTTCTTCAAAATGCTCATCCTCTAAGGCAATTAAATCCGCCATGGCTTTTCCGCGCCGATCGTAAAAGCGCACGATCTTCTTAATACCAGGGTTGGTTATCTTGGAGATATTCTCCGAGACTTTAAGGCGGGGCTCAAAGACCCCCTTCTGGCCTTCGGCCGAGAGCTTGTAGACTCCGCCTAAAGCCGGGGTATCCTTGGAGGTAATTAAGTGAGTGCCTACCCCCCAGGAATCGATAGCCGCCCCTTGAGCGCGAATAGCTGAGATGGTATGCTCATCCAAATCATTGGAGGCCACAATTCGTGCATGTTCAAGGCCTGCTTGATCCAACATTTTGCGGGCTTCCCGGGAAAGATACGTTAAATCGCCGCTATCAATGCGGATGCCTAAAAAGCGATGTCCTTCCGCCTCCAGCTCCAGCCCTACCTTGATGGCGTTGGGGACTCCGGATTTAAGCACATTATAAGTATCAACTAAAAGCAGGCATTGATCCGGGAAGGTTCTGGCATAGGCCCGGAAAGCTTCCAGCTCGTCAGGAAAGCACTGAATCCAACTATGGGCTTGAGTTCCCGATAGGGGGATGCCATAGCGTTTTCCAGCCAGCACATTGGAAGTAAATTGGCACCCTCCGATAAAGGCCGCTCGCGAACCTAATATCCCGGCATCAGGTCCCTGGGCCCGTCTTAAACCAAATTCCATGACACTTCCTCCACCGGCAGCAGCTACTACCCGGGAGGCTTTCGTGGCAATAAGCGTCTCAAAGTTTATTATATTAAGGAGCGCTGTCTCGATAAGCTGAGCTTCAAGGATCCGGCCTTTCACCCGCACCAACGGTTCATAGGGAAAAACCACAGTCCCCTCAGGAACGGCATCTATATCGCCATGGAATCGGAAATCCTTCAATAGATTAAGAAACCCCTCATCGAATATGTTTAATCCCCTGAGATAAGCCATGTCCTCTGAAGAAAACCGCAAATTTTCAATATACTCCACGACCTGCTCCAGGCCCGCAGCTATAACATAACCGCCCCCACTGGGGATTTTGCGAAAATAAAGATCAAAGACCGCTTCCTTATTTTCATAACCATTTTGGTAATAGCCTTGCATCATCGTGAGTTGATATAAATCAGTTAACAGAGCAACATCCTGCACTTAAGCAGCCCTCCTCTTTCCTGGTAGGACATATTTACACACATTTGTTCTCATTTTATCCCCACAAAGGAAGAATCTATCCCAATTTATCCCCGTGAACCTGTGACTTATTCTGTAGTTATCCACAAAGTTATCCACACTATGCACAGAGTTTTTTAAAGTTCTCTTTACAAATAAGCTTGTGCCCCTTGATTTTCAGGATCTCTTGCTTTTAATTTATACCCCGTATAGGTATTATTCAAGCTTATCCACAGGTTTTTCCACTTATCCACATTATCCACCTGTAAATTGTTCCAAAATATGCTCCGTCCAGAGAATAGCTTGAGCCACGCTTTCGGGAGAAGGACCGCCGGGAATATGGCGTTGACGGACACAGTACTCAATGCCGATGCTTTCAAAAAGATCTTCAGCAAATACGTCCGAATGCTCCTGGAACTCCTTTAAAGTGAGATCTTCCAGGCCACAGCCCCGTTTAGAACAGTAAAGGACCAGCTTGCCCACGATTTCATGGGCTTCTCTGAAGGGAACATTTTTCTTGGCCAGATAATCCGCTAAATCCGTGGCGTTGGTGAAGCCACCCTTGGCACCTTCAGCCATAGCTTTTTTATTGACCTTCATGGTGCGGAGCATGGGCTCTACCACAAGGAGAGATTTCTGGATGGTATCCACCGCATCAAAAACCTGTTCCTTATCTTCCTGCATGTCCTTATTATAAGCTAAAGGAAGCCCTTTCATTACGGTAAGCAAAGCGACTAGATCACCATAGACACGGCCCGTCTTGCCACGGACTAATTCGGCCACATCGGGGTTCTTCTTTTGGGGCATAATGCTGGAGCCGGTGGAGTAACCGTCATCCATAATCACAAATTGAAACTCTCCCGTGGACCAAAGAACCAATTCCTCGCAAAGCCGGCTGAGATGCATCATTAAGATGGAAGCCGCACTGAGGAATTCCAAAGCAAAATCCCGGTCACTCACCCCATCGAGGGAATTCCAGGTGATGCCGTCAAAACCCAGCTCTTGGGCCACCATCTCCCGCTCTAAGGGAAAGGTGGTTCCCGCTAAAGCTCCGGAGCCTAAAGGGGATACATTAAGCCGTTGGCGAGTATCCTTTAGCCGGCCTAAGTCACGGAGAAACATTTGCGCATAGGCCATCATATGGTGGGCAAAGGAAATAGGTTGGGCCTTTTGCAGGTGGGTATAGCCCGGCATATAGGTCTCCTGATGCTCTTTGGCAAGGTCCAAAACGGTCCGTAGAAGAGCAATCAGCAGCTCCTGGGTATGGTCAATTTCTTCCCGCAGAAACAGACGCAGATCCAGGGCTACCTGATCATTGCGGCTGCGTCCCGTATGAACTTTCTTCCCTACGGTCCCTACCCGCTCCGTGAGCAGTTTCTCTACATTCATATGAATGTCTTCGGCCCCGATCTCGAATTGGATTTTTCCCTCCCGAATGTCGGTTAAAATGCCTTTAAGTCCTTCAATGATTTGCTGTGCTTCTGCCGAGGTCAGGACCCCGATCTCTCCCAGCATCCGCGCATGGGCGATGCTCCCTTGAATATCCTGCTTGTACAACCGTTGGTCAAAGGAGATTGAGGAATGAAAATCCTCCACTAAGGCATCTGTTGATTTTTCAAAACGACCACCCCAAAGTTTCATCTATGCTTCATCCTTTCCTGTAAAAAACTTTCATGTAAGAAAAGCGCCCCGAGGGCGCTTTCTCTCTCTTATCTGCTTATCCACACAGTGGATAAGCCAACTTACCTTATCTCAACCCTGATTTCTTTTCCATTAACGCTCTTACTTTAAGAGGAAGACCGAAGAGATTGATGAAACCTTCAGCATCCTTTTGGTTATAGACCCCATCCCGTCCGAAGGTAGCAAATTCTTCACTATAGAGGGAGTAGGGGGATTTCACACCGGCTAAGCTGCAATTGCCTTTATAAAGCTTCAGGCGTACCGTTCCGGTGACATTTTTCTGGGTAACATCCACGAAGGCATCCAGGGCTTCCCGCAAAGGAGAATGCCAAACGCCGTCGTAAACCAATTCAGCGTATTTCAGGGCGATTTGCTCCTTATAATGAAGGGTCAAACGATCCAAGGTCAAATGTTCCAGGGCTTGATGAGCTGTATAGAGAATGGTACCACCGGGAGTCTCATAAACCCCCCGGGATTTCATTCCTACTAAGCGGTTTTCCACCATGTCCACAATGCCAATGCCGTGTTTGCCGCCAACCTCATTGAGAGTCTCCAAAAGCTGAACAGGACCTAACTTTTCTCCGTTTAAAGAAACAGGAATACCTTGTTCAAAATCCAGTTCCAGGTACTCGGCTTCGTCGGGAGCATCTTCCGGTGAAACCCCAAGGAGATAGAGATCCTTTTTGGGCTCATTCCAAGGATCTTCTAAATCGCCTCCTTCATGGCTGAGATGCCAGACATTGCGGTCCATACTGTAAGGGCGATCTTTCGTTACAGGGACAGGAATTCCCCTCTCAACAGCATAGTCAATAGCATCTTCCCGGGACTTGATATCCCAAATCCGCCAAGGAGCTATGATCTCCAGATCAGGATTTAAGGCTTTGACAGCCAGCTCAAAGCGAACCTGGTCGTTTCCTTTTCCCGTGGCACCGTGAGCAATGGCCACAGCTCCCTCTTTTGCCGCAATCTCTACTAAACGTTGGGCAATCAGGGGACGGGCAAAGGAGGTTCCCAAAAGATATTTGCCTTCATAGACAGCTCCGGCTTTTAGGGTGGGGTAGATGAAATCAGTAACGAATTCTTCTTGCAGATCTTCGATATATAATTTACTGGCTCCGCTCTTAATCGCTTTTTCGTGGAGAGGCTCCAGCTCTTCTCCTTGTCCCAGGTCAGCGGCCATAGCAATGACTTCATAGCCATAATTCTCTTTCAGCCAAGGGATGATGATCGAGGTATCTAATCCTCCGGAATACGCAAGCACTACCTTTTTCATAGGGATAACTTCCTTTCTTAACATGTCATCTATAGTTTAGTACATGAACTAAAATAGCTCCTTCACAAAAGACTGACTGAAGTCACTTTAAACTTTAACTCTATTAATTTCTTGATAAAACCCAAAATTCCTGCCTCTTATATCAATAAAGCCATGATTGCTTTATGAGCATGGAGTCGATTTTCAGCCTCATCAAAGACTACGGATTGAGGTCCTTCAAGAACCTCTTCCGTGATTTCTTCTCCCCGGTGAGCCGGAAGACAATGCATGGCGATGGCATTGGCTTGAGCCCTCTCCATGGTCTCTCTGTCGATCCGGTAGCTTTGGAAGGCTTTCATACGGATTGCGGCCTCTTCTTCCTGCCCCATGCTGGCCCAGACATCGGTGTAGAGCACATCGGCTCCCTCGGCTGCCTCGAGAGGATCCTCTACCCATTCCACCAGGCCGCCGTACTGCTTAGCTTGTGCCTGTGCTTGAGCTACCACTTGGGCATCGGGCTTATATCCGGCAGGAGTGGCTATGACCACATGCATTCCCATTTTACCGGCAAACATCAAAGAATGGGCCATATTGTTCCCATCTCCAATATAGGTCAGCTTTAAACCTTCCAGACAGTGCTTATGTTCCTGGATAGTCAGCAGATCCGCCAGCACTTGGGTAGGATGAAGAAAATCACTTAACCCATTGATAACAGGTATATCAGCATACTTAGCCAGCTCAATTACATCCTGATGGCTATGGGTTCTGATCATAATTCCATCCACCATCCGGGATAAGACACGAGCGGTATCTTTTATAGGTTCCCCACGTCCGATTTGAATATCCCGGTTGCTCAAAAATAAAGCATGCCCCCCTAACTGAAGCATGCCGGCTTCAAACGCAACCCGGGTCCGTGTGGATGACTTAGTGAAAATCATGGCCAACGACTTGCCTTGGAGGATGGGATGGGGAGTCCCCCCCTTTTTTTCCTCTTTCAGCTCTTTAGCTACCTTGAGCATATAAAGAATTTCATCGGGTGTAAAATCCTGGAGACAGATAAAATCCCGACCTGTGAAGTGCTCTTTATGGAGAACCGGCATATGCATCTCCCTTTCCAGAAGAATTTGTTCTTATTTTAATATGAATTATTATACTAACTAATGCATAACAATACAATCTTCTTTTTTGTTTTATTTTTAATTTATACCAGCTTAAATTTTTCCAGCTTCTTTATCTCAGTATAAGGAGATTCCGAATCACATAAGGTAATCTAAAGTTTCGAAAATGACTATTCAAAAGGTGATCCCCCATGTAATATTATTATAGAATTGAAAGGTGGGATACATAGTGACCTGGACCGACCGCATGAAAAAAACTATTGAAACTTTTAAGAGAATGGCCCTCCCTCTCTTTGGCTTTTTTATTCTTTTGGCCTTAGTAGAATTCATTATCACCGTTATTTCCCTTAGTGCAACCTTTTTGCCTTTTTTCGATATGAATGGCTGGAACCCTTCCTTTTCCCCGGCCCCCTATATGAATCCCAATATCCCGGTCCCCCCGGGATATGAATACGGTCCATCCCTGGACTATGCTTTTGGCTGGGAAGAATTAGCACCTTTTATGAGCATGCTGCCGGGATTATTAGGCGGCATAGCCATCCTTATGATATTGAGTATACTGATAGGCAGTGTTTTTTTTACAGGAATTTTTCACCTTACCAAAAAAGCTTACACTGAAAAAGCACAGTTTCGGGACATTAAGCTGAAGGGGCTGCCCCGGGTCTTAGGCTGGTATGCCATAGTGACTTTGATCAGCAGTGTTGCGATCGGTGTGGGAATCTTCTTGGCAATGAGGTTTGAGTCCCCTTATTCCCTGGCCATGTTTGGCTTGATTTATATTCTTGTCCTTATGGCTGTAGGCCTCTTTGTGGCTCCGTGGATCACCGCGGCCCCCTACTATATGTTGAATCATAACAGCTTTGCTTTTGGGCAAGCTTTTAAAGAGAGTTGGCACTTCTACCGCCGCCATATGGGACCCTTATGGGGAGCATTTTTTACCCTATTGGGTATCCAGCTGTTAGTCAATGCCATCTATCGCGGCTCCCCCGACATTGGTTTCATCCTCACTTTGCTTACTACTCCCTTCCTAACGGTTCTGCCTATTGTCTGGGTATTGACTCTTGAAGAAGAAGATCAGCCCCCGCTTATCGCCACTATTTACTCTCCCAGCCCGGGCCAGGCGAGCCATGACCCAGGAATGGGTGCCCCCGCTGAGCCGTCTTCTCCTTCTCCAACCGATTCACCCCATACACCCTGGAACACTTCTTCCGAATCTGTTGCGAAAGATTCTTATGGCTCTGCATCGACAACTCCCCTCTATACTCCGCCGGAAAATCCCTATTCAGCACCTGAATCTCCCTACCATTCCCCTTCCGTACCTTCTTATGAAGGTACTTCTTCCGAAGAGTCGGAGAGGGAATCTGTAAACTTCTGCCCTACCTGCGGCAAAAAGGTGCGGGAAGGCGCCAGCTATTGTTCTCAATGTGGGACGAAGCTTTAACACTCCAGATTCGTTGCCTTGCATCAAAAGAGGCCGTTGTTCACTAAATGTTAGCGTTCAGTGAACAACGGCCTTTTCCATTGACCGAATCTGAAACATTTTAATCCCATTTTGACTTGTGAGATGTGCATGCATTTTATAGATTCTGCCGCCTGGTTATGTTATTATCAACGTGATAAAATTCCCAAATAACTTGTTCAATATGAAAGGGGTTAGCACTTGTCTGATCGCAACCAAGGGTATCTTCTTATTATTTTATCGGCTGTTTTTTATTCTACTCTGGGCATCCTTGGAAAGTATATTTATAATACCGGCATAGAGATGAGTTTGGTCATAGTGCTTCGCCTCTTTGCCACTGTCATTTTGTTGGGCCTTTTTCTTTTAATCACCCGCAAAGAGCCTTTACTGACGTTTTCCCGGGTGGTACTTTTTCAGGGGATATTTTTTATAGCTACCGCCATCACTTTCTTTCTGGCGGTTAAATACTTATCGGCTGGTCTGGCAACTGTTATTCTGTTCGCGCACCCGGCACTGGTAGCCGTCCTGGCTGTTATCTTTTACCACGAAGAGATCGGTGCTGCACAGATCGTTGGGCTGATTCTGGCACTGCTTGGTCTATTTTTTATTTCCGGGCTGTATATTGAAAGCAGCACGGCTTTATCTCCTCTGGGACTTATTCTGTCGGTTTTGTCAGCTGTTGCCTACGGCATTTATGCTCTATTGGGGCAGAGAGTAGTAAAAACAGATGGGATTTGGACCATTACCTTCACGATTTCCTTAATGGGTCTGGTGATTTCGGCCCTTATTTTTCCGCATAATCTTCCTGCCTTACTTTCCATCACACCGTATCAGTTATTCTTAGGCTTCGCCATGGCCTTCCTGGGTACAATCCTGCCAGTGGTTCTCTTTCTAAAAGGAGTGCAGAAAATCGGTTCATCGGTTGGTACCCTGATCAGCATAATCGAAATTCCCTTTGCATTGATTTTGGCCTATCTGCTGCTGGGTGAAGTTCTGACCCCAATGCAAGTAGTAGGAACCCTTCTGATTCTCATTGCCACCACTATGGCCGTCGCCGTCAAGAACCAGAAGGAAAACAATGAACGAAATTAATACTCTAAATGATATTCCTTAAGCTTCTTATAAAGCGTTGATTTACCCAGCCCCAGAATATTTGCCGCATTGGCGATATTCTGATTGGTTTGTTCCAGGGCATTTTTGATGGCTGTGATTTCCATTTCCCTTAAAGACATCACTGAACTGAACAGCCTTGAATTCTCAGGAGTTATGGGGTTCGTAATATCGTCGGGCAAGTCTTCGGCCCCGATCACATCACCTTGAGTTAAGCTCACTGCATATACCATGGAATTTTCCAGCTGCCGCACATTTCCCGGCCAGGCATATTCTTTAATTACTTTTTGAGCTGCTTTGCTCAGCACCGGCATTTTTCGCCCGACTTTTTGACTTGTGCCCTTTATGAAAAACTGAGCAAGGCTAATAATGTCATCCGGGCGCTTTCTTAAGGGAGGAATCTGTAGTTTAAATACTGCCAAGCGGTAATACAGATCCTCTCTGAATGTTTTTTCCTGAACCATGATATTCAGATTTTTATTGCTGGCTGAGATAACCCTGAAGCTAACTGGTATATATTTTTTGCCTCCCACCCTCATCACTTTCTTCTCTTCCAGAACCCGCAGCAAAACAGGCTGAATCTCCAAGGGCATATCTCCGATTTCATCTAAAAAGAGGGTGCCTTCATTAGCCAGTTCAATCAGACCGGGACGGCCTTTTCGTTCCGCACCGGTAAAAGCCCCGCCCTCATAACCGAATAGTTCGCTTTCAATGAGGTTTCGCGGCATAGCGGAACAGTTAATTGAAATAAAAGGGCCTTCGGGGCATGAGGCATTATGAATCGCCTGAGCAAATAACTCTTTCCCAGTCCCGCTTTCTCCATGAATCAGGACATTGGCATAAAGCTTCGAATACTGCCTGGCAATTCCTACAGTTTTCAGGAACAGCGGATCCTTTCCCTGGATATCTTCAAAAAAATATGTTGCACTGGCTCCTCGCCAATCGTTGACGAGTTTCTTAAGATTTTCGATCCTGGAGAGATGAATAACAATACCATTTAGCTTGTCATTGATATTGCATGTGTCTTGGGGAACAATAGGGTAAATAGACATTACATATTGCTTTTCCGTTTCTCCATTATCTATGATAATTTCATGATTGCTGACAGCTTTACCGTCTTTAAGTATTCCCGTAATTTTATCGTTTTGCAGATACTTTGTGAAGTGTTCCCCTAAAGTTTCTTCCTGGGTGATACCAAGTATCCTGCAGCCCTCATTATTAATATGGGCAGTCATTCCGCGCTTATCCAAGGTTATTAATCCCCCTTCGACGACGGCTAGAGTCGCCTCTAAGGTGCCATTGCTCAAACTTAGCTCTTCATTGGCCTGCTTTAACTTAAGCTGGTTTTCAATAGCATAGGCCATAGATGTGATCCAGCCCAGCGAATGAGCTTGCATATTATAGATATCTTTCTCGGCAAACAACTGATATATGGTAAGCGTTCCAATCAGATCACCATACTGATCAAAAATCGGTGTCGATGATACAATATTCTCATCTAAATGAATGCAATAGTTGTAGGGACCAATGAATTGGACAGGCTTGCGAAGGATAGCACATAAGGTGTGGGCGTTGGTTCCTGTTACATCTTCACTAACGATAGTTCCAAACTCCTCTTCGGGAACCTTTTCCTTATCTCCTTCAATGAACAGGATAACTCCGCGTTCATCAGTCAACAGCATGGTATAACCCGAAGCAGATAACAGGCTTAAGTATTTCTTCATTAAAGGAACTGCCGTTTGGATCAACATCTCTTTTCTTTCCGCCAAAACTATCTTTTCTTTCGGTGACAATTGATGGGCTTGAACTGACTTATAAGGGTCCACACCATAATTTTTCGATCGTATCCAAGATTCAGCGACTTCAATAGGGACGTAAGGCGATTTTCTAGGATCTTCGTTTTGTTCTAAATATCTTAGTTTAGCCTCTTTAACCTTTCCCCAGATACTAAAGTCCACCTGGGCATCTTCGTTTAATCCAAGCTTTAAAGGCAGGGCTTCGATGGGAAGTTCTACATTGATGTCCATAGCATCATCACCTCTTGCATTATTGAAGATTTGGGCTGTCAAGAACAGTTATGCCTGGGATTCATTAGTTAATACGGTCACCTTGTTAAGTATAACACTAACTGCTATTCTTCAATATATTTAAGCCTAAATTTTCGCCTGCAGACTTATGCTTTCTGATATGCCAACAAATCCGCTTGACAGCCTGTGCAGCTCTCAAGCGGATTTTGGATTATGTCGCGCTTAAAATAATTCTCACTACCTGCACCGATTTTTTCATAGTATCAGTGGGCGAAGGGCTGAGCTAAGGCGGCAGTGGTCCGGATATTTTTCCGGCGCCGCTTCATCAGATACCAAAAGTTTACTGCTCCGATGATCCCTATCAAGGCAAAAAGTATCATGGCGGGAACGGCTGCCAGCCAATTGCCACCATACCTTTCGACAATAGCACCTAAAACCACCGTACCGACAAAGGCCCCCAAATGATCCCCCGCCGTGGCTATTCCCAGAGCAACTCCCAAAGTTTGAGGGCTGCGTGCTGCGTCAGGAGCAACGGCAAAAACCACCGGTGGAATCATTTGCAAAACAATGCCATTGACTAAAACAAAAGGTATGACCTGCCATTCGGCATTCAGACAGAACGACAGGGAGAAAAAAATACCGGTAATGACCGTGACAATGACCAGCAGACGGTTGAGATTCTTAATATAGGATAATATGGCCGTCATAAAAAAAACTCCGGCCACCATGCCAAAGGTCATAAGGCTGGTTTTTATATTGGCAGCCGCCAGATCCATGCCCAGATGCTCTACGCAAAAGGTGGGGGCAAAGGTGGAATAGGCTGCACAGCCCAGTCCGAATATAGTAAAAACGAGTGTAAGCATCCAGATCTCCGGGGACTTGATCTCCAGAGAAATGGCCCGCCACTCCTTGCTTAAGCTGACTGATGCCTTCCCCATCCCGGCATCCTCAGGGTCATCCACAAAGATCTTAAACAGTACCAGCATCACCGCAAAGAGAATTGTCGTAAAAGCCCAGACACCCCGCCAGGTAAAATACTCCATAATGATATTAGACACGTTAAAAATAATCAATATGCCGCAAGGTGCCCACATGGTCCATAAAGCCATGGGCCGCCCTCTCTTTTCACCAGGAAACCATTCGGCAATAATCGTCGGCGCCAGTACTGTAATCAAGCCGAATCCCACTCCTTCCAAGAGACGGCCCACAAGCAGGAGTTCAATCCCCTTGGCAAAAAACCCCACCAGGTTGCCCAGGAACGTGCAGCCCAGAGCAAACATTCCCAGCTTTTTGGGGCGGAACTTAACCGTCAGAATTCCACCAAATAATGCACATACTATGGCAGTAATGGCCACCACAGACATTAGGAGACCACCCATGGTCAAACCCACTCCCATATCCTCCATAACAGCAGTCATGGTCGGGGGAACTTTGAACTGACCCATGGCAAAGGTAACTCCGGTCAGGATCACAAACGTTGTAACCACCCATGGATTCTTCTTCATACTGCACCTCATCCTTTTCAGGCCCATCGGGCATCTCACCGTAAGGACCCACCCAAGTCAGGAAAAGCAGGAAAGCCTTTCTGTGGGCTGCAATCTGCAGGCCACAGAAAGGTACTTGTGTAATTATCAGCTTATTTTTTCTATGGTTGCTATATTTCTTTTTAGTCCATAAGGTGCAGCATCATACTTCTTCTTCATGATGGGAATCAAAAACCCTGCTGCAATGGTAGCAATAACACAGCAGATTCCTATGGGGATCGCCAGGGCTCCCCAGGAGCCGAAAATGTCAACAAACCGCCCGCAGATGATATTGGTCAAGATACCGCCAAGGCTCTGTCCAAACATAATAACCCCCATGGCGATAGGCAGCATGGCCGGAGTTGCTGCAGCTTCCGGAGCAAGATTCAGGAGAATCGGAGGGATACTCTGACAGATGATACCGTAGAGCATCATAAAGGGAATAACCATTCCCACAGCGGGCATATTGAACTGAACTACCGACACAAGAGTAAAGATAATCCAGACTCCCAGGTAGAGGATGCTGTGTTTTTTATTGGGAATCCTGGTGAGCACAAAACCGGTTAGAATACCGCCGATGATCATGGTGATATTGGCTATACTGCTCACACTATTGGCAGCAGCAGGATCCATCCCCAAACTGTCCTGGAGATACATGGGATAGAAAGCAGCGTAAGAGCCGTTGGCGATAGCAAAGGCGAAGAACCCGACAGCAAGGCACCAAGGGCCGGGAGTCATGAGAACCTTGCCCAAAGACTCTTTGGGTTTATCCATGTCTTCCATAGCCGCCTGCTCGGCAGCCTTGTCTCCTTCAGGCAGTTTTACCGTCAAGGCAAAGATAATAAAGAAGACCACAGACAGAACCGCAACCAGCCACCAGTTTCCTCTCCATCCATAGTTCGGTGTTACATAGTTGGAAACATTGAGAATGAACATGGAGCCGAAAGAAACCCAAAGAGTCCAGATTCCCATGGGTAATCCGCGCTTCTCCGGAGGGAACAAGGCGCTGATAATCGGAGGAGCTGCCATGCCCATCAGGCCAAAGCCAACCCCTTCAATAAAGCGGGTAGCTAAAAGCATACCATAGCTGGCAGTTAACGCACCGGCCACATTGCCTGCGAAAATAATTCCCAAAGCTATGAGAACCACTCGCCGGGGACCGATCTTCTGCATGATCCCGCTGCCGGGGATGGAAATGATCGTTGCCGCGATTCCGTTGGCAGACATGAGCATGCCTGCGGCGGTCATGCTGATACCTAAGTCTCCTACTATAAACATCATGGTCCCAGCGACTTTGAAGAGACCTGCAGCAAAAATAACCGTAGTTAGAATCGTAATGATAGCCATAAACCAAGCCTTTGTTTTAGACATTATTAATCCCTCTCTTTTACTTTATTTAAGGATTAAGTCTATTTTTTCAGAGGAATATCGCCAATATTGTAACTTTCTTTGAGAACAATCCCATCCTTAGTCACCATCTGGTAACCTTCGGCTTCCACCTTAAGGCTATAGGTTCCAGCTTCTACCTTACGGAACCAAAAGTCCCCGAAGGCATCACTATGAGTTTCCCTGGTCAAACCGTCGGTGCCGGTTAAGATCAGCTTAGCCCCTTCGATAACCTCATCCTGTTCCGGGTCCCAGACTTCCCCGCCGATAAACAGTTTAGGTAAATTGAGATAATAGACTCTGGGGCGGGTTCCCCATTCGGGCTCCAGAGTTTCTGACTGCGCAATCTCCTCAGCAAAATCTTCTTCATCGCCAAACTGCAGAGCTCCTGTAGCACAGAAGTCCACACAGCGGGGAAGTTGGCCTTCCTCCACCAAATGGGCACAACCTGTACATTTTTGGGCAACATTTAAAGCATCGTTCCAATAAACAGCTCCGTAAGGGCAGACCTCCACTAAGTCTTTTTGGCCTTCCCCTTTGACCGGATCGAGAATGACCAATCCATCTTCTCTTTTATAGAAAGCCTCACTTTTCTTCATACAGGGCGCATCATCACAATGCATACAGGGATAGGGCGTATACTCCAGCTTCACCTTGGGAACCTGGCCGTGAGTTTTTTCCTTCAACTTCATCCAAAAATGGCCCGTATCCGGCTGCGGTTGGGCATAGGGCATCCAGTCATTATCCACATGCTCATCTTTACAAGCCACCTGACAGCCATAGCAGCCGTTGCATTTGGCCACATCCACGACAAATACTTTCATCTTAACTCCTCCTTACAGCTTGACGTAGTTTTCAATGCTGACTCCGATGCCTTGATCATACTTGCGGCTGAAGACTTCAGGATATTGCCTGGCCAAAGCAAAGACATCAACTTTCTCTATTCCAACCAGAAAACCGCTGGTGCATTCCCCAGGAGCATTCTTGGAGGTTGTCTCAGTAGGACAAATCAGGTTATTCACACCACCCCGATCACTGATTCCCGGCTCGATGGGGTCAAGTCTTGCGCCATGGTCCTGCAAGACGACTTCCGGCATGATCCGCTCGGTTACATAGACGCCACCCAAAGTCCAGCCGCGGTCATTAAAGACCTTTACCACATCACCGCTCTTGACTCCCAGCTTTTCTGCATCCTTGGGGTTAATCCAAACAGGCTCATACTGGTAGCCATCGGGTCCAACCACTTTACAGGTTTCGATTTCCCTAAACCAGGTCACATCATCCATATTGGCATGAACACGCCAGCGGGGATGGTTGGAAACAATGAGATAAGGATATTTTTCGCTGCGGGGGTGGAGCCGGCTTTCCTGATGTCTGTCTCCAAAAGGAATAAATTTCGGATAGGGTCCGCGCTCATCGTCGTCCGGAAAATTATTGGCCAGTTCTTCAGAATAAATCTCCAATTTGCCGGTGGGGGTATTCAAGGCATATTCTTCCGGGTCGTTGTAGAAGTTTTCAAAGCCGCGGGTACCCTCCTCCCAGTTCTCGGCGGTTGGTGTGATGATATAGCCTTTTTCCTTAAACTCCTCAAAAGACATAAGATGCTGAACATTGGAGTTCTCAAAGCCAAAGCGGATCCATTCCTCTTCGGTTTTCCCTTCCACATAGGCATCGTAAACGCCCAGTTTCCTGGCCACTTCGCCAACGGCTTCCCAATCGGACTTGGATTCCCCCAGAGGTTCAATCGCTTTATCCTCCATATATAAGGTGCAGAAGTTACCGCCCACATTATCAACACCGATATCATTTTCTTCATACTTAGTATTAATAGGCAGGATCAGGTCGGCATAGAGGCAGTCATTTTCCAACCAGGGATGTTGGGCAACCACGGTCTGAATCTTTTCACTGCGCAAAGCCTCGATCATAGAGTTGCCGCCGTTCCAGCAGGTGGTCCAGCAGGGTGTATCCGTCCAGATCATATGCAGTTCTTTAGCCCCGGGTATGGGGTATTGGTATTCAATGAACTGATCCCAGCGCGGCCAGCCGGCTAAAGTGAAGCCTTGCCATTTCAGAGGATTCTCATCTGTGTAGTCCCCTAAGATGGCTTTGGGAATTAAGGTTTTGGGAATAAAGGAAGCAGGCTGAACAAAGTTAAAACCACGATAAGCGGGATCGAGTGTGGGAACAATCTCCGAACGGGGGGCGGGCATTTGAGAATCCATACCATAGAAGTTCCATTCAATAAACTTGACAATATTACGGCCCCTTTCCCCTAAGCCCTGCATGGCCATCAGGCAAACTTCCAGGCGGGCCGGTTCATGAGAATAAGTGGAGCGAATCAGTGAACCGCCGTTGCAGTGAGCAATGGAAGCTTTGGTTTTTGCCCATTGACGGGCTAAAGCCTTAATCGTACGGGCCGGAACGCCGCAGATAGGTTCAGCCCATTTGGGAGTCTTCGGTGTTTTATCCTCGTCTTCTCCCAGGATGTATTTTTTGAGGTATTCAAAGCCTACGGCATGGGTCTCGATATATTCCTTATTCCAGGTGTCCTCTACAAGCCAGGTATACATAATAGCCAGATGCAGAGCGGCATCCGTATTGGGGAAGACAGGAATCCACTTATCATTATGGGCGGCACAGCCGTAATTCACATCCGGGCAGATATAGATCTGTTTGACACCGATATCACTGAGCCAGTTGCAATATCTGCTGGGGAGCTGGCCGCCCCAGCCCCAGGGAGTGGTTTCCATATCGCATCCCCAGAAAACCAGCATATCCGTGTTTTCCGCAATATCCAAAAGCAGATTGCCCATGTCGGCCTGACCCACGGGATCCTGACCCCAAACATGTTTGGCTCCCCAATACCATCCTTCCCAGCTGTCAGGTTGCCGAGCTTGCATGGTGAATCCGCCCAGTTGATTGAACAAGCGGGTATTGCAGCCGTGAGCAGCATGGACGACCTTTGTCTCACCATGACCATCGCATTGTAGCAAGACGGATTCCAGACCGTATTCTTTCTCAATCCGGCGGATTTCTGAAGCGATGATATCGGTTGCTTCATCCCAACTGATACGAACGAATTTGCTTTTTCCCCTGTTTTGCGGATTTCTTTCCCCATTGGGATCCCAATCTTCTCTTTTTAAAGGGTAAAGAATGCGGTTCGGGGATGTGATCCTTTTCTTATAGCCGATGGCAAAAGGCGGAATTTCCGATTTTGTGCTGGCTTTGAATTCACCGCCCCGGGCTTTGATCGTCCAGGGGCGGAATTGTTCCAGGTCATAAGCTTTGTCATAGCGGGCAGGACGAGTACGAACCACCTTGCCGTCTTTCACGTCAATTTCCGCAAGATTCGCGCCTACGCCAAAAGAACAAAGACCTGTTCCCTTGTATACTGTTTTGACATCTTTGTTTAACATTGAATTTCCTCCTTGCTTTTCTTATCCTTGTGCAGAATGATCTCCGGAATCTTCCGTAGTCAGATCGGTTTTGCATTTCGTACAGACTTTCATGGTTGATGCACACAAAGCTCCGCAATTCGGACATTTCTTTGGGGCATTCACCACAGTATCCTTGGTTTGCTTATAGGGTAATGCAAACTCTTTCTTAGGCATGACTTCACCTCCCAGGGTACCTTCCACTGCTTGGCCCGCTCTACTTTTCTGCATCTTTGCTTTCCTTTTTTTCTTCAGTTTCTAACGCCTCTTGACACTTTTTGCATCGTTTAAGATTGGCAGGATTCAATGTTCCGCAAGAGGGACATTTTATGGGCTTGTTTACTGTAGGGGGTCTAAAACACATACTCGTACCTCCTCCTTTTTCTTAACTGACCTCAAGACATAAATCTGCTAAATGAAATGCCTCACCCATTGGGAATAAGTTATCTTTCACATTTGTGTGGTTTGAACATAGATTTGAACTGCCGCCTCACCTCCTCCACTTTGGGAATCTTTTCTACTGAAGAACTTATTCTGAAGCAACCTCCATCCCGATAATGCTCTTTACCCCTCACGCTTTTAATGCAAATATCATGCCAATTTTTAAACGGCTGATTTATCCACTTTTTTTGAGATCTATATAAATAAACCTGTCTCCTATGGAAACTCTGTCTATAAAATAGAAAATCCATGCTCCATGACTTACCGTTGATTGGCACTCATCCACTCCATCCGTCTCCTGAAATATTAAAAAGCACGACAATGGCTCAACCATTTCGTGCTTTTTAATATTTTCCAATACAACGCCATTTAAGGCCTTTCATAACAATAAGCCCCAGATGGCAACGGCCTATCCGTCTTTTATCTTCTACCAGTGCCGCCTGCGACATGGCCGGCTGGTTCAGCGGGCGGACACATCCCTTAAACTGCCTTTTTTCGCAACTATCGCTTCAGTCAGAACAAAGACAGCCATGAGCAAACTGGCGATCATCGCTACTAAAAAAGAATCTCTGCCGATCTGAAGCCCAAAGAGCTTCCTGACTCCGTCATAAACATAGGGCTGAACAAAGCCGCCAATATTCATGGCGCTGACGCCGATGGAAATGGCTAAGGCTACTAAAGGAGGTGGGACCGTGACAGAAAGCTTTACCCAGTAAGAAGGCACCAGGACCCCCATAGCCAGACCGATGAGCGTCGTTGCCACAAAAAACTGGGCAAGGGTATAAGAGGTGTAGCCTATACCAAAGCCAACTCCGAAGAGGAGGAAAAGCAAGGTAAAGGTATAATCCTTTAACACTCTCATGACCTTCCCAGCGAAGAAACCTCCGATGAGACCACCGACGGTCATAAGGGTTAGGGCTACGCCAATAGAGGAAGCATCGGCAATCTTTTCCCCATCGAGCATCACCGCCGCATTGTTGGTGAGAATAAATAAAATCATTTGAAAAGCAAACAAAGCGATGAAAGAAGGATAAACCTTACCAGGCATTTTTAACTTTTCACCTTGTGGAGCTGTTTTTCGTTGGGGTTCCGGAAGGGTAAAATGGACGGCCAGGAAGATGATAACTCCGAGCAGATAGGCGTAAAAAGCATGATTCCAGCCAAAGGAGCCAAGAAATCCCCCGGCCATCTGATACATAATACCGCCGATGCTGGTAAAAGCCGATTGGAATCCCATCATTGTCTGTCTCTCGTGTCCGTCAAAGAAATCGGAGATCAAATCCGCTGCCATAGGCATCAGAAAACCAAGACCGACTCCCAACAGACAGCGCATAGCCAAAATCAGGGTAAAATGGGTCATGAAGGCCGGCAAAAATCCGCCCAGGACAAAACAAAGGGATGCAAAAGCTAAAAGAGCTTTCTTCGGAAAGTATTGGGTCAATTTTCCGTAAATCGGTGCAAAGAACACTATGAACAATGAGGGCAGACCGGAAATCAGCATGACTGTAGTGGGATCAATATCAGGAAAAGCTTTCATGATATCGGCTAATACTGGATTGGTGACCATCGCACCCATCCCCATAGCACTCACAGCGAGCACCCCAAATTTTAACTTACCTTTACTCATAATAGACCTCCTGCATTAGTGCTTGGAAACTATATTCTTTAGAGGTAAACTAAGGGTAACTCTGGTTTTCGAACGCTACCCTTTGCGCATAAATAGCCCTTCAATAATTCTCCTTCTTATTCTCTTCGACCTATGGAAGATTATCTGTTTTTTTGCAGATTAAACTGTGCATAGTGCATAGTATAACGGATTGAAATAGGAGGCATGGATATGAAAACCTCTTCTCTTCATGAACAGACCTCATTATCTACAAGGTTATTGAAGACATTGTGTTCGGACTCATCTCTTCAATCTCTTGTCGCTATCGGTTATGAACTGCTTCAGAACCCCTTTTCCATTATGGACTTGCGTGCCAATGTCCTGGCTATAACGGGGGAATCCCCCGTAGAGGATGATCCTGTATGGAATGAGACCGTCCATACTGAAGGCAACTCTCTTCAAACCTTTTCTTACTATGTGGACAATAAACTGATCGAAAAAATTGCTGAAAGTGATTATCCTTTTTTCTGGGCAGATGCCTACTCTAAATATCCCCGCATCATAGGGAAAATTATGATTGATGGCAAGCATATCGCTCACATCATTATCTGCGCCCACCAGAGGGATTTTAAGGAAGGAGATCTGGATGTGGCCTCCCTGCTGTGCCAAGCGGTATCCATAGAACTGCAAAAAAACAAATACGTCATCTATTCCCGGGAGCTATCCCACGAAGCCTTTCTCTACGATTTACTGGAAGGAACACCCAAAAACTTAAAACATATGGATGAACAGCTGAAACAACTCAGCTCGACGCTGAAAGGCATTCTCTGTGTTATAACCATTGACATCAGCAATTGGGACAGGACCACCTCCACCCTTCCTTATCTGAAGGATGAATTGGAGCTGCATTTAAGCCAAGCTAAAGGAGTTATTCATAACCGTAAAATTGTTCTGATTGCCAGCTTTGAGAATGCGAAACATTTCTTTGCAACAGAGCTGGAGGGGTTAAGGCAATTTATCTTGGCTTATAACCTGGAAGCAGGCATCAGCCGTCCTTTTTACATTCTTAAAGAGCTGCGTTACTTTTATCTGGAATCCATAGAGGCTCTTAAAATAGGCAAGCTTATCCATACCGACCGCTCTATTTTCCAATACGAGGATTATGTCATTTTTCACCTGATTATTAATTTTACGAGGGATAATGAGGATCTCTACAGTCTCTATAAACTCATCCACCCCGGCATCATAAAGCTTCTGGATTACGATAAACAAAATAAAAGCGAGTATGCCTACAGCCTTTATACCTATATTTTCAATTTCAAAAATACCACCTCTTCAGCGGCCTCGCTGAATATTCATCGCAATTCTTTTTTTAACCGTATGGAAAAAATCGAAAAGCTGACAAATATGGATTTGAATCATAGTGACACCTTGCATTATCTTTACTTTTCCTTTAAAATTCTGGAGCTGCTGAACATCTCAATGCCCCGAATATAGTCTCCGTCGAATCCTTCACGTAAACATGTTGCTGAGAAATGAGCTTTACACCTATGTCTGAGTGTTTGTATACTAGACTCAGTGTAGCTTTATTCAGTGCAGCGTTGCATTGCATTCGTAACAAAGAGTTATGCTATAGCAATCAGACCTGATAAGGAGGACTTGTAATGATTAGAAAAACTATTGATGAAACAGTCCATAACGCTCGGGGCGGTGAAGGAAGTGTGGTATTCTCCCACATCCTGACTAAAGAAGAACTGATGGGACACGCCAATGTCTACGCCAAAGTCACGGTAAAACCCCATAGCAGCATCGGCTATCACCAGCATGTCGGCAACACTGAACCCTATTACATTCTTTCCGGAAAAGGAATCTTCACTGATAGCGACGGAACACGCAGTGAAGTCGGCCCTGGAGATGTATGCGTTATCAAAGTAGGGGAAAGCCACGGCTTGCAAAATAATACTGATGAGGATCTCGTTATGATGGCACTCATCATCAATGAAGGTTAAAAGTGAAAAATGGGGACAGGTACCGTGATTCAAATTAAGTTGAATCATGGTACCTGTCTCCTCTTTTTACCCTCTTTATTTCAATAAATCTTTATGGTCAAGGTGCCTCCCTCTACCCATGTCCGCAGGACAAGGGGTTCCTTGGTAGTGTTTTTGAATTTAAAATCCAGTACCGCATAGAATACGGTGGCATCTTGCCCTGGAGGCACATAACCAACCGGCAGGGAATGATGATGCCTTTCCACGATTTCTAAGTGGGCCTGATTGGCGGCATTGAAGAGGGTGGATGAAACCTGGCATATGCCCCCGCCAATACCTGGTATGAAACGATTCCCTTCAATAACCACAGCTTCCTTATACCCTGCTGCCATGGTCCTCTCCCCCACTGTCTCGTTGAAGGAGAAGATTTCACCCGGTGCTAAGCGGGCACCATCGATGGCTTCGGCAGCCAAACGAATATTTTCCGTACGGTTCACTTCATTGACGTTAAAGCGGGTGGAAAATTCGGCCAGGGGCAGGGGTTCACTCACTTTAAGATTCAATTTGACGGGCTTTTCATATCCCTCTACCCTTCCTTCCAGTACCTTTACTCCCATAGTCTGAGTATTGATGATGAGCTCATCCCATCGGACGGGTAAACTCACTATATCGCTATTATAAAGATGTGCTGGAACCGTTGCCGGTAAGAAATATTCTTTTCCTTGTGCCACTGTGGCTTCAATCTCAGGTATTGCGTGAATGTCCAGGGCTCTCACCGACCCTGAGAGCAAGCTTGCGGCGCTTTTTAAGATCTCATCAGGTACTGCACCTTCGCCTCCAAAAGTAACAAGGTCCGGCTTGATCTCGTGTAGAGAGAGGGTTTCCAGGTACTGAGCTGCGGCTTTGGGCAGGGTAGGGGTTGAAGGATCGATAAAGACAATGGGAGCTCCCTTTTGAGCGGCTACCACACTGCCCGATAAGGCATCCGCAAAATTATAGCCTGTGGTAAGGTATAAAGCCGGCGGATTGGGAGCAAAGGTCTTCGCTATAACCATGTTAGTATCAAAACGGGATAACCCTGTTAACCGCTCCACATGGACCTGCGGCAGTAGTTGATGAATCTCAGAGATAATATGGTCGGAAATGGCCCCTGTTCCCCCTGTGATATAGATCTTTTCCGGTCTCTCTTTCAGAAGGAATTCCCTGAGCTCAGGAGACAGCCCAACCGGAGGAGATAATAAAATGGGCCAGCCTTGATTGGCCGCAAAGCTGGAGATGCTTAAGGCATCGGCATACTGTTCCCCGGAAGATATGACTACTGTAGAGTAAGTAATTTCCTTGAGAGCGGCGGCGATTTGATAAGAGGTGTCATATCTATCCTCACCGGCAATTCGAACTACCTTAGAAAATCCAAGATCGATGAATTCTCTCTCAAACTCACTGGCGATAGTACCTTCTCCGCCTATGATATATATAGTTCCTTGGGGGTCTAGGTTCTGTGCAACATAGTCGAAAGCATCCTGAGAGGTCTCGACTTTAGTATCCACTAAAATTATCGGGGCCTTCATTTCATGGGCCAGCACACTGGCCGATAAGGCATCGGCATAACCGTTTCCAGTGGCGATCACCACATTTTTTACTTTTTCCGGAGAACTTCCCGGAGGATCATCGGAGCTGTTTTCAGGGCTATTGGCCAGGATTATTTGTTCACGATAATACTCAGAGATGATCTTGGCTGTCTCATATCGAGTCTCCCCATAGAGCCTGTATTGATTTATTTGAAGATTTGCCGTCAATTCAGGAAAATCTCCTGCCTGAGGATCTGGCGAGGCAATGACTGGAGTATTCATCGAGATACAATAGGAAAGGATAACTGCAGCAGCAATTTTTTTGCTCTTCTTCATGGACCCCACTCCTTCAGTATGCATCCCGAATATTATCTCATAGTGAAGAAGTGAAGCCTGTCGAAGAGGGTATTCTGTGCTCAGACTTATTTGCTTACATTCTGTCTTAAATTCCCTAATGAGCACCTTTGACAGAGATTTATAGCTCAGCCTGGGATCGCCCAAGCCTTTTACTGCCTTTTCATATATCTGCATCCTATGCCCGACTATCTGTACTAATTTCACGATAGTTTTAAGTATTTTTTATTCTCATTCCTGAAACTGTTTACATTTTTCTATAACAGTGATATCATAATACTATCGCATTAATCTCAATCCAATTTTACTCTTAAAGGGAGGCTATCCATTATGAAAGAAAAAAAAGCCTGGGTACTCAATGGTTATCTTGCTGTGGTTGTCGTTTTGGCTTCGCTCATCGGCGGCACAGCCCTGCTCATTCAAACACAGTTTACCCTGGGAATCGCCCTTATCCTCATAGGAGTGGTTCTGTCCAGCGGTATCGTTGTCATCCAGCCCAATAAATCCTATGTGATTACCTTTTTCGGCAGCTATATCGGGACCATACGTGAACCTGGTCTTTGGCTCACCATTCCCCTTTCCACACGTAAATCTGTTTCCTTACGGGTCCGCAATTTCAACAGCAAGACTTTAAAGGTCAATGATGTAGAAGGAAACCCTATCGAAATCGCCGCCGTGATCGTCTTCCGTGTTGTGGATACCGCCAAAGCAATCTTTGACGTGGATAGATACGAGCAATTCGTAGAGATCCAAAGCGAAACTGCTCTCCGTCATGTGACCAGCCGTTACCCCTATGACAACTTCGAAAAGGACGGCTATTCTTTGCGGGGTCATTCCGAAGAAGTGGCCAGAGAACTCTCTCTGGAACTTCAGGAACGCCTCAAAGTGGCTGGGGTAGAAGTTATGGAAGCCCGCCTGACCCATTTAGCTTATTCGACTGAAATCGCCGGTGCCATGCTCCAGCGTCAACAGGCCAATGCCATTCTGGATGCCCGTCAAATTATCGTTGAAGGTGCCATGGGTATGGTCCAGATGGCTGTGGAACGCCTGGAAACGAATAATGTCGTCCAGCTTGATGAGGAGCGCAAAGCCGCCATGATCAATAATCTGCTGGTGGCCATCGTCTCTGACCGCTCCGCTCAGCCTGTCATTAATACAGGTACCCTCTACTAATTTAGAATAATCCTGACAGGTGTTGATGAGTATGTCCAAGAAACAATTCGCTTTAAGGTTAGATCCCAAACTATATACGGCTCTGGAAAAATGGGCAGCCGATGAGTTTCGAAGCGTCAACTCTCATATTGAGTTCCTGCTTCGAGAAGCTACCCGCAAGTCGGGACGCCTTAATAAGGGCGGGGAAACACCTGGTGAAGGAGGAGATTATATAGATGTTAACCCTCATGGAAGAAGTTCTTCTCATTTCTCTGAATGAAGAAAAGGGTAACTTCTCTTTTACGGCCAGCACCTTCATCGATTACTGTCTTACCGGTGCCATCCTTATGGAGTTAGAGCATCTCCAGCGGATCCGGGTGAGTAACAAGACTGTGGAAGTCCTCGATGCCAGACCCCTTAATAACCAGCGTCTGGAACTCGCCCTTCATCAGATGGATTCCAGCGAACGACATCGTCCCCCCGAACATTGGGTTGCCAAGCTTCGCAGCACCCTCAAGGGCTTACGAAAAAGTCTTCTGGAGGAGATGGCGGATAAGGCTCTCTTGCGGGAGGAAGAGCAGCAGGGCTTTCTCTTCTTTACTTCCACCCGTTATCCTGTTCGGGATGAACGGGCAAGGAAAGATATATTGGATCGGATCCACCGGGTGCTTTTGCGGGGGGAAAACCCGGACCGCAAAACGGCTAAGCTCATCGGCTTGCTCTACGCCAGTGGAATTCTCCCCTACCTGGTGGATAAGGGAGAGCGGAAAGAGGCCAAAAAAAGCGCTAAAGACATTACTAAAGATGATATCCTGGCTAATGCCGTGAAAAAAGCCGTTCAGTCTACCTCCACCAATCCTGCCTTCTACTAAGTCCGATGAAATCATGGATGAATCATGGGGAATCATGGGGACAGGTCCCTTGATTCACACCTCCCTATGAGCAATCAATAATCGAGTTGAAATCGGTTTTCCTCAGCAAATAAGTCAGGGGGCGTTCACCACACATGAACGCCCCCTGGCTTATTTGCTTATTAACTTTGCACCCAAGTTGCCCCAATTTCCTGCAGGGCGATCTTCTCCATTTTCCCCGCCATGGCCTGATTAAAACGCTGAATGGGTTCCTCCATGGGCTCCTGGGAAAGTTTAAAGGTCCCCCAGTGCATGGGCAGAATTTTTTTCGCTCCCATTTCCTCGGCCATCTGAATGGCTTGCTCCGGAGTGGCATGACGGGCTTCGAAGGATTTAGGCGAATAGGCGGCAATACCCATGATTGCCAACTCAATCTCCACTTCCCGCAATTGTTGCTGGAATTTTTCCGTATAGCCCGTATCGGCACCTATGAAAAGATTGACACCATTTTTGGAAAGAAGGATGGAGTTAGCTTCCATCTCCTTGTTCCAAGGAAGGCGTGCTCCCCAATGCTCCCCCTCTATGGCTTTGACCTTAAGTCCCCCCGGATATTCTTTTTCGTCACCCCAATGCATCTCATCGATAGTTTTATAATTCAGCCCCTCCCAAAGGGAGCGGGTTCCCTTGGCTGTAACAACTGCAGTATCCGGTGATTGCATGCTCCTAAGGCTGGGGTAGTCAAAATGATCTGTGTGGGCATGGGAGCAAATGACCAGATCTACCTTGCCTGCCTGTTCTGCCGTTAAGGGGCAGGCCACATAGCGCTTCATACCGATAGTATAATTGCCTAAAGGAGTCAAACCGATCCTTTCGTAAAAAGCTGGATCGATGAGAATTTTTGTGCCATAAAAGTTTATTAAAAAGCCGGCATGGCCTAGCCAAGCCACTGTCAGCTCTTCATTCTTCCACTTGGCCGGCGTGGGAATCTGGGTTGGCTTCTTCATTTTTTCGGTATTGTCGGTATCATTGTTATATCCTACATGGGAGGCCAAAGCTAACCCTCCTACTGCTGCAATTCCCAAGGTAATGAATTTCCTGCGGCTAATGCCAGTCTTTGATGTTTCCATTATGCTCTACCTCAAAAACTTTACTAAGGGAATTATACAATAGGTTTAACGTTGTAACAAATATCTAGCCAGGAGGAATATAAGACTATCTCTTAGATAAACTAATCATTAATTAAACACCGAGGAGGGTGATCATGAACTTCGCAGATAAATTTAACGAGGACAAGAAGAAGGCAGAAGAAAACCAAAAGCATCAGGGAAAAGGCAATCCTGGCCACAAGTTGCCTAATAAACAGCATAGCACCAATAAATGAGTTCTTGATTCCATGAAAAGGGAGCACATCGCCATGATGTGCTCCCTTTATACTTCCTTACTATGATAAAGATATTTTTAAGCCTTTTGGGCGGCATCCAGTCCGGCCAGGTATCCGAAGATAACTCCACCGGCCACAGGATTTCCGGGGCCATGATAGGTGATTCCGGGGCCGCCTAATCCTGCCGCATTGCCGGCAGCATAGAGACCGGGAATGACATTGCCATGGACATCGATAACCTGTGCTTTAGCATTAATCCGTGCTCCGCCACAAGTTCCGCAATTGCCCGAATGAATCTGGATGCCATAGTAAGGACCTTTGGTCAAGGGGGCCAGGGTGCAGGCGGGATTCTCGGGATCTGCCTGGGCCATAGCGTAGTCACCGGAGGCAAGCCGGTCGAAATAGCTTTCGCCACGATGGAAATGGGGATCTGTGGGAGGAGTCTGGGAAGCGTATTTATTGAATTCAGCTACAGTAGCTTCCAAACCTTGGGCATCGATACCCAGTTTTTGAGCCAGTTCTGCCAAAGTATCTGCCTTGGTGATATAATCAGGAACATTATCTCCTTTAGCACCGGCGATACCGTACTTGCCCCATTGAACCGAGTCGGCGATGACAAAGGCCGGTAAGTTCCGCCAACGGTTCTCGCCAAAAGTATCTCTTTCATAGAAAGGATAAGCGGAAGTATCATAGTCGCAGGCTTCGTTCATAAAACGCTTGCCCTCTTTATTAACAACGATGGTGCCGGGTTTCCCTCTCCAGAGGAACCAATCGCCAATAATCGTTTTCCAGGTGCTCTTCTTGTAGTCTTTGGCGTTTTGACGATAGTTGGCCACTTCGTCCTCCCAGCCGGGGAGCAAATAAACCATTAACCCCCAGGATTCGTTCATATTGCGCAGATCGGCGCCGGCCTCCATAGCCATTCTTAAGCCGTCACCGCAGCCATAGATTCCGCCGCCGCTGCCGGGATTAAAGACCACAGATGCATCCACCGGACCTCTTTGGTAGGTTTTGAGCAAGCTTTTATCCCATTCAAAACCACCTGTAGCCAGAACGACTCCTTTATTGGCTTTAACACGGATTTCTTTGCTGTCCTGGTAGGCGATGACACCGGTGATCTTACCGGAATCATCCTTAATGAGCTTTTTGGCATGAGTATTCAGGGCAAATTTTACCCCTTTAGCAAGAGCGTAATCATAAAGAGCAGCCATTAAGGCTTCCCCGGAACCTTTGCCATTGTAAGACGGACTGATACTGCGCCCCAGTCTCTTTCCTCCTGGCCATTCCGGGTGATAATCAGGATAACCAAACTTGAATTCTATATTCAATTTGCTCATAAGAAACTCAACAATTTGGGGACCATTTTCCAGGTAGGCATCGATGAGTTCTTCATCAACCTGGCCGTCGTTGCCTTTCATAATATATTGACGGCCTTCTTCAATGGAATCCGGGATTCCTTCTTTTTTCTGCAAAGGATTGGCAGGCACCCATAAGGCGCCGCCAGACACCCGAGTCGTTCCTCCTGGAATAGGTAAAGATTCCAAAACCAATACCGAGGCTCCGGCCTCTGCTGCGGAAACAGCAGCTCCGCCGCCGGCACAACCAAATCCTACTACGACAACATCCGCTTCAGCATCCCAGTTTTCTGAGGCAGACGGTGTCTGGGGCGCAGCTGCCTGAGCGCTGCATCCTGTTAAAAGACCTGCCCCCGCTGCCACTGCCGTAGCTAACCCGCCAATCATAAATTTACGACGGCTTACATTTAAACTATCGCTCATCAAAGAGTCACTCCCTCATTACCATTACGCTTATTTTTGAAATGCCTCATCATATTTGCTTTCGATTTTTGCCGGGGGTTGAGCTTGAACCCAAGACCAAAGATCATCCCAAGCCGCTGCCGGGGCGATGGTCAGATTGCCTGTCATTGTACTCTGATATTGAGTAAGAATAGGATTTTCTTCCGTTTTACCTTCTCCCTTTGTTCCCTCATTCTCACTTGCGCCATCGGGATGGATCTCGCCGCCCTTACCATCCCCTTTACGTCCGTCTTCATGGCAAGGCGTGCAGGTAACCTGATCCTCACTCATGGAGACAAAAGCATTGGTTTCCGTCGTTGTGCTGACAGTCACAACCAGAGCAAGTGCCAGCAGTAAAAATACTCGTTTAGCCCACTTTATACCTTTTTCCAAATCCTCTCACCTCCCTCTTGAGTGCACTTTCACATCAAAAGTGCCCACTTCCTCCTTTGCTCTATGCCTATGACCATTATATATTAAGCCTGTCTGCAGACGCGCAAACAGGCTTAGCATCATTGTCTTTAATCTGTTTAAGGGAGCATAGCCCTTGCTATGTGAGGAAGAGAGGTCATTCTACAGTATGGATAGGGTAGAGTCTTGATAAGGATAGGGTAGAGTAAAATTTGCATAGGGTAGAGTTTATTCAGATAGATGCTGTGGTGAACCATTGCTGAATTTTTCGAGCGGTTTGGAAGTCGGGACTTCTTCGCCCCAACTCCAGCTTGGAAACCGTGGTTTGATCAATACCAATGGCCTCCGCTGCCTGCATCTGGGTCAATCTTCTTCTCAGGCGTTCCTTCCTTAATTGCTCACCAAGGTTATTTAAAGACACTCCTGCGGATTTGGGTGGTTTGATTGGCTTTGTCCCTGATTTAATCTTGGCGTACTGATCGATTATAGCCTGGGGGGGTTCCACCACCAATTTCAAATCCAACCAATCCTGCCCATTCCTGTAGATCCGATCATATTGCCAACCGGCAATAATCTCCTTATCTTTGAGGGCATCCATCATTTTTTCAAATCGCTCGATTATTTTTGCTGAACGTGATCTTTGATATTCCAGATGTATGGCGTTAAGCAAGGTCGGGATGCGGATCGGTTCCAAATAATGCCCCCGGGATTGCCGGCTTCTCCATAGCCAGGAGAAATAGCGGGCTGCCCGTTTTTCGTAAGCCTGGCGGTATGGATCAAGTTCAAAAACCCGTTTGGAAAGGATGGAGGTTTGCCTCTTCCCCTTCTGCAAATCGCGAACCAAAGGATTACCCGGCCGCACCTCCCATGTGTAATCTCCTTTGCTTCCCGTCTCTGGTGAATTCTTACTTTCAGAAATAATAAAGGCTTTTTCCTCTAAGGTAAAGGAGTTGATCCCAGCGGGATTAATCCAGAGTCGATTTAATAAATCCATGTGGGCGGCAATACGATCCCGCCACTCAGCTTTATACCCTCCCCTTTGTCCATGACCATTTTTTTGTCTGAGCAACCCCCGGAGATCGAGAATATCGTCTGCATGAATCATGATCTTTTCTTGAGAAGATGTGGATTTTTTGAGCCAGAGGTGGCAGATCGAATCCATGACATCAGCTGTCTCGTCATTCATCCCTTTTGTCAGCTCTTGACAAGAATTAATGAGTAAATCATTTTCGCTTTTGAAAATCGCTCTGCCGCTGGAACTGCCACTGGGGGTTTCCAGATTTGCACTAAGCCAGATCTTATTGTCATGGAGGGTGAATTCCTGTGCCGCCACTGCTTTGCGCAGTTGATGGTACACGGCCATACTAAAGGTAGTTAGATATGAGGTTTTTTCCTTAATCATTCTGGGCCGGAGGATACTCTGCACCCCCACAGCCGGTGCATTTAACCCTAAAAATTCTTCATAGAAAACCAAACTATACCGGGAAGGCCCCAGATACTCTTTTTGCAGGGATTGCAGATAGAGATCCACAAAATTTTTGGCATAAATATCAAAGAGGCTGTTAAACCGCTCGGCATTTGCATAGCAAAGAGTTTTGGAATAGACCTTTGACCAGGTCCGCTCCGACATACAGGATAGTGTTCTCTGCTCGAATTCCTGAGACATAGCCTCCAATGTCCAGATTACAGAATTATTCCAATACCATCTCACTGCATCTTCCCATACATTCCCTTGATCAAGAAGATCCATGACAAATCGGCACAAATGCTGATCCACCCGTTCACTGACATCCGGGCTGAGGCTCAGGTCGCGAATATTCCCGCGATCGTCGGTACAATAAATAACATGGGCCTTATGAAGTAGATCCCTATCCATTTCTCCCAGACGCTGGGTTATACTGTTCAAATAAGAATTTAAAAGTGCGGACTTAAGGTGGGAGGTGATCATATCCGGGACTTGAGAAAAACGTATTCCAGCTGTCCAGCTCTTTAAATTACTTGAGTTCAAGGCATATTGAGCCTTCTCCAGCCACTCCTGATTCAATCCTGGCGACCCCAGATAGGCGCCATTTGCATTCGTGAACTCTTTCATAACCTTCCTCCTTATATCACCCTATTCCAGAGAGGCATGGGGACAGTCCTAGGACACTCTTTCAATCACAGAAACCATGTTATGTACAGTGTCGGTCATTTCTTCGATCTTTTCTTTCCTATCGTTAATAATCCAGACGATCAATATTTCCACACATAATCCCACACTGGCTTTTTGGAGAAAAGACGATATCCCTTTATTGGTCATCATGGCTGTAAAGACTTCGAGAATATGACTGTATATGGTCTCTCTGAGAAACTCCGTCTTATTAGCCTGGACCAGGGCATAAATAAGTTCACTATGGCTTGTGTAATACTGATAAAACCTACGCAAATAAACCTTTTTATCCTCTTCGTCATCCAAGTGGGCATTGTTATCATTAAAAGGTTGAAGGTAATCCCGAAGGACATCCATAGGCTGTGTGTAATAGCGGTAAAAAGTTGAACGGGATACGCCAGCTTTCAGCACTAATTCTTTCACAGTGATGTCATGAACATCTTTTTCCTTCATTAGCCTCATTATAGCAGTATACAGACAATCTTGGGCAAAGCTCTTCTTCAGCACGGGACATTTACCCCCTTTTTGTCTCGTTTAACCGGCAACATATTGAATGACTGGAGTCAGAATGTTAAGGTAATACCAAGAACCTGTGATAATAATAACAAATTACTCTATTTATGAAAAGGGGGATTATTCGACAACTGTATATACTCTGATTATCAGTATTAGTCTTATAATTTTACAAACCAGAGGATCGCTGGAAGGAAAGGTTATTAGTGAATAAAATCTCAAGACTAAAAATAAGGAGTGGTTGGTTCATGACGACTTCAAATAACTCAAAGGGAATCTCCCGTAAAGATTTTATCAAGGGCGCGGCTTTTGGTATCGCCGGTATCGCAACTATAGGCTTAGCCGGTTGTTCCACCGATGCCGCCAAGAATAACCCACCTGCCCCGGCACCGGCGGAGGGTATGGCTTGGGATCATGAGACGGATGTGGTGGTGGTAGGCTTTGGGGGTTCAGGAGGAGCGGCAGCCTGGGAGGCGGGAACCGCAGGCTCCGAAGTCATCGTTCTCGAATTGGCTAAAGGGGCCGGCGGAAGCACCAATATATGCGGAGGCCTGGTCACCATCGGTGGCGGCAATGCTCTGCAGAAGGCGGCCGGCTTTGAAGACAGCCCGGAGAACTTCTACAACTATTTAACAGCGGCCTTGGGTACGGGGGCCGACGAGGAACAGTGCCGTATCTTTGCTGAGCAAAGCCCGGCTATGTACACCTGGCTTACGGAAAAGATTGGCGTAAAGTTCAATCGCGGTGTCAATCCCCTCTGGCCCGATACTCCCAATCCTACCGCCGGTTTAACCTGCACGGGAGACGAGTACCATATGGATTATGCCGCCGTGAGCAAAGCCGTACACCGCACAGGCTGGGTAGACAGCGAAACCCGGCCGGGGGGAAGGGATGGATCCGGTTTCTTTCAACCTTTGCTGCGTGCTGTGGAAGCTCTGCCTCAGGTTAAGATTATGTACGAAACAGCGGGAGAGCAATTGATCTATGATCATGATCAAAAACGGGTTCTTGGTATCAAGGCTAAAAAAGGGGATAAGACCCTCTCCATCAAAGCTCGCAAAGCTGTGGTTCTCACCGCCGGCGGCTTTGCCAAGAATGAAGATATGGTGAGAACCTACTGCCCGGCCTTCAATGGGGTGCTGGCTTTAGGAACCGCCGGGGATAACGGTGCAGGGATCAAAATGGGGCAGGCTGTGGGGGCAGCTTTGCAAAACATGCATATGGCTTTCTCCACCAGTACGGCCTATGCCTATATCACTCAGGAAGGCTGTGCGGGGGGACCTCTTTCTCAGGGCATTATAGTCAATCAATTCGGCTCCCGCTATGTTGCCGAAGATCATTATCATTCCTGGATAGCAGAATATATGCTCCAGAATCACCAACCGCAGAAGCATCTTCCCAGTTATCTCCTCTTCGATGCCCAAATGTACGATACCTTGCCGGAGAAATCCAAAGAAAGCCTGGAAAAGGCCAAGGTCACTAAAGCCAATAGTATCGAAGAGCTGGCTAAAGCACTGAGTACTTCTGAAGGTGTCCTGGAAAATACCGTGCAATTCTATAATTCCAAAGCGGCTGAAGGCAAGGATCCTTTACTTAATAAACAAAGCAAATTCATCAAGCCGATTGCCACCGCTCCCTTTTATGCTCTGGAAATCGTTCCCACCAGTATGTTCACCGTAGGCGGATTGCGGATCAACACCAAGGCCCAGGTTCTCTCCGCTGAGACCGGCGCACCTATAACCGGACTCTACTCGGCCGGGCGGAATGCCGCCAATGTCATCGCCCAGCAATACGGCGGGAGCGGCACCAGTGTAGCCACTTGCTTTGTCTTTGGCAGGATTGCCGGACAAAATGCCGCGGCTGAAGCTGCCATCTGAATTCTTTAAGACCGGTAATGGCAAAGTAGGGCAAAACCCCAAAGGAGAGTCTATTGTCTACCCTGCAGGAGGTAGACAACAGACTCTCCTTTTACTATGTTTTTATTCCTTGCCCCACTTTACCAGCACTCAGCAAAAATTTGATCGAGTATGGTGATGGCCTCATCTATTTCCTGATAGGAAACATTGAGAGGGGGTAAAAATCTTAAGGCTTTTCCTCCCACAAAGTTAATCAGCAGGCCTTTTTCTCTGGCTCCTTCCACAATCTCCGCTCCCAGACGGTCAAGTGGCCAGCCCAGGATAAAGCCCTGTCCCCGGATTTCTGTGCCGGTTTGGTATTTGTCCGCCAGCTTTTGCAGCTCCTGCTTAAAATACTGAGCCCGTTTTTGAACATTTTCCAGGAATCCTTCCTCGGTGAGCACATCCATTACCGCACAGCCTACGGCTGTAGCCAGAGGGTTTCCTCCGAAGGTTGAGGCATGATCCCCGGGCTTAAAGGTGGCGGCAACGTTTTCCTTGGCCAGCATAACTCCGATGGGCACTCCACCCCCTAAAGCTTTGGCTAAGGTCATAATATCCGGAGCTACATTGCTCCATTCATAGGCGAAAAGCTTACCGGTTCGCCCTAATCCCACCTGGATTTCGTCAAAGATCAGAAGTGCCCCGTAATCATCGCAAAGCTGGCGGGCTTTGGCTAAGAATTCCACTTCTAAAGGAAATACCCCGCCTTCCCCCTGAATAGGCTCCAGCATGACAGCTGCCACTTGCGGGCTCATTTTCTCTTCCAGCTGGGCCAGGTCATTGATGGGCACATAAGTGAATCCTTCCGGCAAAGGCGCATACCCTTTTTGGTATTTGGCCTGCCCGGTAGCCGTCAAGGTGGCTAAAGTCCGGCCATGGAAGGAATTGACCAGAGTCAGAATTTCATATTTATCCTCGCTGTAATGCTCTTTGGCGTATTTCCGAGCTATTTTTATAGCTGCTTCATTGGCTTCCGCACCGCTGTTGCAGAAAAATACCTGATCGGCAAAGGAATGCTCCACTAATTTTTCCGCCAGGGCGATTTGGTTAGGAATCCAATAGAGGTTGGAAGTATGTAAAATCTCTTCAGCCTGCTTTTGGATGGCCTCCACCACCGCCGGATGGCTATGACCCAGAGAACTGACTGCCAAGCCTGTGACAAAGTCCAAATACTGCTTACCCTCGATATCCCAGACAGTGGTGCCCTTTCCCTTGACAATGGCCATAGGCAAACGACCATAAGTATTCATCACTACCTTCTGGCCCCGTTGAACCATGGTATGGGTTTTCTCGCACATAGTTGCTCCCCCTTCTAAAAAGCACTTTTGATCTTAAGCATTAAACATGGTGCCTATCCCGCCGTCTGTAAAGAGTTCCAAGAGAATGGCGTGAGGGATTCGTCCATCGAGAATATGAACACTTCCCACGCCTCCTTGCAGAGCCGCCCGGGCGCATTCAACTTTGGGAATCATGCCGCCGCTGATGACACCCAAATCGATCAGGCCTGAGATCTCATCTTCCTTGATCACGGAAAGCAGGGAATCTTTATCCTCTACATCTCTGAGAACTCCAGGCACATCGGTAAGCAGCAGGAATTTATCGGCTTTCAAGGCTTTGGCAATTTCCCCTGCGGCTGTATCGGCGTTGATATTATAGGATTCCCCATCTTCACCGCCAGCTACCGGCGAGATAACAGGAATATAGCCTTGCTCCACAAGGGAAATAACTATTTCCGGCCGGACCTGTTCGATCTTACCTACAAAGCCCAGGTCCACATCCTCCAGCTCTCCTTGGGAATTCTCAAATTTCATAGGCTTCTTAACCGCCTGGAGCAGCTGGGCATCTTTTCCCGACAGCCCCACAGCCTTACCGCCGAAACGGTTAAGCAAGGAAATGATTTCTGTGTTGAGCTTTCCCACCAGGACCATGGAGGCGATTTCCATAGTTTCTTTATCAGTGACCCTCAGCCCCCGTACAAAATGGCTTTCTTTGCCGACCCTGGTCAACATTGAATTGATCTCAGGACCTCCCCCATGAACCACCACTGGGCGAATCCCGACGGAGTGCAGGAGAAGAATGTCCAGCATGACTTTTTCCTTGAGGTCCTGATCCAGCATCGCATGACCGCCATATTTGATCACCACTGTTTTGCCGGTGAATTTCTGAATATAGGGCAGTGCCTCAATGAGCACTCTGGCTTTATCCAAGCCTTTATCCAGAGGAGTCATTCCATATCCCCTTTCTTAAGGTCGGAAGGCAGGGGCCGGAGAGCAAGAATCCCTCTTTGACCAGAACCTTGAGACCTTGATATTTCTTATTCGGCCTTCGCTCAAGTCCGATAATCTCCATTGATGGTGACATAATCATGGGTCAGGTCACATCCCCAGGCCGTGGCTTGGGCTTGCCCTTCCTGAAGGAGAAGCTTGATGAGCACATCCTTCTTGCTGAGAACCTCTTTGGCTTCCACCTCAGAGAAATGAACCCCCTGGCCTTCCTTAGCTACCAAAACATGACCCAGGTAGATTTCAACCTGATCGGGAATGAACTCTGCTCCGGAATACCCGGCGGCAGCAAGGATTCTTCCCCAGTTGGCATCTTCTCCGTAAAGAGCTGTCTTCACCAGGCTGGAACTGCAAATGCTTTTGGCAATCTTACGGGCGTCCTCCACTGCGGCTGCCCCAAGGACCTGGACTTCCAGGAATTTGGTCGCCCCTTCTCCATCCCGGGCAATGTCCTGAGCCAGCTTCTGGCATACGGCCCAAAACATCCGGCGAAACTCCGCCCACTCTTCGGGATTTAAGGTAATACCCGACTTTCCGTTGGCCAGAACCAATACCATATCGTTGGTGCTGGTATCCCCATCCACGGTCACCATATTAAAGCTGTCTTCCACCGCCTCCCTTAAAAGCTCTTGCAGCTCAGCGGCCGGTATGGCAGCATCCGTGGTGATAAAGCCCAGCATGGTGCCCATATTGGGATGAATCATCCCGGAGCCTTTAGCCATTGCCCCCAGGCGGATTACACCATGCTCTGTGGACAATTCACAGGCTGCCTCTTTGATCGCGGTGTCGGTGGTCATGATAGCCAACGCTGCCTGATGGGAATTCTGCGTCATTTCCTCTGGGGAAATTTTCTCAGCGATCTCCAAAGAAGCCTTCTCGATCCCCCTGGTAACACTCTCTACAGGCAATTCCACACCGATAACCCCGGTGGAGGCCACAAGCACGTCTTCAGGGGCAATTCCCAGCACCTCGGCGGTCTTCACAGCCATAGCCCAAGCGGCCTCATCCCCCGGTTTTCCCACACAGGCATTGGCGTTGCCGCTGTTAGCCACCATAGCCTGAGCTATACCATTCTGCAAATGTTTTTTGGTGAGAATTAGGGGATGGGCTTTCACCTTATTGCGGGTAAACACTCCCGCAGCTTGGGCCGGCACCTCGGAATAAACCAAAGCCACATCGTATTTATCCAGATATTTAATCTCCGCCTTGACTCCCGTCGCCCGGAATCCCCGAGGAGCAGCAATTCCTCCCTCAATCCAGGACCATTTATCCATTTAACTCACACCCTTTATTTTTGATAGATCCAATATTATTTAGTAGAGCCAAACTGCCTGAAAGGGCTTATTTATGGCCAAAGCCCTCTCATTTTAAGTCCCATATTCTCCGGCAGTCCACAGATCAGATTCATATTCTGAATAGCCTGCCCTGAAGCGCCTTTGACCAAATTATCCAGCGCCGAGACCAGGATAGCCCGCCCGGTTCGCGGATCTATTTTAAGCTGGAGAAAACTATGATTGCTTCCCAAAGCGAACTTTGTCTGGGGCCAGATTCCCTCCGGAAGGATATGCACGAACTCCTCTTCCTCATACTGCCCCTGCCAGCAGGCTTTAAGATCAGCCTCTGTAACGCCGGGCGTAACCTGAGCGTAGATGGTGGCCAGGATTCCCCGAATCATCGGCACAAGATGAGGGGTAAAATTAACCAGGAGTTCTGCTCCGGCAGCCTCCGTTAATTGCTGCTCTATTTCCGGGGTATGGCGGTGACTGGCTACCCCATAGGCTTTAAAATTCTCATTGACTTCACTGAAATGGTTTCCTAAAGCAACGCCCCGCCCCGCTCCGGAAACTCCGGATTTGGCATCGATGATCAGTCCATCTTTTTGCAGCAGCCCCTTCCGCAGCAGTGGAGCCAAAGCCAATAGGGTGGCTGTGGGATAGCAGCCGGGGTTGGCTATGAGAGTTTTCCCGGCTATTTTATCCCGATATAATTCCGGAAGCCCATAGACGGCTTCAGGCAGCAACTCCTGGGCAGGGTGCTGAACTTTATACCAGGCTTCATAAACTGCTCCATCTTTAAGACGGAAATCTGCTCCCAAATCGATGACTTTGATCCCCCGGTTCAGCCATTGGGCAGTTCGGCCCGCGGTAAGGCCGTGGGGAAGGGCGCAGAATAAAACATCCAAATCCGGCACTTGTTCATCATCCAGTTTCCCTGTTCCTAACCCTGGCCCTGACCCTGCATCCAGGCTGGAGCTTAGCCCTGAAAACTGTGGAAACATCTCCTCATAGACTGCTCCGCTATTACTGGATGAGCCTAAGTAGGCTAATTCTATTTCAGGGTGATTTTGGAGTAAACGCACCAGCTCTTGGCCTGTATACCCTGTGGCTCCGATAATTCCTACTTTCACACCGATACCTCCTCTATGATTATTTAATAATTATACGTATATATGCATAATAATTCAATCACTTTTTGGAAATCTTTTTTACTTCTTTTCACCTTTCTTTGCTCATGCTTATTGATCATGCTTAACCCTAGCTTCACTTACTGTTGCTGCGCCATTATTCTACTTTGTAGATTCTCTCAGAGTTGTGCTATCATAGTATGGAATCAATACCTTAATTCAAATCTGTTGGAATTCATAAAGCAGCTAATCATAGGTCCAAGATGAGTTGGCCGCTTCTAAATAGGAGGAAACCAAGTGAATTCAGCCATTGGGGAGGTCATGGAGGTCTGTCTTCTGGCCGGTAAAATCATGCTGCAAAGCGGGGCAGAGATCTATCGCATCGAAGACACGATGAACCGTATTGCCCGTACCTGTGCAGTTCCTGAGGCTCACAGCTATGTTACGCCCACAGGGCTTTTCCTATCCCTGCAGGGTCAGGAGCGGAATCAGGAACAAACGAAGTTCCTAAGAATCTATGAACGTCAAATTGATCTGAATAAAATCGTCAGTGTTAATGAAATCTCCCGCAAATTAAGCGAAAAAGAGCTTACTCTTCAGCAGGCCCATGAGGCGCTTTTGGCTATCGAAAAATCCGGCTTCCTTTACCCCTTCTGGCTGCAGCTTATGGCGGCCGCTCTGGCCAGCGGCTTTTTCAGTCTGACCTTTGGGGGAACCATGATTGACTTCCTGCCCTCGGTAGCGGCCGGGGGATTGGGGTTTTTACTTTATGCCCAAGCCAACCGCCGCATTGCTGTAAAATTTTTTTCCGAAATCTTTGCCGCTTTCACCATCGGCTTTATTGCTTATTTTTTCTATTATCTCGGTATCGATATTCAGATCGACAAAGTCATTATCGGCTCGGTTATGCCTTTAGTGCCCGGCGTGCTGATCACCAATGCTGTCCGTGATCTGATGGCCGGGGACCTTATCGCCGGGCTTGCCCGCGGAACTGAGGCTTTCTTAACAGCCTTTGCCATCGGTACCGGAATAGCCGTGGTTTTAGCTGTACTTATGTAGGAGGAGTGACACTATGAGTTGGACTGCACTTTACGCAAGTTTTTTTGCTACTATGGCTTTTGGCATTTTGTTTAATGTCCCCCGCAAAAGCCTGTTCACCGGCGGCCTGGTAGGAATGCTGGGATGGGCTGTCTTTGTGGCCCTTACCGTGAATCTGGAGATAGATACTATAACTGCTACTTTGTTTGCCGCTTTTAGTGTTGCTACAGTCAGCCAAATTCTTGCCCGTCGCTACAAAATGCCGGTCACCGTGTTTAGTATCGCCGGAATCATTCCTCTGGTTCCCGGGGGTATGGCCTATGCCACCATTCGGCAATTTATCGAGAACAATTACACGGAAGGTGTTCGTTTAGGTTCCATCACCCTTCTCATGGCCGGTTCCATTGCCTTTGGCTTGATTTTTTCCGGTGTTATTACGGAAACCTTTAGCCGGAAAAGGGGATATCCTAAAGGGAATAGTTCCGGCGGTTGAACCCGGAGCAATGGTTGAAATCCCCCCGCTGCCTATTCTCCTTCAGTTGCCATAAAATAAGCGGCTGCAGGCATTGAATATGGTTTTGAATTTCTTTTATTTCATCCCCCGACAGCAAACTTGTTCCAGAGAATCTATGAAATGACTTTCTTTTGAAGATCATCTCATAATACCATTCATGCATGGCTCTCCTCCTCCCTATTTGCTGAAAGCTTAACTTAATATAAAAAAATATTCAACATCAACAAGCCTGCAGGTTAAGTTCCTACAGGCAGAGCGAAATTCAGTTTTTATGAGTTTTGCTCTTTTTCTATGCACACTATTATTCCACACTTACTCCAACGCATGATCAATAACCTCAAAACTTTCCCTAATCTTTGTAACGCTTTCAGGTTTCAAAAGTTATCTATAGGAGGGGGTGAAGAGGATCGACTTAGAGAATTTATATCGGCGCTACTTCAAAGAGATTTATTTATTCCTGAAAAGTCTTTCCTCCTCAGAAGAAGTTGCAGAGGAAATTTTCGGACAACATTTCTCAGAAACCTTTTTGACTCCGGTGACCGTTCAGTTGCGGTAGGTGTTCCGGAATATTGGCATGAGATTGATAACTTTGAAAGCGACATCGTCATTGAGTTTGCAGATAAAACTATCTTATATAGAAATGGAGAGCCGGTGGAGATATAATGAATTTTAGAGCATGGTATGATGTGACATAAAATTTATCTGACGAGAACAAACCAGCACAGGATATTGACAGGAGCATTTATGCAGATTAATCGATTGTTTGAAATCATCTACATACTTCTGGAAAACCGGACTATAACTGCAGCGGAGCTGGCGGAACGCTTTGAGGTTTCGGCCAGAACCATTTATCGTGATGTGGAAATCCTGGCTCAGGGGGGTATGCCCATCTATATGAGCAAAGGCAAGGGGGGCGGCATTTCCCTGCTGCCGGATTTTATCCTCAACAAGGCAGTTCTCACCGAAGAGGAGAAAAGCGAAATTCTCTCCTCTCTGCAAGCCTTCAACGCCGTCAATCTTTCCAAAAGTGAAACGGCCCTGAGCAAGCTCACCAGTATGCTGGGTGCCAAGAATACCGACTGGATCGAGGTTGACTTTTCATCCTGGGGGCATTTTGAAAATGATAGGGCGTATTTCGAGAACATCAAAACCGCAATCATTGAAAAGAAAATAATTACCTTCATGTACGCCAGCGGAAAAGCGGAAAAACTGCTCCGTGAGGTCCTGCCGCTGAAACTTGTCTTCAAGGGTGCGGCCTGGTATCTTTACGGCTACTGCACCCTGCGCAGGGATTACCGTTTTTTCAAGCTGAGGAGAATAACGGAACTGGCAGTAACCGACACCGGTTTTGAGATGAAAACGCCGGAAACTATCTTTGCCGGACAAAAGCTTGACACAGGTACTTACCTCAAAGCCAAACTGCTTATCTCGAAAACAATGGCTTTCCGTGTCTATGACGAAATCAGCAGCTATGAGATCGACGAAAAGGGCGACTTTGTCTGCCGGCTTTATCTGCCGGACATCGCCACCCTATGCACTTATGCGGCTTCCTTCGGAGAGCACTGTATCATTCTTTCCCCTGAACAAGCCGTTGCTGAAATGAAGCGCCGGTTGCAGAATTCCTTGAAAAACTATTCTTAATATGACACACTGTTGTCATATTAGTCGGACTATACTGTGATTACCCTATAAACTATATGGAAAGAGGTAATCACTATGAACTATGAAATCGTCACCCTTCCAGAGAAAATCGTTGTCGGTGTAACGGCGCGGACTTCACACACCGATCCCCAATGCCAGCAAGTGATCGGCGGCTTATGGCAGAAATTCATGGAGGAGGGAATCTGGACGTCCATTCAGAACCAGGCGAATCCCTATTGCATAGGGCTGTACTCCGGCTATGACGAAACATCCTATGACGTCACCGTAGGCGCCGAAGTGACGAAAAACGAAAATCCCCAACTGGTCGAAAAAATCATTCCCGCCGGCAACTACGCCGTATTCCAGATCAGGGGCGACGTTGTCAAAGATGTAGCCGAGGCATGGAATAAAATCTGGGCCCTGCCCCTGGAAAGAAGCTTTACCGGCGATTTTGAAGAGTACCTGAGCAACGAAAACGGCGTAGCGGAGATCAAAATCTATATTGCCTTAAAATAAAATCTATATTAAATGGGAATATTGCACGGGAATAAGGTAAGGAGCTGACTCGATGGCTGTCTGGAATCCATGGCGGGGCTGTCACCGCTACAGTGAGGGCTGTAAATTCTGTTATATCCATAAAGGGGATATGAAACGGGGGATGGACACCAACCTGATTGTAAAGTCCGCCAAATTCAACGCCCCTGTGGCTGTGGATAAAAAGGGCCGCTACATCATGAAATCCGGGCAGCTTGTTTATTGCTGTTTTTCAACGGACTTCCTCCTTGAGGAGGCGGATCCCTGGCGGAATGAATGCTGGAGCATGATGAAGGAGCGTCCTGATCTGCATTTTCTTTTTCTCACCAAGAGGATTGAGCGCTTTTCCCAATGCCTTCCCGATGACTGGGGTGAGGGGTATGAGAATGTCACGGTGGGCTGTACGGTGGAAAACCAGCAAACCGCGGATGAGCGGCTGGAAATCTTCTCAAAATTGCCTATCAAACACAAAAATATCGCCCTTCAGCCCATGCTTGAGGCGATAGATATTGAAAAGTATTTAGAGGGTATTGAGTTAGTGGTCGTGGGCGGGGAATATGATCGCAATGCCCGGCCTTTTGATTATGAATGGGCCCTGGCGGTCAGAGAGCAGTGTATACGGCATCAGGTCAGCTTCTCTTTCCGTCAGTGCGGGACCAACTTTATCCAGAACGGAAAACTGCGCAGGCTTAATTACGGCATGCTGTTCAAGTGTGCCCGAGAGAGCAATATCGACTATCAGGCAGGAAGGGAGTAAAATTATGCTGGAATTACCCGAAGTCCTCACTCTGGTCAGGCAGCTGAATGAAAGCGTGAAAAACCGGCGTATCCTGAAAGTATGGCCCCCCACAAAGGCACATAAATTCTGCTGGTATAGCGGCGAACCGGAAGAGTATGACAAAGCGCTTGCCGGCAGCAGGATTGCCGGAGCCGAGGGATTCGGACCCTTCGCAGAACTGATTTTTGACAACGACCGGAAGCTGTGCGTCAACGACGGGGTGAATCTCCGTCTTATGCCGGTCGGTAAAGTCCCGGGAAATTATCAATTGATGATGGAGCTGTACGATGGGCAGGCTCTGGTTTTTACGGTGGCCATGTACGGCGGAATCTTTGAGCACGACGGCAGTTATGACAATCACTATTACCTGGCCAGCAGAAACTCTACCTCCCCCTTTGCTCAGGATTTCCCCGCTTATTACCTCCGGATCTTTTCGGAAAGCAAGCCAACCCTCAGCGCCAAGGCCTTTCTGGCCACGGGGCAACGTTTTCCCGGCATCGGCAACGGTACGCTGCAGGATATTCTTTTTGAAGCGGGGATACATCCAAAACGCAAAATAGGCACCCTGGAGCAATGGGAACGGGATAAGCTGCTTCAGGCGGTTATCGAAGTACTGAATGATATGACAAAGCATGGCGGCCGTGACACGGAAAAAGATTTGTTCGGAGTTTTCGGAGGATACAAGACAAAGATGTCAAAGAATACAGCAGGAACGAACTGTGGTCAATGCGGCGGAACAATCCTTAAGGAAAACTACCTGGGGGGCTCAGTGTATTTCTGCCCGGAATGTCAGCATCAGGATTTGGCTGGTCAACACCCTGTCATGTGATTTGAGAGGGAATGTTGGAAGAAGTTTGCTGAACAGATTATTTTGAGACAGGCAACCGCCGTCACACTTAGCTGGTGAAGGCATCCTATAGCACAGTATTGTAAAATGCAGCTAAGGATGTAAGATCAATTCTCTCAAGAGGGCTCGTCAGATTCGAATCCGGATTCGAATCTTAGTTTCAACCCCAAAAACGGGGCCATTGCAAAACTGTTTTACAATGGCCCTGAATAGCAAAGAGGCCGGCTTGTCTACACAAATCGGCCTCTTTATTTATCGAGAGATAGCTTATTATCGCCCGATGACAAAATCAGATTTCTCCATAACTATGGAACAACCGGCCTAGCTGACTTCAATAGCCACCTTGCTCCCCCCCAGCCCGGCTTGAGCAGGTGTGACCATGAGCTTGACAGGCACTCTGTTCTTGATGGAATCCACATGGCTGATGATGCCCACGGATAACCGGTCATGGTGGAGCCTTTCCAAGGAATCCATCACCACTTCCAGGAGGTTGTCATCCAGGGTTCCGAAGCCCTCATCCAAGAAGAACAACTCTAAGGGGGCGGTACCCTTAAGCTGAATTTGGGCGGACAGGGCTAAAGCCAGCGACAGGGAGGCCAGGAAGGTTTCTCCTCCGGATAAGGTAGTGGCATCCCGTTGGGCGCCGCCGTTCTTATAATCCCGGATCAAGAATTTTCCGTTCTGGTCCACTTCCAGACCATAGTTGCCCCCGGTAATCTCTCTGAGCCGCTTACCGGCTTCCATGGAGACGTATTTCAGTTGGTGGGCTGCCACAAATTCAACGAATCGCTTCCCCCTGAATAACTTTTCCAGATCCCGCAAAAGGCCCAGCTGTCGTTCCAGCTCTGCCTGACTCTTGAGCAGGTCCTTTTTCTTCAGTAAATTTTCCCTCATGGTCTTGATATGGGTCTCGATCCCGATCTTGCTTTCCTCCAGCCCTTTGCAGAGGGTTTCTCTTTCTTCTTTGATCCTTTGCATTTGCTCCCATTGTTCAGCGGTCAAGCTCCGCCCGCCAAGCTTCTTCTGCAAATTTCCAATGGCGCCGAGGAGCTGAGTCAGGGAATCCTGATAGTCCTTGACCTGCTTTTTGAGTTTCTCTATCTCATCTCTGCTCAGCAGATGACTTTTCGCTTCTTCAATATTCGCGATCTGTTCCTCCTGTAAAACCTTATCCAGGGACTCTTTATCCTTTTGACTTCTTTCCGCCAGACCTTGCCGGCTGGTGTGTGCTGATTGCAGACGGACATAGCACTCGTTGTACTGTTTTTCCGTCTCGTTTTTCCTCGTTTCGGCCTGGGCATAGATCTGCTCGATCCGGGTTATTTGGCTGAGGAGTTCCTTTTGATAGGTCTCGATATTCTCCACCTTACCCACTTTGGTTTTTATGGCAGTATGCTTGTCTTGTATGCTGCTCTCCTTCTCTTTGAGGGTTCCCAGGCTTTCCTTCAAGGATTCTGTCAGGGCGGACAATTCCGAGCTGAGAAGCTCTTTTCTGGCCTGAGCTTTTTTTAAGGTCTCCCTTAAGCCTTTCAGCTCACTCTCCAGTCCGGCCTTCTCTTTTTCCTTGGCGGTGATCTCCTGGTGCTCCTGCTTAAGGTCCCGGATATTCAGCTCAGCCTTAAGGACGGCCAGTTCCTGATCATAGGCTTCATATTTGGCTTTTGCCAGCTCAAGATTCTTCCCTCTGCTCTCCAGTTGGGCCTTTGTTTCCGCTTTAATGGTGTTTTGCTCATTAAGCTTTATAGCCAGCTGGTTTTTCTCTTGAGTCAGCCGGTTGATTTCTGCTTCCAATTCTCCTTTTTGCTTCGTATAGCGGGATATCCCGTCCCTTAATGTCTCAAATTCCTTCTGCATCGCCTCAGGGTCATAGGCTTTGTATTCTTCTCCCAAGGCGATAGTTTTTTCTTTACAATCTTTCAGGGTGTTTTCCAGGGTTTTGATCTGTTCCTGGGCCTGAATCATTTCCTGGTACAGACTTTGCTCATGCTCCTTCTTTTCCCTTAAAGCAGCTTGGATCTCTTCAAGCTTTTCAGCACCAACAGCGGCATTCCCATGATCAGGCTGATGGTGCGTTGATCCGCACACCGGGCAAGCTTCTCCCTCAACTAAGGCCACACGCAAAGCATAGGCCAGATTTTCTTTTTCAATTTTCTTCAAAACGCTCTCCAGCTCAGTGATTTCCTGTGTCAATTGAGCTTTTTGCTGTTGGGCAGTGTCCAGCTTGGGCAAAAGATCTCGAATACCCGCTTCGCTGCGGTTAATGGCGGCAGAATACTCGTGATGCCTGGCCCATTGCTCTTTAACTTGATTGAGCTTTTCCTGCAAGGTAACCAGAGTCTCCGAGTTTCCCGGGCAGGTTTCCTCTAAATTCTGCAGGGTTAAAGCAAATCCTTGGAGTATTTCCGCCTTGGCCTCCAGCTCTTGTGAATATTTCAGTCCCTTTTCCCGGGCCTCTTGAAGCTTCTCATCAATGCTTTTGACTTCTGAGCCTAAGCTGATCACCTGTTGCCCGGCTTCTTCCCAACGGCTGAAGGTAAGGAGGGCTTCATTGATTTTCTGCTTAAACTCCTGGTCGATGGTTAAAGCTTCCACCTTTTGCTCTTTCTCCTGAATATCGGCATTGACCCTGGCAATAAATTCTTCACCTTTATGTATTCGGCCCTGCTTCTCTTCCCGTTCTTGTTCCAGCCGGCCAATGCTCTCTTGAAGAGACTGCTTTTCCTGGATGAGGCTCTCCAGCTTCTTTTTCTCCAGGATAGCGTCGGTAGCACTCTGTTCACGCAGTCTTAAAGCAGGAAGCTCTTTGTCTTTTTGAGCTCCCGCTTGTTGCCACTGAGCCTCTGCTTCTTTTTTCTGCAAAACCAGAGCTGCAGTGTCTCCCTCTAATTGGGCTACTTGGGCCTGAGTTGTGGCGATCTTCCCCAGGGTGTCTTCATATTGATCCAGATAAGGTTTAACCCTTAAGGACCGTTCACCGAGAGTCGCTTTGATTTCACTTTCTTTAATCACAGCTTCCGCTTTTTCAAGTTCAGCTTTTTGAACTTCCTGCCGGTTTAATTCCTCCTGCAGTTCCCACACTTCTTTCCCGTTGTGAAAATCCTCGGCCGCCTTTTTTAATTCGGCCTGGAACTGAACCAGTTGCTTTTCAAGGGAGATTAATTCCTTGTTCTTTGCTTCAAGAAACTCTTCACTGCACTCTTCATAGGATTTGAGCTGACCTGCCAGGACATTAGCCTTATCCAGCTCCTGCCTGATTCTTGCTCCTAAGCGGGAGGACAGTTCATCGCCGTATCGTTGCAGATTAAACAATCTCTCCAGCATTTCTCTGCGGTCTCTTCCCTCCAGCCTCAGGAACTCGCTGAATTTCCCCTGGGGCAGAACCACGGTGCGGGTGAAGTCCTCCAGGGTCAGGCCGATGATTTCCTCGCTCTTTTTGGTAACCTCCCTGACCTGTTCCTCCAAAACCGTCTCTCCGACCGCAGTTATCAGCAGAATCTTGGCTGAATGGGTGCGCACATTGCCCGTCTTCTTATCTCTGCGAAACTCCCGCTCCACCCGGTAGGTTTTGCTGTCCTTCTCCGCAATCTGGAATTCGTAGCTGACCTGCAAAGACTCGCAGTTGGTGTTCATATAATTGGTGCTTCCCCGGGCCACTGCGCCATAAAGAGCCAGAGTCATTCCGTCCAGAATAGTGGATTTGCCGCTGCCGGTGGGTCCGAAAATACCGAATAAACCCCTGCTGGTCAGTTGGGAGAAATCGATTTCCTGGGTATCGATAAAGCTGTTCAGCCCTTTGATCTTAAGCTTAATGGGTCTCATGGCTTTCTTCTCCCTCCTGCTCCTGAATAATGGATAACAGCAACTCCACAATCTCCTGCTGAGGCTCTACCGTTCTTTCTTTGCGATAAAATTCTTTAAAGATATCCTCAATTTTCTGATCGGCAAAGCTGTTCAGAGTGAATTCCTCATTTTCCTTTCCGGAGAGAACCGGCACTATCTCCAGGATATCTTGCTTGGTGCTTTTCATGAGCTTGAGCTCATCTTCCCGAATGTAGCGATCCGTATTGACTTCCAAGTACACCCAACACTCCCTGTCTTTGTTTTCTTCACATTTCTGGAGAGCGGCCTCGATGCTCCCACACTTCCAGACTTCAATGGGCTTGTACACTTTAAAGTCCACCTCCTCAAGAGCGAACTCCTGTTGGGGCTGCAAATCGACAATGAAGCATTTCTTCGCAAAAGGGATCTCTTTTTTACTGTAATGGATGGGGGAGCCTGCATAGCGTGCTCTTTTGTCCGTACCCGGAACGATTTGCGGCTTATGTATATGACCCAGAGCAATATATTGAGCTGCCTTGGGAAAGCAGCTGCCGTCCACGATAAAGCTTCCCCCCAATTGAATGCTTCGCTCCGATCCTGATTCTTCGCTTCCTGCGGCAAAGAGATGGGACACTACCATATTGATTGTATCTTCCCGAAATTTTTCACTTAAGCTATCCAGGAGCATTTTGATTTTATCCCCATAAATTTTGAGCCGTTCCTCTTCTTCATCCATGGCACCGTATAAGACTTCGTTGAGCCTTTTTTCACTGGGGTAAGGTAGAGTGAGGATCACGGCTTTTTCCCCGTTGATCTCAAGTTCCACAAAGCCTTCACCCGAATCGATCACCTGATGCCTGCCATACTCCCCTTGAGCCACAATCGTCTTCGGTGTTCCCACCATAATAATTCCATGATCCCTGGCCAAAGGCCCTGCGGCCACCAAACGTTCCGGGTTGTCATGATTTCCGGCGATGACTAAGGTGAGCCGCTCTCCATTGGCGGATAATTTCTTCAAGGTGTCATAAAACATTTTCTCCGCTTTGGCCGGTGGATTGGGGCTGTCATACACATCTCCGGCGATCATGACCAAATCCACCTGTTTCGCCTCGACGATCTCAATAAAATCCTTCAGAAAAAGCTCCTGCTCCTCCATCCGGCTCAAACCCTCTAAATTCTTGCCTAAATGCCAATCTGAAGTATGTAGAATCCTCACATTCCCCACCCTTTCTCTCTATGGAGCCGGTAAATATCTTTTTGAGGAGCCGCACAATCCGGCTGCCTCAACTTTATGTGCTAAACCCATTATAGCTTATAGTCAGGACAAAATACTGACTAAAATCATGGTAAGTGTAAAAGAAAAAGCCGCTGCTTCAATCCCAAAGCAACGACTCCTATGGCGCGGAGCATTATCGCTGTTTCCCGGAGGGCCGGGGATTCAATTCCCGCTTGGCAAGATTTAACAGCTTCGGGGAGCTTAAAATATCCCAGCCGGTAAGGGCTAAGGCTTGAATAGCCAGCAAAAGCAGGCGCTCTCCCGGAGCGGAAAGGCAGGCCTGAGCAAAATCCCGTGTATGGGGTATGTTCATCCCTCCCCCAAGGGTTAAGTAAGGATGAATAGCCGGGACAATCCGGCTGACATTTCCCATATCCACAGAACCCATGGCCGATTGGGGAGGAGAAATGTTGCGAACGCCTAATTCCCGAAGATTGGTTTCAAAAGCCCCGGCCAGGGCACGATTGCTTTGCATTTCATCATACGAGTTTTCAAACATGTTCCAAGTGACTTTGGCTGAGACCGCGGACGCAGCCTCTTGGGCACAGCGTATTACCTGGTTGCGAATGATATTCAGTACCTTCCTCTGGCGTGCCCGCAGATAAAACCGTGCCACAGCCCGTTCCGGTATCACATTGGGTGAGGTGCCGCCCTCTGTGATAATTCCATTAATATAAGCATCTTGAGGGATATTATCCTTCAGCCGGTTTGTCCGGTTGAAAAAATCGATCAGGGCTTCTAAGGCATTCACGCCATAATAAGCAGCTGCCACAGCATGGGCCGCTTTTCCTAAAAAAACGAACTCCAAGGCATCTAAGGCCAACGAGGAGATGATCGTAGCATTCTGACTCCCCGGGTGGAACATAAGGGCCGCATCCACCCCTTCAAATGCCCCTTCATTCACTAGAATGACCTTGCCGCCGCTGGTTTCCTCTGCCGGGCTTCCCACAACCCAGATCTCACCAGACAGTTCAAGGCTTTTGCTCAAAGCGATGGCTGCTCCCACACTGGCCGCCCCGATCAAATTATGCCCGCAGCCATGACCAATTCCCGGTAAAGCATCATACTCCGCTAAAAAAGCAAGTCGGGGACCAGGCTTATACCCTGAAAAGCGGGCGATAAATGCCGTATCCAAACCGGCTGCCGGCTGTTGAATTTCAAAGCCATGGCTTTTAAGCAGTTGGGTTAAGGTTTCAACCGCAAAATATTCCTGATACCCGAGCTCCGGACGCTCGCCAATCAGGCGTGCTGCCTCCCATGCTTCTTTCCAGACGATACAAGCCTGATCTCTAAAGAACATCTTAAGGGCGTCCATTAAAACAACTCCCTCTCTTTAGGAATTCCCGTCGATTGTTGTGCTATTGAGTTTATCTCGTATTCCTTCAAAGAGGACCCATGAAAACAAGATACCCATCACAGCCAAACCATATTGCTGCCATAGGAACTGATATCCTATTTTTAGGTTGGAGAGAATGGCCAGTGTATCGAGAAACCAATCCCACCTGTTCTGGAGCCAAGCCAGCATAGGAATATTGGCGGTAAGCCACAGGACAAAGGTATTTAACCCGCCGCCAAGCCAAGGTCCCAAAAACCAGTTGATGAGAAAGAGGCTTAAAGAAAGGACAAATAGCCCGCTTAAAAAAATGGTCCCCCATTTTCTGCGTTGCCTAACTAAGCGCTTTGCCTGAAAATTCACCGGAGCAGCAAGAATCTGTTCTATAATTCTCGCCTGCATTTCTTGCAAAGGCTCTTGCGCTATGGGCTTATCCTGAAATACCGACTTAAGCAGATCATCCATTTCCTTCATGACCATTCCTCCCTTCCATGATTTGGCGGAGTTTTTCTTTACCTCGATGGAGGTGCGTCTTGACTGAACTGATAGGAATATTTAAAACTGTGCTTATCTCTTCATAGCTTAGCTCCTGTTGGTAACGCAGATAGAGTGCTTGCCGGTAATGCTCGGGCAATTCTTCCAGGATCGCCCTGACGTCCAAGGCCTGCTCTTTGGCCAAATAAGCTTCTTCCGGTCCCATCTGCCGGTCCACCAGGCTCTCATCGATAGTTAAAGGGATTTCCCGCTTTCTCTTGCGCATAAGATCGATGGCCTTATTTCTGGCAATGGCATAGAGCCAGGCCCGAAAAGTATATTTATCCGAGTAGCGCCAAAGATTCCCATAAGCTGCTAAAAAAGCTTCCTGGGCACAATCAAAGACTTCATCCTCAGCGCCCAGTATTCCGCGTAAAAAATGAATTAAGGGTTCTTGATAGCGCTGGACCAGCAATCCGTATTGCTCATGCCTTCCCTTAAGAACCTGCTGAATTAATTCAGCATCTTCCATAATGACGAGCAGCTCCTATCTCTTTCTTCTACCTCTCATCATGGTTACGTTTCAACACCTAAAAAAGTTTCGTTATTATCATTTTAAGCCGTATTCATGAATTCTGCAATTCAACTTTTGGCTAGAATTCTTTATTATATTTAAACTTTTTGTCACGGATAAATTTTTTGTCCAAAAGCCGAGCTTATGAGACCCACTGCTAATTCCGCGGTCTTATTCTGCACATCCAAAATGGGGTTGACCTCTACCACATCCATGCTCAACAGGCATTGGCAATCAGCAACCATCTCCATAGCCAAATGAGCTTCCCGATAGGTCATCCCCCCTTGAACCGGGGTTCCAACACCGGGAGCCTCACTGGGGTCCAATACATCCAGATCAAAGCTGATATGGACTCCGTGGGTACCTCGATTGGCGATTTCCAGCCCTTGCCGAACCACCGCCTCCATACCCAAGCGGTCAATATCGCTCATGGTAAACACTGTAATCCCGGATTGGCGGATCATAGCCCGCTCTTCATCGTCAAAATCCCGGGCCCCGATAATCACGGTGTTTTCTTCCTTGATCTTCCGGGCGGCTCCGCCAATACTGGTTAACTCCTTAACGCCAATACCATTGGCCACAGCTAAGGGCATGCCATGAATATTGCCGCTGGAGGTGGTTTCCATGGAATTATAATCCCCATGGGTATCAAACCAAATAACGCCAAACTGCTTGCCGCTGGCGGCACACCCCGCTAAGGAGCCTATTCCCAAGCTGTGATCCCCCCCGATAATTAAGGGAATGACCTCCTCCTTAATAGCTTGAGCCACCAGGGGATAGAGCTTTTGATTGACCTCTGAAATCTCAGGAAGATATTTGAGCAGAGGATCTTTAATTTCCCGGGTCTCGGCGATCGGTACATCGATATTACCCACATCCTCCACTTCCCAGCCCAGCTTTTTTAAGCGCTCATGAAGACCCGCATAGCGAATAGCACTGGGACCCATATCCACCCCTCTCCGATCCGCTCCTAAGTCGATAGGCACTCCTATGATGCGCACCTTTCTTCTTTCCATTGATAACCCCTTCTTTCGATTTTAAGATTGTAAACCTTGTGCTCCTCAGGTTTGCTTTATATTTTGTTTTTTATGGTATGAGTCTCTTATTAAGCTTTTCAAGGAAAAGAAATTTATATACAAAAAAAGCAATAGGAGGTCATTAGGGAGGCGCTAAACTTTTTTGATTCCTTTCAGAATATAACCTAATCCGAGTCCTAAGAAAGCACCTATTGTAGGCAAATGGAAACAGCAGACTTTAAAAATCTGCTGCTATTTTCTAAAATGTTCAATTGGACTTAAGGGATGAGCTGCTTCAGAATCTCTTCCATATCCATGCCTTGGATTAGCTCAAAACTTCCCGCTTGAAAACGGCCGGCCAGATTCTTTTGCTTAACTAAATCCAGGAATTCGTCTTTCGAAGATATCCATCCTTCGTCAAGCAGAAGGCCGGCAATTCTATCTGCCGTAGATCCTGAGGGAATAACAAAGGTTTGCGAGGGCTGGGGGTTCTGTACAGGGTTTTCTCCCGTCTCATCAGGCTTTACCGGATTTTCGGGAAGCTCAGGGTTGTTGTTCCCCTCCCTGTTCTCATCTTCACCTGGATCAGGAACCTCACCCTGGCTTTCGCTGCCCGGTGTGTTGCCGTCAGGGCCGGTCTGCTCCGGCGGTGAACTCCCGGCAAAGTTAATGCTCACAGGGGGAATCACCATGGCCAGAAGAGCACTGAGTATCAGTCCTGAAGCCAACCCTAATATATAGGAGCGGGATAGCTTCATGCTTTCAGCCCCTTTCCCTTAAGGGCTGTACGCAGAACCATATTGACTGCATCCCGGCTGATGGCCAAATGGCCGGCAATTTCTGCTACAGACCAGCCTTGTTGATCAAGCTCCAAAACCCATTGATACTTTTCAGGGAGCATTGGAGAAAGGGGCTCCGCTTCAGTGTACCGGTCAAGAGGTTCCAGAGGAGAATCGCTCAAAGTATTGCCATTATCATAGAGACGATGATAATGATTGGTCCCCTGACTTGAGTTCAGAGGATTGGCAGAGAGATAAGGCTGGGGTTTCATCTGAGGCTGGGGCTGAGCAAAAGTGTTCACAGCTGAAGAGGTCAATTGATTAATATTAATCTTCTGGGCATTAACCTCGGTACGGAGATCCGCTTGAACGTTCTCATTGCGGAACAGTCTCAACTCATGGTCTCCTAATTGAGTTTCAACTTCACGAAGACCCTTTTGAACTTTGCTGATCTCCTTTTTTACTCCGGCTAATCCTTGAAGGATGGTGAGTATTTCCGGGCTGGTTTTGCCGGAAGTATTCCCCATTCTCATCGCCCAAATAAGACAAAGCACCCCTAATATAAACAAAAGGACGGGTAAAAGAGTCATGCGGTATTCCCTCCTATTTTTTCGCAGACCAAAGCGTAGAGTACATTATTCGGGACAATACCCAACATTTCCTTCTTTTTCAGCAAATCCAGTTCTTATGCCTTCATTGGGAGCAGCATTTGTAAAAGTCAATTGGCTATAGAATGTTATACAAATATGTAATATAATGTTAGTGATATTAAAATTAAGGAGAGTTGGAGATATGTTCCGTAAATTTATGCGAAGGTCCTTTACCCTTACTTTAATATTTCTATTAATGTGCTCTACTTATGTTTCAGCCGTGCCGTTATTACCCTGGTTGCCAGAGCCCTTGGTTCACTCTACTCAAATTATTGAAGACCGGTTAGAAATGACCGGCCCAACCACCGGCATTTTTCACTACAAACTTTTCGATAAAAATGGCAAGGACATAACCAGTGAATTTCCGGTTTCTGATTTATTTGTGGAAGCCAAAACTTCAAGCGGCTGGAATACTTTAGGAGTCGCCAAAGCAAGCTTGGACCCTCAAACAGGAGCCTGTACATTGACTTATAACTTTTCCGAAGCGGACAAATATATTTATATTAATATCTCGCCCAGATACAGCAGAGGAGCTTATGAAAGATTAATTGTCGGCAATTCCGATGAAGAATCCCTGAAAAGAGTTGATGAACTTCACTTTCTTACCGATAGCTTAATGAGTCGCGGAGCAAATTCCGCTACATTTCGCTACAATGTCATCAATTTCATCGACGATATTACCCCTAAAATTCCTGCCTCTCAGATCGAAGCCTTTTCAGCCCCAGGTTCCGAGATCATCCTTGACCCTGACACAGGTACCGGCACCATTGCTTTTGATACCTTAGATACAGATCAGCTTATCCAAACCACTCTAAGAGATAAACTCACGGGAGTTACCGCCGTTTTAAACACTTTTGGACTAAAGCCGGTTCCAGCTTCGCAAGTGACAACCCCTTCGGCAATATCCAGAGTTGATTTCGTTTCAAGTGATCTGGTAAAAACCGAGACGGGTACAGCAACTTTCCAATATAAACTGTTGGATCATTATTATACAAATATCACCAAAACCATTCCCTCGGAACAGTTGAAGGCAACAGCTGTCATTAATTCTACCCATGCTGATGTAAGCCTGGATCCAGAAACCGGTACCGGTACCATAACTTATGATTTCTCTGATAATGATGAGCAAGTTCTGGTTACTTTGGCTCACCAAAAAGGAATGGAAATCTCAGCGCTGTTAAACCTTCATTCGCCATCAGGGTATGAAGCAAGCGACACTGAAAACAACACTGACGAGGATCTTGACATCGCTCAAATATCCTTTTTACCCACTGGTAAATTATCCCCTAATATCACTACTTATTTGCAATACCGAATACTTAATAAAGAAGGTAAAGATATAACGCCAAAAATTCCTGCTTCAGAGTTGCATGCAAGCTCATCTGTCAATTCAATGATCGATTTAAAGCCATCAGACAGGGATTTTAAGATAACCTATAATGTACACGACTCAGATAAAACGATTGTTGTTTCCTTGGAAGACAAAGCCACCGGTGTCAAGACAGCCATCAATATCGGCAATATGCCTCCAGAACCTGGAATAGAAGATACTCCCGTTGATGACACAGCCCTGACCTTTAAGGATCCCGTTTTGGAAAAAGCAGTCCGGGAGCTTATCTATAAGCCAACAGCAGAGATTTATAAAAATGATGTTAAAAACATCTCAAACTTATTCATCGGCAAAGGCTGTGAAGATTTATCCGGAATAGAAAACTTAACCGGCCTGGCCTCTCTTACCATCCATTCCGATCAACTTGGTGATCTATCGCCTTTAAAAGAGCTGCCAAAATTAAGAAGCCTTAACTATCAGGGTACCCTAAATGACTTAAAATCTTTAGAACAGCTGACACATTTAACTCTTCTTGAGATTGGCTCTGCAACACTTGGTAACTATGATTTATCCTCAATACAACAAGCTTTACCCAATTGCTACATTATACATTAAATAATAATACACTAATTAAAATAGTCCTCTAACAAATAGTCCTCGGGATGGCCCTGAGGACTATTTGTTTGGAACTATGCAAAGACCGGATCAAGGTCGTTCATTCACCTTAATTTATATCCACGATGGGGATTCCCTCCTTTTGCAGTTTACGGCAATATTCGGAGAGACCTTGGTAGATGGCTACGCTCAGTTGATGTTGGTAGTCTGTTTCATTTAATTTCTGCTCTTCCTGAGGATTGGACAGGAAACCGACTTCCACAGTCACTGCGGCTTGGGGTGCCTTCTTGAGAATAAACAACTCCTGGTCGGCTTTGGCCACCCGCTTGGTTCCGGTCAGTTTATTGAGTTCCGTTTGTATGGCCTCAGCCAGAAGTTTTCCCTCCGGTAAACCCTCATGATAAAAAACTTGGGGGCCGGTTAAGGAGTGGTTGGGGGAGCTGTTCACATGAATACTTAAGTAGACATCGGCCTCGAAATCTTTAGCCAGCTGGATTCGTTGTGCCAGGTCCTCCCTTTTTCTTCTGGCAAGGCCTTCAGAAGTTCCCAGATCCACGTCGGCTTCCCGAACCATGACTGGCTTACCCCCCGATTGTTGAACAAGGAGTTGCAGATGCTTGGAAATATTTAAGGTAATATCCTTTTCCAGGCTGACTTTGCCTACAGCCCCCGGGTCAACGCCGCCGTGCCCGGCGTCGATAAGGACAACCTGATTACCGATGGTCCAACTCCAGATTTCTTCGTCCTTTTGGTTATACTTCCAAACTAAGCTGCCTGTCACAATAAGCACCAGCGCGAACAGCGCCACTACCATCCAACCTCTATTCCATCGTCTGCGATAGTTGAGCCCATCCCTTCTCATTCTCCTCATGGCTCTTCTCCCTTCCCATGCCTTGGGCCGGATGTTATCCGCCCTTTAAAAAACTTATGGAGAAGAGGCTTGGCATTATTCCTTGATAGAGGCATTCCTTAAAGAATTTTCAAATCATCCAGGGTTGTTTCCAGCTAAAAGAGCATTCGGACGAAAAGACAACTTTTCCTTACCTTTTGAGTTGTAAGTTGCCTTACCCTTAAATTGCGGGAACTCCCGGGCTTTGACTTCCCCCTGGTAAAACTATAGAGTTAATAGTATTAGGGCCTTGGTTGCCCTTATGCTTAGAAAGTATATACTTGCAAGTTTATACTTTCTGACAACGTAGCAAACGACTCTGCGGGCGGCGCAGAGTACAAGAATGGAGGGTCAAACAAATGAGCGAAACTGCAATTCAGGCTGTCGAAAGGAAAGAAAAACCCAAGGAAGTCCGAAGCAAAGGTTTTGTGCCGGGGGTAATCTACGGCAAAGGTATGGACTCCATCAGTGTGAAATTCGATGAGAAGAGGCTTAACAAGGCCCTGCAGGGCCGTTCTCAAAAAGCTAAAATCTCTGTGCAGGTTGCCGGCGAAACCAAGCAGTGCTTCGTCGGAGAAATTCAAAAGGATATTACTTCAGGAAAGACCATTCATATCTCTATGCAAGTGGTGGAAGATGATCAGGTTGTGAAGATGAAAGTTCCGATTACCTTCGGCGGCAGTGAAGCACTCAGTGAAAGAAAATTGATCGTACTGCCCTATTTTTCTGAATTGGAGCTGACAGGTCCCAGTGCCGATATTCCGGAATATGTGGCTGTCGATGTTGCGGATAAATCTTTAGGAGATAAAATTACTGTAACAGACTTTATGGTCAGCCCTTCAGTAAGCGTACTGGATGATCCGGAAAAAATCATCGCGGCGATTACCGGCGCAAGATAGTATAAAAGAAACTATGCAAAAACCAGGCCTGAGGCCTGGTTTTTTGATTCATCGATTTACTTCGCCAAGTGATTTACCTTCCCCGGAAGCGGCTTAAAAAGTTTTGCAGGCGGGGGCTCTGGGGGTTATGGAAGATCTCCCGGGGCGGTCCTTCCTCGATAATGTGTCCTTCATCAAAGAAGACTACCCGGTCCGCCACATCCTTAGCGAAATCCATCTCGTGGGTGATGAGGAGCATCGCCATCTCCCCTTCCTGGGCAATTTCCTTGATAACCTCCAGCACTTCACCCACCAATTCCGGATCCAAAGCCGAGGTCGGCTCATCAAAGAGCATGATTTTGGGACGCATGACCAGAGCCCTGGCGATAGCCACCCGTTGTTTCTGCCCGCCGGACAGTTGGGCGGGATAGCCATGAAGCTTATCACCCAGTCCCACTTTCTCCAGCATAACAATGGCCTGGGCCTCAGCATCATCCTTGGTCATCCCCAGCACGTGGATGGGAGCGGCTGTCACATTGCCCAAAATAGTCATATGAGGAAAAAGGTTAAAATGCTGAAAGACCATACCAATCTTGTTGCGAATTTTATGAAGATGCTTTTCATTGGCTTTAACCATTTTTCCCTTGACCCTTTGCTGCCACAAGGACTCCCCATCCACTTGGATGGCTCCGGAAGTAGGCTCTTCCAAAGTCATGAGCAGCCTGGCCATTGTCGTTTTTCCTGAGCCGCTGGGTCCGATTAAGGCCACTTTCTCTCCTGGCGCAATATCCAAGTCAATCCCTTTTAAGACCTGCAAGTCTCCATACGCTTTGGAGATTTTTTCGTAGTGCACTACAGGTTGTTTTACTTTTTTTCCGGCCACGGTCTGCTGATTTTTCGTTTCATCCGGTGTATTTTTTAACAGTTTCAATTGAGCACTCATCCTATTCCTCCTTAGCGAACGCTTTTCGTCATCCTCATTTCCAAACGGCGGATCATTACCGAGCAGGGATAACTCAACAATAAGAACAAAAATCCTACAATAGTGAACCCTTCCAGATAACGGAAGGAATGGGAGCCGATAATCTTGGCTGTCTGCAAGATTTCCACCAAGGTAATGGCCGAAAGGAGAGGGGTTTCTTTAAACATGGTGATCAAATAGTTACCCATCACCGGTATGACCGGCGGTACCGCTTGAGGAATGATAATCTTGGACCATACTTGCCAGGGGCTGAAGTTGAGAGCTTTCGCTGCTTCCCATTGTCCCTGGGGTACCGCTTCGATTCCCGAGCGATAGACTTCGGAGAGATAGGTGCTGTAATGAATCCCTAAACCCATGATCCCGGCAGTGAGGGGGCTTAAAGACAGTCCGGCCTGGGGCAGCACATAGAAAATAAAATAGAGCTGAACCAGCAAAGGCGTACTGCGGATAAACTCCACAAAGCCTTTTGAGCCGTAAGCGATAGGTTTCAGGGAGGAGCGACTGCCGATGGTGAGGAACATCCCTAAAAACAAGGCCAGAAAGAATCCGGCAAAAGTAGCGGTCACGGTAATCTTCAGTGCTGCAAATATCTCCGGGAAGATTTTAATGGCAAAATCCCAATTCCACATCTTAGTACCTCCCTACGGTCAGCCTGTTTTCTATCCAGCGGATCCCCCGTGTTAAAGGCCAGGCAATCAGGAAGTAGATCACAAGCAGCAAGCTGTAAATTAAAGTCGTCTCCATAGTGGAAGCATTGAGCACGGATGCCTGATAGGTCAAGTCGGCTAAAGTGATTAGGGAGACCAGGGAGGTGCTTTTCAGCAGCTCAATCTGCAGATTGCCAAACCCCGGCAGCATCATGACAAAAGCCTGGGGCAGGATAATGCGCCGCATGCGCTGCCAAGGGCTGAAATTCAAGGCAATCCCCGCCTCCGTCTGCCCTTTGGGCACAGCCAGAATGGCACTGCGCACCACCTCGGAACCATAGGCCCCGCAGTTCAGGCCTAGGGTCAAGACACCGGCTGTCAAGGGAGGCAAGCTGATACCTAAAATAGGCAGGGCAAAATAGATCCAGAAGAGCTGAACAAGCAGAGAAGTTCCCCGGAAGGCTTCGACATAGACCGCCGCCAGAAAGCGGAGCGGCGGATATTTGGACAAGCGCCCGAACCCAGCCAGGAAAGCCAGCACCAAAGCGAGAAGAGTGGCCAAAAGCGTGATGATGAGAGTTATTTCCAGCCCTTTTAACAAGGCCGGTAAGAGGTCTAAAATAGCCAAGGTTCTCACTTCCTACTTAATAATGTCTTCCACAGTCGTGTCTCCCGGAAGCTCCTGCTCTGTAAAACCAAAGGATTCGAGGATCTTCAGCAGCTCACCGGATTCTTTCAGCTTCTGCAATTCAGCATTGAAAGCTTCCCGGAAATCACTGTCTTCATGACGGAAGGCAGTTGCTCCATAACCTCTGACACTTTCGCCGTCAATCACCGGCTGAGTGAAATCCATGACCCGCTCCAGATTGGGGTCATTAGCAGTATCCAAAGTAGCCTGAATCGAAGGGCCGGTAGCGGTAATCACATCTGTCCGCCCGGCTTGCAAAGCTGCCAAAGCCGCCGGCATATCCGGAACAGTCACGATTCTGTCTTTAGGGACACCGCTGGCCACAAGGTAGTCATACTCAATGGCTCCTCCGGGTACAGCGACTTTAGCCGTCCCATGCTTGGCGATATCTTCATAGCTATGCAGGTCGAGAGGATTGCCCTTCTTGACGGCAATGGCTTCCCCAATGCTGTATTCGGGATTGGCGAAGGACACCTGTTCAGCCCGTTCAGGAGTGATAAACATTCCGGCGGTAACCATGTCAAAACGTTTGGCCTGGAGGCCGGGTATTAAAGAGGCAAACTCCGTAAGCTCCCCCTGCATGTCATTGATCCCCAGCTCTTTTAGGACGGCCCGGGCGATTTCTACAGCTTCACCAGTGAGCTTTCCATCGGCAGTTTTGTAAGCATAGGGCTTCTCATTAGCAAAACCAACGGTGACGGAACCTTTTTCCTTGGCCTTCTCTAATGTACTCATCCCGTCTCCACCTTTGGTCTCGGTGGTGCCGCAGCCTCCCAAGGCAAAAACACTAAAGGCCAGCACCCCCACCAGCAGAGTCTTGAGCAGTGGTAACTTTTTCATTCAAACGTCCTCCTTTTTTCTCCACTGAAATCCGCAAAAAGGCATAGAAAAAGGGCCTGAACAGGCCCAAGAAGAAGCAGCGCATAACATTGGCTATTGATTTAGCATAAAAACACTAAAACGGTTCACACGCTTACGAGGTTAGCTGCCGGGTTCGGAATGATACCTTTCCGTCATTTTAAGGAGTTTGCTCTCCTTAACAATGATTCACCCCCAATATGGTTCCCCCGTTTTCCTTTTTGGGAAATTCAGCCTTGACTGCAAACAGCTTGCAATCTGACAACTCTTATTTTGTTATAAGTTGTTACAACTTTATGTTAACATCTAAGTTGTCAGATTGCAATAAAAAATTTTCTTGCATCTTGACTTTTTAAGTATTCAGCCATCGCTTCAAGGCGAATTTATTGACCTCTCTGTTCATATCGGCAAGACTGGTGGTCAGAGGAATCTCCTTGGGACAGGCCCGCACGCAGTTTTGGGCGTTGCCGCAGTCGGTGATCCCTCCATCACCCATGAGGGCGGATAGACGAATATGCTTATGCATAGCTCCTGAAGGGTGGGTGTTAAAGAGACGGGCCTGGGAAACGGCGGCCGGTCCAATGAACCGGGAACGGGAATTGACTTGGGGGCAGGATTCCATGCAGCACCCACAGGTCATGCACTTGGAAAGCTCATAGGCCCATACTCGATCCACTTCAGCCATACGGGGCCCGGGACCCAGATCGTAGGTTCCGTCAATGTCGATCCAGGCATGAACCCTCTTTAAATTCTCGAACATAATGGTTCGATCCACCATAAGATCCCGGAGGATGGGGAATTTCCGGAGAGGTTCCAGGACAATAGGCTGCTCCAATTGATCCACTAAGGCTGAGCAGGCCTGCCTGGCTTGACCGTTGATATTCATGGTGCAGGCACCACAGACCTCTTCAAGACAGTTGCATTCCCAAACCACGGGATTGGTCTTTTTGCCTTGGACATTGACAGGATTTTTTTGAATCTCCATCAAGCAGGAAATAATATTCATCTTGGGACTATAATCCACCGCGAACTCTTCCCAAAAAGCAGGTTGGTCCGGAGCATTTTGGCGACGGATTTTTAAACGGACACTTTTTTGCCCTGACATGATGATCCCCCCTATTTCTCTACATCATAGCGCCGCGGTCTGGGCGTGATCAGTGATACATCCACCGCTTCATAGCTGAACTGCGGGCCCTCGGGTGTGTAGGTGGCGATGGTGGTCTTCAGCCAGTTCGCATCATCCCGCTCCGGATAGTCGGGCTTATAATGGGCCCCCCGGCTTTCATTGCGGTTAAGGGCCCCCAAGGTAATGACGCGGGCCAGCTCCAGCATATTCCAAAGCTGCCGGATAAAGAGTGCCGTCTGATTGCTCCACTGGACATCATCAATGAGCTGGATCTTCTGCCAACGCTGCATAAGCTCCTGGATCTTCTGGTCCGTTCCGGCCAGTTTGTCATTATAGCGGATGACGGTGACATTTTGGGTCATGACATCACCCAGCTCTTTATAAATATGGTAGGGATTTTCCTCACCCTTCATGGTGAGAATCCTGTTCCAGAGCTCCTCCTGGGCCTTTCGTTCACGAACAAAGGCTTCTTCCTCCCCGCTGGAGGTTGCTGATTTATTTTTCTTGATGTACTCCAGGGACTTAGGGCCGGCGATCATACCGCCATAAATAGCCGAGAGCAGGGAATTGGCCCCTAAGCGATTGGCCCCATGGTATTGATATTCACATTCCCCGGCAGCAAACAGACCGGGGATATTGGTCATTTGATCATAATCCACCCACATTCCGCCCATGGAATAGTGAACTGCGGGGAAAATCCGCATGGGAACCTTCTTGGGATCATCGCCGACGAATTTCTCATAGATCTCAAGAATTCCTCCTAATTTGATCTGAAGCTCATGAGGATCTTTATGGGAAAGATCCAGATAAATCATGTTCTCACCGTTGACACCCAGACCTAAATCAAAGACCACATGGTAGATAGCCCGGGTGGCAATATCCCGAGGGACCAGGTTCCCGTAGGCCGGATACATCTCCTCCAGGAAATACCAGGGTTTACCCTCTTTATAGGTCCAGACCCGTCCGCCCTCACCACGGGCCGACTCGGACATAAGCCGCAGCTTATCCTCCCCCGGAATGGCCGTAGGATGAATCTGAATAAACTCGCCGTTGGCATATTTAACCCCTTGCTGGTAGAGAGCCGAGGCCACGGAGCCTGTGTTAATGGTGGAATTGGTGCTCTTGCCGAAGATCATGCCGCATCCCCCGGCGGCCACGATGACAGCAGCGGCGGGAAAGCTTTGGATCTCCATATTATAGAGGTTTTGGGCGACAATTCCCTTGCAGACCCCTTCATCAATAACAGCAGAGAGCATCTCCCAGCCTTCGTATTTCCTGACTAACCCGGCCGCTTCAAAACGGCGGACCTGCTCATCCAGGGCATAGAGGAGCTGCTGACCTGTGGTGGCTCCGGCAAAGGCTGTACGGTGATGCTTGGTCCCGCCGAAACGCCGGAAGTCCAAGAGCCCCTCCGGTGTCCGGTTAAACATAACCCCCATGCGATCCATAAGATGAATAATGCCCGGCGCGGCATCACACATGGCCTTCACAGGGGGCTGGTTGGCCAGAAAGTCCCCTCCATAGACCGAATCATCGAAATGCTCCCAAGGTGAATCCCCTTCACCTTTTGTGTTGACCGCCCCGTTGATTCCCCCCTGAGCACATACGGAATGGGAGCGTTTCACCGGTACCAAGGAAAATAAATCCACCGGTGTTCCTTCCTCAGCTATCTTAATGGCAGCCATCAGACCCGCCAGTCCTCCGCCTACCACGATTACCTTACTCATCCTCTTCACCTCTCACCTTTATTCACTATGGGAATCGATCATAGGAAACTTCCTTTTACATAAAAGCGGTCAGATCATAAAGCCCAATAGCCGTCAGGAGAACAAAGACCGCCAGGCATATATAAGTCCAAATCTGCTGGGCCCTGGGACCTACGGTGATTCCCCAGGTTATGGCAAAAGCCCAGAGGCCGTTGGTGAAGTGGAAAATGGCCAGAACAACCCCGATCACATAAAAAATAAGCCCCCAGGGATTAGCAACCGCGTTTTGCATCCCGGCAAAACTGGCTTCCCCAAAGCGAAGGGCAAAGACATGAACGGCTACGAAAATCACGGTATAGATACCGGAGATCCGCTGAATAATATAGAACCAGTTCCGAGGATATTGATAGCGCAGGACATTGCTTTGACCGGTGTAAACCACCCAGCTGCCGTAAACAGCATGAAAAATAATCGGAACAAAGATAATGATCATCTCAATCAGAAAAATTCCCGGAACACCCTGCATGGTCTGGATGACTTTGTCGTATTGCCCCGGTCCCAAACGGGCCGAGAGATTTAAAAACAAATGAAATGTCAGGAAGATACCGATGGGCAATAGCCCTAAGAGAGAATGGACGCGTCGAATCAGGAAATGGTAAGAACCCGACTCTGCTCTCCTCAAACCTACCTCATTGCTCATGCTCTAACCTCTTTTCTCCTCAATATTTATCTCCCCAAATTCTGATGGATAACTCTTCACCTCCCTCAAAGTCTTATGAGCAAAACTAATATCTGGTCACAATTTCAAGCAGTACTTTCCCCCCTGTTTTATGGCTCCCAGTCCCTCACCATTTTTGGATGGTTGATTCCCATGGAACGGATTATTTAAGGAGCTGGTACTAATTTCAATGGGTTTGAATTAATCTTAATACGGAGAAGGGGGTACGTCAATATAATTATTGTAATATTCCAAATTTTTTAACTATTGAGTTCCCTGTTTTTGGCGGTTTCACCAGGCTTGATGCCCAGTTCCGAGGTTTCATACTAAACATGAGGTAAATCCAGGGCTTTCGCTGCATACCTTATCCTAACTTTAGTCAGGTAACTTTTCCAGAAAAAAGCCCAAGGTTTTATATCCCTTGGGCCCAGAGCCGCCATCAGCAGCTGTATAAAAAAAATTATTTTATCAGGTTAGTTGCTCCGCAATCCGTTTCCCCGCATCCGTAAGGGTGATCGCACCAAGCTCTATTTCTGCGGTATCGCCAAGAAAGCCCGGGCGCTTCTTCCCTTCCTCAACGGTATCTTTGAAATAGGCAAACAAGGCGGCCTCCGTATAGGGCTTATAGTCATAATCAGTCAGCCTCAGGTCGTAATCCAGCGAAATCAGCCCTTTTTCTTTCAGCCCTTTTAAAGCTGCACCTTTTTCTTTCACGATTTCCATACCGTCACTGGGATCATTCATATAGACCGGAGCAAGCATCTCGAACCGGACTTCTTTTTCCGAGCTGCTGCTGAGAATGTAACGGCTGACCGGCAGGCAGCCCTGTTGCGCCAGTTCCTGTATAAATACTGTTTCCTGAGGGTCGAGGACCGGCGGTTTGTGGGAACAACAACAGGCTGTTTCCTGCTCTGCAGTCTGGCTGCTGCAGCCGCAACCACCTGAGCTGCAGCCATGGGTATGGATATGCCCGTGGTGTTTATGGGCGGATTTCGTTACCTGAGCATTATTATTCATAAATAAACGTTTCTCCTGTTCTTTCTGTACTCATTGTTTTCTTGTTTTATTCTCATCTTATTAAAGATTGATCTTTCTTGCAAGAAGTCCCCGGCCTATAACCAGGGACTTTCGTTAATATCTGATGTATCCGGCGGTGCCAGGCTATGCATCGGCCAGGGTTTTCCCCAGTTTCCGGCATTGTTCCATCCCATCGTTATCCGGTTCCAACTGCAGAATCAATCCATCCCCCGCTAAATTGGCGCCGGCTTTTTTCATCCGCTCTTCCCAGTCCCGCATCCATTCTCCGTCACCCCAGTCATAAGAGCCGAAAAGGACAACCGGCACAGCGGACAGATTTTCTTGCTCTAATGAAGAAATGAATGGTTCCATCTCATCTTCTTCCAAAACCTCGGACCCCATGGCCGGGCAGCCCAGTGCCACCCCATCTGCAGACAGAACATCGGTGACAGATGCCTCACCGACCGGGATAATCCGGACTTCTGCTTCCGCAGCCCGGGCACCTTCAGCCACTCCTGCGGCCATTTTCTCTGTATTGCCTGTTCCACTCCAATAGATGACGACAATTTTCTTCATGCAGCATGATCCCCTCTTCCTAATATGAATAGCTTGGTATTATTGATATTGATTATCAAAATCAATAATACCAAGCTAGCTTTTGTCTTGTCAAGGCTAATTTATATATTTCATACAAGTTTTGTGCATCAGAACTTGACAGCAGGCCAGTGTGCCCCCCTTCATGAACTCAAATCCATGGCTAGGCTCTGCAATCCCTGTGGTGATGCATAAGAGCGAACCTTCATCCAAGCAAAAAAAGAGCTGGGTTTCTCCTGGAAGAACTCAGCTCTTTTCCGGCGGCGATAACTGCTTGGTTATATAGTGTTCTGCCTCATTGATACAGTCTATTACTTTATGAAGGAACAGCCCAGTCCTTGATGCTGTCATACCAATCCTGGCCGGTGTTGTAGAGCATATCGTCAAAGGATGCACCCTTGGCCATCATAATATCCCGGCAGGCGGCGGCCATGATGTGACCCTCCAGTCCCCTCTGCCCGCCTTGGGCAAAGAGGTCAAAGCAATACTCCAGGGTATAGCTGCCATAGTAGACCAGAGTGCGGTACTCAAGGGGATGAGCATCTATATAGGCTCCGGGATTGGACATATGAGCCGGGGAGGAACAGATGGTCTCGATCAGTCCGGCGATCTCGCCGCCAACATCCACCTGGCCGTGGGCTATGGCCTGCTCATAACAGGCCATGGCGTGAGCCTGGATATATTTTTGCGTGTCCAGAGCGCCTCCGGCGATCTTCTCCGGAAACTTTTCACGGATGGAAGGCCCATAACCGGCGCCGTTCTGAGGCGTCCAGTATTCCATCAGCCTGTAGGTATTCTTGTCTTCTACTTCAAAAGTAAGGGCAACCGGCATGTGGCTGCCTCCCGTTTCAGAGAGTCCACCTCCACGGTATCCAAACTCCATATAAAGGGCCATAGCATATACCGTGACCGTGCCGATGCCTGTCACCGACTCCCCAGTCTCAGTAGCCAAAGTAGTGTGGGCTTGAGCGGAAAAATCTCCTCCTGTATACTCACTCCTATTATGCTGGAGAATCGCAGCGGAGACAGCCTTTTCCAGAGGGTCCTGCTCCTTCGCCATAGGCTCCGCCTCTGTGGTGCCGGCAGCCCTATCATCCTGGGACTTCACCTGGCCGGCCTGCCCATTGGCATCAGGCTCAACCACCTTATCCAAATGAAACAGCCAGCGGACGCGGGGATTTCCGGGATGATCATAACCGTGAGCCAAGAGGACATGGCCGTTTTTTTGCTCCATCACCAGGATAAGGGTCTGGTTTTCATCCTTAAGATCCGCCCGGTAGATGGTTTTCACTTTGTCCAGATTTTCGTGGGCTTTGTTGTTGAGCGGATCAAAGAGTCCGTACTGCTCCTGACGGCTGAGGGGGTATTCATAGAGACTGCCCAGCATGACCCAGTCCTGATCGGAGACTTCCTTGCGAAACAGCACATAGTCGGAAGAAATATTGTACTGAGGGGCGCTGTCCGTTGTGTAAGCAAAAGAATACTGAGGGGCACTGTAGAGAATCTCATCCACACGGTAAACGGCAGCGGTGAAGTTCTCCCCCGCTTTGGGATTAGCCATCAGCCCCATACCCAGAATGAGCACAGCCAAAAAAGCGATCAGCAGGGCCCGGAAGCCAGGCTTTTTATAGTTGAGCACATTCGTAATCCTCCCTCTGGTATCCCCTTCGCCAAAGGCCAGGGGGGTGCCGCCCACAATACGTCTGCCCGTGGCCAGGGAAAGGAGGGATGAGGAATAGTCCTTTTTCACCTCATAACCCAGCTTCCTGATCACCGCCTCGTCGCAGGACATTTCCATATCTCTGCCGGAAAGGAAAAAAGCCGCCCACACCAGGGGATTGAACCAATGAATGCAAAGCACAAAAAAGCTCAGGATCTTGACCACATGATCAAACCGGCGGATATGGGTTTGCTCATGGAGCAGAATATACTCCTTCTCTGCGCCGGAAAGGGAGGCAGGCAAGTAAATCCGGGGACGAAGCACCCCCATGACAAAGGGAGTATCCAGGCTATCACAGAGGTAGATGTTCTCCTTATCATGAACGGCATCCTTCAGCCGCTTTTTTAAACTCAGCAGTGAAAAAACGCTGTAGAGCAAAAGAACGGCAATACCCATTATCCACAGCAAGGACCCCAAAAAGACCCAGATCTGCAAAGGATTAACGCTGGCATAAGGCGTCGCTCCGGGCAGGGACGAGCTGACGACCCGATCCACCGCAGTGATCCCTGTCTGAATCTGAGGTACGGCGGCATAAACAATGCGGTCCGGAATCGGTTCAGGGTTCACCGGCAGCAGACTTAAGGCACTCTCGAAAGAAAAAGGGCAAACCAGGCGAAACAGCACCACGCTCCAAAGGGCGTAGGAAAAAACCTTCGGTGCCCTTCTGAGCAGGAACCGCATGAGCACTACACACAGGATGACAGCGCTTCCAGTAATACTCATATTAAGTACCTTTAAGAATAGTTCCTCCTGCATGGTTATTCCTCCTTATGCTGGTCAATGAGCTGCTGCAGCTCATTAATTTCTTTGGCGCTTAACTTGTTCCTACGGGTGAACGCCGCAAAAAACCGGGGCAGAGAACCGCCGAAGGTTTCACTTAAAAACTGCTCTCCCTGTGCCGCTGTGAAGTCCTCCCTGCTCATCAGGGCCGTGACCCGGCCCTTGTAATTTTCGAATATCCCCCGGTCGCAGAGCCGCTTGAGCATGGTATAGGTGGTGGACTTCTTCCAGCTCAGTTCCTTTTCGCACAGCTTGACAAGCTCCCCGGAGGGAATCGGGGCATGATGCCAAATCAGGTCGGCAAATTTTTGCTCCATTTCCCCAAGTTTATATTGTTCCATAGACTGATCCTCCTTTGCCAACGGTCGAATATCATTAGACTAGGCAAAGTCTAACACGATTAGACCTTCAAGTCAATGTGTTATCTATGGGGTTAACTGACTTGACGTACGATCATAAAACAAAAACCCCAACCATGCTTGGTTGAGGCAACCATTCTTCAAAGTACAGGTTTTGGCTGAACTATTCTATAGAGCGAGATTATATCCAGTATAGGCAATAGGTATTATATGTACAGATTGGTTTTCTTTTATAATTAAGAAAAGCACAAGGTTTTATCTATCGAAAAGCCTATTTCAGACTAGTTGGAGGATAAAAAATAATGAAAAATGGTTATGTACTCATTGTATTAGCAGCTTTAGGCTTTGCGGCCTTACCCATATTCATAAAATATGGGTATAATGTAGGTTTAACTACAGAGGTCATGTTGTTTTTGCGGTTTTTAATCGCCAGTGTCCTACTGAGTTTTATAATGCTCGTAAACAAAAAAGGACTCCATATGAATAAATCTGATCTGCCTAAACTAGTCGTTCAAGGGTTAGTGTTTTTTGGAAGTTCCTATTGCTATACACTGGCTATAAAGCATATGTCTGCCTCAGTTACAAATATATTGCTTTATACATACCCATTAATGGTTGTGCTTATGGCCACCATGATTTTTAAAGAAAAAGTATCGCTGGTTAAGGCGTTAACGTTACTCCTTTCGTTTTTAGGTTGCTTAATGGTTATAGATGTCATACATACATCTACGCATCAAATCAGTATGTTAGGTATTTTATATGGTATCGGATCAGCGATATTTTATGCAATATATAATATAAACGGGCAGTATCTTTCTAAAACCCTGGAACCGGTGACTATTTCAACCTATACATCGGTTGTTTGCTTATTTGCTACAATGGTAATTTATCCACCGGTTAATATATTCGCGGGTCATTCATTCCAGGCTATGTGGATAGTTGGTCTTGGAACAGCTATATTAAGTACAATCATACCTCTTTTTTGCTATCAAAAAGGGATATCACTTTTAGGGGCAAGCCAGGCTTCAATTTTAAGCAACATAGAACCCGTCATAGCAACAGTCTTGGCTTTTTTAATTTTAGGAGAAACACTATCAATCATACAATTATCCGGTGCATTTCTTATTATTTCGGGAGGGTTGCTGCTTAAATTAGATAAGGGTAAACAACCAAGCACTCTGAGCAGTTAAGTGAAAGCTTTCCCATTGTTCACTTATCTCCATAGCTGTCTTAGCCGCGGCATGGCCCGCTAAAAAACAGATAGTTCTATATACAAAATAATCGAACTGATGATAAAACCCCAAACATATATATTTTTCATAAGCTTAACCCAATTTAATTCACAATGGTGGTCCTTGTACTTAGCAAGGGAGTAAAATATGCCAATGAAGCTCGCAACGAATAAACATAGTACAAAGAGCACTGACATAAAATATACATAAACCGCTCCCTGGCCATCCTTGAATGCCTGAAAAATTTTAAATACAATAACCCCTAAGCAGATGATCACTCCCCAGGCATAACCGTTCAAAGGTTTATATTTTTCTATACACGTATCTGCAGGGATATCAGTCTCTACTGTATAAAAGCCGGCGGGCAGTGATTCAGCCTCTGTTTCATAATTCAGCAGTGAGTCGCAAAAATCACACTTGCCGACAGAATGGGCGACTAAATTCTTGGCCCCGCAACCGGGGCATTCAATTGCTTTCGGTTCTCTAGTCAGGTTTTGTCTGGTCTGTCCTTGATATTCCGGCCTTTCCTTTCCATAATAGTTGATATGCTTCCTGCGTGTTTCTATCCATGCCATACTCAATATAAAACACATAAGAATCAAAAATACAAGTAGGCCTATATCATCCTCTTTCACTCTGCATCCCCCCGCTTTTCTAAACCTACACCAGCATAGATAAATACCTTCATCAAAATAATCTTATCAGGCTTCCTGCAATTGTAAAGCAGAAAAAAATCCCCAAACCACACTGGTTTGAGGATTTTTGTACTTCGCGATTAACGTTTGGAGAATTGGGGAGCTTTACGGGCTTTCTTCAAGCCGTATTTACGACGCTCTTTCATACGTGGGTCACGGGTGAGGAACCCTGCACGCTTGAGAGCTGGACGCAAGCTGGGATCTGCTTTCAGAAGTGCACGGGCAATTCCGAGGCGGAGAGCTCCGGCCTGTCCTGTAGTACCGCCGCCATGAGCGAGAGCAACCACATCATATTTGCCAGCAGTATCGGTTACCCCGAACGGTTGTTGAACGATCATTTCCAGAGTTTTCTTGCCGAAGTACTCAGCAAGCTCTCTCTTGTTGATTGTAACTTTTCCTTCTCCAGGAATTAAACGTACACGAGCCACCGCGTTTTTACGGCGTCCGGTACCTTGGTATTGTAATTGTGCAGCCATGTTTTACTTCCTCCTTCCCGTTTATTGAATGGTCCAAACTTCGGGTTGTTGCGCTTGATGCGGATGATTTTCGTCACGATATACTTTCAGCTTCGTATACATCTGAGCACCCAGCTTGTTATGAGGAAGCATTCCTTTTACGGCATGCTCAACAGCTCTTTCAGGCATGTTTTGCATCAGCTTTCTGTAAGGGGTTTCTTTCAAACCACCAGGATAGCCGGAGTGACGGCGATACATTTTTTGATCCAATTTATTACCGGTTAAAACAACTTTCTCTGCATTAATGATGATCACATGATCTCCTGTGTCAACATTAGGAGTAAAAGTTGGTTTATGTTTACCTCTAAGGATGCGAGCAGCTTCAGTAGCTAAACGACCCAAAGGAAGGCCTGCAGCGTCAATGACATACCATTTACGCTCCACCGCATTCGCTTTCGCAAAGAACGTGGACATAAGTTTCCCTCCATCAATTATCCGTATTTCAGTCCGATCTGCTTCGTGGGGCTCAGGCACTGGCAGTTATGCAGCTTTATGGGGCTCAGGCATAAATAACAGCATAAAGACTCATATTGGTATTTTATAAAACGTGTCAGTAAATGTCAAGAAGATCAAAAGAAATAGATGAAATAAATGCAAGTTCTCTTACTCATCTTCGTCCTTTCCTTTTTTGATATCGAAAAGTTTGACTATTGTATTCTCTTTTTCATCACTCATGAAATCATCTTCCCCCTGCTCCAGGGCTTCCTGAAGCAAATCAATCGCATCGGCGACTTTAGCCGCCAATTGAAAATACATCTTCATATAGTCGGGCATGGTAAAGCACTCCTTTGCACCATCAGTGTTATACCACAATAATAACCAGAAAAAAGGCGTTTTGTTAGTGATATTTAACTAATAAGGTGAAAGAAGTTGTAATGGAGCGGATTATTGGAGGCGGCAGCTTTGCGATTCACTATTAGACTCTGCGTCTAAAGATCGGCTCTCTCTACCTGCCCTATTTACAATTTTGGGCTATCCTTTCAATAACTTTCATAGCGATTTTAATACATTCTTCTGCATCTTCCTTACTGACTATTAGAGAACCTCAGCGGGGTATCTTGTCTCAATATAATCCCATTATCCGCTTCATGCTGTAAGAGAATTTCCGCACTTAATCCTTTTTTGTTTCTTTTGTTATAGATTGCCCCCCGTCTTCTTGGCAAAGCTTTAGACGAACAAGATCTATTGCTCTTTTGCATACGCCAAATGGGCATACTGGATGTACCTTACTTAAGCCCGCATTAATGCCGGGATTAGGTTTGCTTCAGCTTAAATTAAAAATATGGAAGCCTCCCCACAAAATACCGTTGAATTTTCGTATTAAAACAGTGAATACGATTAAGGGAGGTACAATCTAGTGAAACGAAAGTTTAAAGCTCTATTCGCAACGGTCTGTATAGTGGGTTTATTCCTGTCTTCCGCCTTGCCTGTGCTGGCGGCACCCCCATCCTGGGCGCAGTCCCATGAGAAATCCATCCAAAGCAGTTCCAAGGATTGCAAAACTCATAAAGCATCGGCAATAATTTTGAAGAAACGAATGTTCCTTAAGGTCGGAGACAGTGCCACTCTGGCCGTGAAAATCGCTCCCTCTAAAGCGAATCAAAAGGTCACCTGGACATCCAGCAACACAGAGGTCGCAACAGTGGACGCCAACGGAAAGGTCACCGGTGTCAAGGCAGGCAAAGCCTATGTCACTGTGACAACGGAAGATGGGCACAAGTCGGCAAAATGTAAGGTGACTGTAGCTGATTCCCGGAAAGCCGGGAAGATCAGTGTAACGGGCGTCACCTTGAATCAATCCACCATGAATCTGTCGGCAGGCGGAGCAACAGGGACTTTAAAAGCCACTATATCCCCCGGCAACGCCACGAACAAGAAGGTAACCTGGACATCCAGCAACTCAAATGTGGCCACGGTTAACAGCAAGGGTGTGGTGACTCCCTTGACCCCAGGTGTGACAACGATTACGGCTACAACAGCGGAGGGCTCAAAGACCGCTCACTGCACGGTCAATGTAGCAGCCCAACCCATCATCAGCAATGTGAAGATTTCCTCCAATAACGCAGATACGACAAAAGCCATGCATGGCGATACCATTGTTCTGACCTTTACTGCCAGTGTGCCTGTGACACAATTAAACAACTTCAAGATCAATGGAAGCAACCCGGATCGGTTCACACATACCGGCAATGTCTATACGGCAACCCATTTAGTGGATTCCGGCGATCCGATTACAGGTGTCCCGGCCACCTTCCAAATCAATGTCAAGGACGCCGCAGGGATCTACTCTCAGACTATTGAAGCCACATCTGACGGAAGTACAGTCACGATCATTCCTAAGTACGCCAGAATCTCCAAAGTAGCGATTTCTTCTGATAATACAGATCCCACCAAAGCTACTATCGGCGATGTCATTACCCTAAAATTCACTGCGGATGAAGCCGTGACCAAACTCAGCAACTTCAAGATTAACGGCAGCAATCCTGATAGTTTTGTGGAAGTCAATAATAACGACGGAACCTACACTTATATTGCCAAACATTTAGTGGAATCCGGAGATCAGGTGACCGGTGACCCTGCAACCTTCCAAATCAATATCAAAAACGCTGCCGGGATTTACTCGCCAACGATTGAAAAAACATCGGATGGCAGCCGGGTGACGATTCGGTAGTTTCTCAGCAAGACCGCAAACAAGACCCCGGAGAGAGCAAACATCTCTCCGGGGTCTTGTGGTCCGCAGTCAGCGTTCATAACACATATAACCGCTCCCGCAAAGCATCCTGGCTCCCTTGGTCCTCCTGGCATAATCCCGCACTTCATCAGGCAGATGCCCTTCCCTTTGATAGTCCAAGACCTTCTTTAGCAGTTGGACGCTCTTGATTTTCTTGCTCAGAGGGGCCTCCCTGCCCACGATTTTCAAGGAGGTTATCCCCATATCCCGATACTCGGGCAAGGTACACAGACCGCACATGCCCAGGGGATATTTTGCGCCAATATAGCCACCGCCGTTCTTAATCCCGAGCCATTGCCACCTTTTCCATTCCTCCACATTGTCCTCAAAGGTCTCCCCGGCAATTTTTAAGTTTCTTAACTTCCAGGTCTCCAGAATCCCGCCCTCTTCCGGCGGGATCAGCTTATACCGCCAGGCCGGATTATGACAGAAAGCACCGCCGAACTGATGACTGACATGGCAGTGGGATTCCTCAAACATACACCCGTCGTTAAGGATAAAGACTTCATATTCCAGATCCTCCCCCGCCCTGTCCATGATCTTCTTAAGGGTCTCCGCCTCCAGATAACGGGGAAAAACGATGCGTTTGACGCCCAGCTTCTTAAAAAACAGGACGGCGGAGCTGTTTAAAATCCCGGCCAGGCTGCTGACATGAATCACCATATCCGGTTCCTTCCCGATCAGCATCCGGATCAGCCCCGGATCAGCAACGATAAAAGCATCCACCTGGCAGCTCTTTTTGACCTCTCTGACAAAAGCCAGAATCTCCCCATAGAGATCCTGAGCATAGCCCGGTTGATTCAAGGTCAGGTAGACCTTTTTCCCTTGGGCATGGGCGTGATCAACCAGCAGCGACAAGCTTTCCAGGTCGGGGATGTTGGCGTTGCCTGATTCACGGCGGTTGATCCAGATTTCCCGGTCCGTGTTCCCCGGCCTATTCTTCAATGCCCCCAGCCCTATTCCGCAATAAAGTTCGTCGGCGCCATGGGCGATTAATTGTTCCGCTTCCTTTACGGAACTTACCGGTGCCAGGATGTTCATGGTACACCTCCCTGAGCGATTAACGGCTCCGTTTAGATTGGCTCCGGCTGGAAGATCATCCGGCTGACCCCGGTTTTTTCCGCCTCGGTCAAAATCTCAGCCAGGAATTCTTTGTTCTGGCGATAAAAGACGGTATTTCCCTTCTGGATGATCTGCCAATCCTTATCTTTCTTAACCCGGCCACTGGGGTCGGACAGTTCCAGCCAACCTAACCGGCATCTCCGGGGGCACGGCCCGGTGGTTCTGAACTTTTCCCCGGCAGCCAATCCCCAGGATTGCATCAGACAAATCCGGCCTGTCATAATCACGCCATAAGGGATGTATAAGGAGATGTCATAACCCCAGGCGGGCAGATTCGGGTCCAGTCCCTGCGGGGGATAATCCAGTTCCATCCGTTTTACCTGATACTGGTCAAGCAGGTCCTTCATCTCTCCCCCGGCCAGATTGCAGGTCCGGAACTTGTGCATCACCGCTTGGTCCGGCGAATTCCGCAGGGAATCCGGCATCCGGGGGTCCCGGATAATTTTATTCATCAGCCGGCCCAGAACGGGGGTAAAGGTGGGGTGATGCTCCGTCACCCAATCCAGCACACCCCAGTCATTGATCACCACCTCAGCCTCAGGGTTTATCTGGGCCAGGATGTCCAGCAGCCGCCGGACTTTAGTCAGCCCGGTCTCAGTCAGATAGGGGGTGACGTAAGTAAATCCCCAGCCACGTTCTTCGGCCGCAGCAACTGCCTCTTCCAAAGCTTTTCCCGTGGATAACGCCCTTTCGCAGAATTCCTCGCCAAAATAAAGCCTCGTAAAATGTATCGGGCCGTAGTTTTCTTCCAGAGTCTCCTTGATCCCTGTCAGGTAATTTGTTTTTGCCCCGCCCCAAGGTTCCTCCATTCTTTTGAACGCCTGTTCATGGGGGATAGCCAGGACCCATTCCAGATCACTCACCTCCGGTAGAGTTACTTGATTGATACCCTACTATAGTATGATTTTCGGCAGTAATCTGAGCCCATTCGTCTTGAGAATTGTTTCTTAAACAGGCATGAGCAGAGGAAAAAACTTCTCGGAGAGCATCGCTCTCCGGGAAGCTTTTGTTGTTCTGTACTTACCGCGCCGCCAGGGTTTTGGCCACATTATAGCCGAAGGTAACGCAGCGGCTGTGGCTGAGGCAATTCTGATTGTGGGGATAGGTCCCGGAAAACATACTGCCCGAAACATTGCCGATGGCATAGAGGCCGGGGATGGCTTGGCCGTCGGTAGCCATCACTTCGCTCCGGGGAGTGATCTGCAGGCCGCCGGCGGTGCACAGGGCCTCCGCCATTTCCTTGGTTGCGTAGAAGGGGGCCGTATCTATTTTATGCATCATCTTGCCGGGGAAGTGGAAGTCGGTGTCTTCGCCGGCCTCGCACATGGTGTTCCAACGCTTGATGGTGGCTACAAAAGCATCCACGTCCACGCCCATTTTCCCGGCCAGCTCTTCCAGGGTATTGGCCACCAAAGCTTTGTCGCTGGTGGCAGCGGCGATCCAGACTTCTTTAGGAGCGTAGCAGCCGGAGGACGGGGTCCAGATCTTATCAACAATCGCCGGGCAATTGGCGTCCACAATATAGTAGTCGTAGGCTCCCGGCTGGGATTGGATGGCATTGGACAGGTGGTTGTAGGCTTCATATTCGGCGGTAAAGCGTTTGCCTGACTTGTTGACGCGCAGAAAGGGCATCAGCTGTTGAGGGTCCAGCATCAGAGGATGGGGATATTCATCCTCCATGGCCCCGACAGCTTTGGCCATTTCATGACCGTCACCGGTATTGGTCTTGGTGCCGTTCATCCAACCGCTGAGGGCAAGGTCACGGGGACGGCAGCAGGCATTCAGCTTCACTGGATTGAACTCATAACCGCCCGTAGCCAGGACGACTCCTTTGGCGGTCTGGTACTTGACATAGCCCTGCCCGGTCTTGACCACAGCGCCGGTAACTTTGCCTCCTTCCCTGACCAGCTGAACCACCGGTGTGTTGAACAGGACTTCTACTCCCGCATCGGCAATCCGCTGCTGCATGACAGCGATGATTTCAGGGGCGGGGATCGGGATGTTGATGGAGGTGTTCCAGCTGCGGCTCAGGCTCAGCTCATCATAAGCGGCGTCGAAATCCCGGAAATCCCCGGCATTGAAGGTCAGGAAGTAATCTTCATCCTTAAGGGCCAGTTTGTCCAGAAACCAGTTTACAGCCTCGTCGCAGGTATTGATATACTGCTGGTAGATTTCCTGGCTGCCCCGGTAAGAACAATTGATCATGGCGTCATCCAGCCATTGCTTCATATCAAAAGTGACGCCAAACTTCTTATGGATGCGGTCGTTAAAGGCGCCCATGGTGGCGCTGCGCCAGGTGGGATTCTTGCCCTTCTCCACAGCCGTCACCTTCAGGCCTTTTTCGGCGCAGGCCAGAGCGGAAGCCATGCCTGCCGGACCTTGTCCGCACACCAACACGTCTACGTTCACCGTCCTGACAAAGTCGGTAATGAGAGCGGAGACGAAAGCCACTTCCCCGCTGTTGGTGGCCGCGTTGACAGCGCTGAGATCTTCGCAGGAAGGATAGGGATTATGGATGTCGGCCGGTTGGGCTGCTTCCACAGCAATGCCCAGGGCTTGGTTGATGCAGCCGGCGGCAGCCTCCTTCACGGCATCGGAGGTCATGGTTGCGCCGGAAACGCCGTCGATTTCGGCGCTCTGGGCAGCCATCAAGGCCTCCTGCAACCCGTTTGCTGCCGCGCCGCCAATCTCGGCGGTCTCATTGGCACAATCCACCTTAACATCGGTGATGGCCGTTTCACTGAAGGTCATGGTAACCGTAACCTGGCCCATCCCTTTAGCTGTGCCGGTATAGGTACCGGGCTTATACACCGCTGCTCCGGGATTAGTGCTTCCCGCATCGCTGGAGCAGCCTCCCAAAAAGCCGGCAGCGGCAACTCCTACGGCGCCGATGGCCGTATTTCTCAGAAACTGACGGCGGGATACCTTTTCTTTTTCCACCATAGCTCTCCCTCTTTCTTTGATTGAACTTGGATTTTGCCCATAGTATACTAAACTAGTAAGTGAAATCACAAACAAAGTTTTTGCACAGGGGGACAACCCATTGTTGTGCCCTTAAGGGAGGGTGACATGGAATACAAGCAGCTGCAGGTTTTCCTGAAAGTATGTGAGACGAAAAGCATAACGAAAGCGGCGGAACGACTGTTTATCAGCCAGCAGGCGGTCAGCCGGATCATCGCCAATTTGGAAAGCGAGCTGAATGCCCGGCTTTTTATACGTACTCCCCAGGGAGTTGAACTGACGGATTGGGGAGGGGAACTGGAACAGCAGGCTTTTGAGTTTTTGCATCACCATGACTCGATTGTCACGCAGCTCGGCAACCTGAATCAAGGGGGCAGGAAAGAATATAAAATCGGCTTTTTTATGGGAATGCTGCAGATGCTGCCTGCCCATTTTCTTCCCGATTTAATGGATGCCCATCCCAAGCTGCAGTTCCGTCTGCAAAGCTATCCGGATAATGAACGCAGCCGCTCCTTTCAGAATTATGGCTGCGATCTGGTCATGACCACATCCCCTCTGAGTTCGGGAAATTTTGTGCAGATTTTCCACTACGAAAGCCCCATCGGGGTCATTCTGCAGCGCAGCCATCCTCTTGCCCAAAAGCAGGAATTGACCATGGCGGATTTAAAGGGGCAGCGGCTCATTACCTTAAACTCGGACAATCGGTCCCAGTCACGGCTGATGAACCGGCTGCGGGAATGGGGCCTGGATGCGCATTCGGTTGTGGGGGATACCGAATGGGGCTTGACCTGGGATCTGCTGCGCCGGGGCTATATTTCCTTTTATGCCGGCAAGCTCAGTGTCCTGCCCGATGACATGCTGGGCCTGCCCCTTACGGACTTGAATCTGGCTTGGGAGTTTTTCGTTTATAAGCGGCAGAGCAAAAAGCTGTCTGCTCTGGAGAAGGAGATCCTGGCCAAAATCCGCGAGAATATCTCGGATTGAGCTGTACAGATGCAGAGCTGCAAACAAAAAAGAATTGAACACAAAAAAGCTTCCCTGAGAGTGCAACCTCCTGGGAAGCCTTTGCTTGTGACAGGTAATTGTCGTGTGGTTCAGATAGAGTAAGCGGGGCGTTCTAATTGCAGCCGCCAAAAGAGAACCCACTCACTTTTTTCCTGAATCCAGGGCCATCCTCGGGAAAAGAAATATAGAGATTCTGCACCTTGGCACTTTGACAAGCGGGGCAGACAGCCTTTTCTATGTCCTCTTCAGAGGCTTCAAGCTTGAATTCATGGCGGCAGCTCTCACAGAGCATGGTATACTCCGGGAAGCAATTGGAAGGCACTTCATCCAGTTCTTCCATTTCTCTCGGCATATTGACCTCGTTGCAGCCAGTGCATCCATTACATTCTTTCATCTTCTTCCTCCCGTCAGCTTTGTTTTTCGTATCAAACGTCTTCGCTCAGAGTTCAGTTGTTTCTGCAGCTATGTGAAGATAACGAGCAGACCTTTGCTCTAATTCTATTTGCAAATAGTGTGCCAAGACCTTTAGAGCGCTTGATGCTCATGACTGCCGGGTTAAGCACTCAATGGGCCGGCAATGTAACGGGTCAAAATGAGATTTCTGTCGCAAAATAATCTAAATACAAAAACGCCGCCAGTATTACCTGCGGCGTAAATAAGTCTAATTACTAATTAACTTTGTCATATGAATAGATAAGGGACTTTACATCATAAACGGTTGTGCCGGTACACTTCAAAATGCTCTGGTCAAACACTGCCAGATTAACCCCATCCAGGGACATGGTGCTTATATATTCAATGCCGTCGAATCCTTTGCTTTTTATGTAGTCGCTTACGTATTGGGTTGGAAGATAGTCTAAAAGGCTATCGTGCCGCCTAAGGGGTTTAGCTATCTCCTGACTGATCATTTTTAATGGTTCAATATTTACTGCGTGACGAGTAAATTCGATTCCATATGATTGGGAAGCGAGAAAAGGGCTGATCTCATCTATCCCCGCAAGGTTAATCACTTCCATATCCCTCAGCAACTCAAATCTGCCAATTGTCACATAATCGTAAACGCCTGCTCTGATCTCATGCAACGTCGTTTTAACCGTATCTGCCAGGTAAAGGATACTAATTCCCTCAGGATTGGCCCGCCCTGCTGATGCCAAATGGGGAGGCGGAGGGCCCATCTCCCCGTTCGAAAATCCTTGTGATGTCGGGCATATGCGGCCACGATAAAAAATGGTACCAGCCTTGTAGGTTTTTCTCACGCAATAAATAAACTGATACAAGACATCTTTATTTAAGAAGTCTGTATGAAACCTGTTCCTGCGCTTGATTACTTCTACAAAATCAGCCCATGCATAATTTTTCATGATCCCGTTGTCCTTTGGGCATTTTCCTGCATGATGATGGACTTAATGACTGTCTTGATTCCATAAAGCGTTAAGAAATCTTTTTTGTATGAAGCTTTTTGATCGCGATTGGATGACAAGCTTTGATGTATTCGGACATCGTCTTAATCAGCGTAGGGGAAAGCTTCACCGGCTCAACGATGGGAACTACATAATCTCCTAACAGGTTATTGGATACCAACTCCCGCAGAGCCAATAGTTCATATTGTCTTCCACGTACATAGGGAAAATACATACTCTCATCCCCCAAACTTCTGATTTAAAAAACGATTGAGAGCTTCAAATTCCTTTTTCGCTGAATTTGAAAAATATATGAGCGACTTCAGTTCATATGGAACACTTTGAAAGAAATCAGCTTCTATTTTATTGCGCTTTTTCAGCTCCTGGATCGACATAGAATAAGCTTGCTCAACTGGTATCTTCACAAACCAAGAAAAACACTCGTCATAATAAAATACTTGGGATGTAACGGGTAGCCGCCCAAAGAACTTTTTTAAGATTTGCTCATATTCTCCTTTATGCAGCACCTTAAAAATTGCCAGATGATTTAATTGTGAATTATCCTCCGCTGGTTCTTTGCGCAAGCGCTTGCTAATGGCATTCTTTTTCGTGAGGACGTAAATACCGACTGGAGTATCTTGCAAAATGGCCGATATTTTAGTGAAATTGCTTGCAGAAGTCACCACACATACATGATTAAACGCCTTATAGTAATCCCTCAACTGAGTATCGAGACGCTCAAATGAATCTAATTCAGTTTTTATTTCATACACGACCGCCTTGCCATTAATTAAAATGAAATCGGCCTTGGATTTTCCGATTGGGATTTGGGTCAGTGCCGTTGTGGTATTAATACTGTGCTTACCCAGTAAAAGCTTATTCAACAGGGTATTTTGGTAAAAGTACTCGTTTCTATAGGATGTTGACATGAAATTATATACTTCGCTAATGAGCTCACCATTATTTTTTGCTTCCGAATCCGTAACATATCTTCGCGCTACTTGGGTATAGGTTACGTTATTATTACCATTCAGTAGATTCTGGAAAACAGCTTGGGTAAAGAGTTTATTCAGTATCAAGTTCTGAGCAGCCACAAAAACCCCCTCCCTTTTTCACTATATTTTCCATTTTATGATATCATACTCTAAAAAGCTTGGAAAGCCCCTCTTACCTATTCGCATTCAGCATGCAGATATTCATTTCTTCTCCAAATAAAGCTCCGGCAGCACAATCCTCACTTCCCGCTCTGTTCCTTCTTTCTGCCAATAAACGATAAAACGGATTCTTGCCTTACCGGGAACATAGCCTTTCTGCCAAACCGATTCCAGCTGGTCTTTAAACCTTTGAGAGAACTTCAGCACCAGCTGTCCGGCAGGATTCCGGCACCCTTCTCCGTCAAAAACCAGCTCATCCCCGCTGTTCAGCAGTCCGATCCTTTGCCAATGCTGAGGATAAAGGAAAAAGTCCAGCCAGACATCCCGGAAGGTCAGCTGCAAGGCCAGGAGACGGGGCGGCAGATAGTCTTCCTCATCCTCAAGGCGCTCCAGCCCCTCTGCGGAAATCCCATCCAGATAGCTGTCATTGCAGTGGATCATCAGATTGCGTTTGGCTCTGGTCATCCCCACATACAGCTGCCGCACCGCCTCCTCTGTTTCCAGGCTGAAGTGCTCCAGCAGGAGATAGACATTGTCAAACTCCCGGCCTTTAGCCTTGTGAATGGTGGAGACAAAGATGGTTTCCCTATCTCCCCCCAGAAAGTCCTCCAGCTTGGATTCCCGGATGAACATCTCCAGATCCGATGTGTATTTGGTGTCAGGGCAAGCCGCCTCGAACTCCTTGAGCAGACTGAGACAGACTTCGTAATTCAAACTGCGGGCAAATTTTTCTTTGAGCTTGCCCTTGGCCCCAGTCCAGGCCTCAGGGCTGATGGTGAATACCCCCTCGGTCAAACCAAGGGAGCTCAGAAAAAAGCGGACCTCCCATAGATTATACAGGTTAAACCCGTCATTGGATTGAATAAGCTTGGCCTGGAGACTGTTCTTCACCAGCAGTCCGGTAATCTGCAAGGCTTCTTCATTCGTTTTGGTCAGGACACAGGTGGTGCCCGTAGGTCCTTCCCTGAGCATGTCCTCCACCAGCGGGGTAAGAAGATGATTGCTATGATAGCGTACCAGCTTGATTTTCCCCAGATCCGTTTGCTTGGGGATAATCGGCGTATCCTTCAAACGGAGAGGAATCCTCGCAGCGAATTGATTGCTGAACTGCACAAGATTGCTTTTGCTGCGGTAGTTTTCCACCAGTTCGTACAGGGTCGCCTGCTTCTCCAGGATCAGATTCACCATATACTCCGAACTGGCCCCTCTGAATTCATAGATACCCCAGGCTGAAAAGCAATGAGCCTCGTCGATCACGAAACGGACCACATTCCGATTCAGCAGCAAGGATTCAATAGTCTTGGAACGCAGGGACTCCGGGGAAATATAGAGAAGAGAAGCGGAACCGTTCTCCACCCGTTCGTAGGACTTAGCCCTTTCGATGGGGTCCAGCAAACCATTGATGGTCACAGCCTCGGTGATCCCCGCTCTTTCCAGATTATCCACCTGGTCCTTCATCAGGGACTGCAAAGGGGAAATGACCACCGTCAGCCCTTTGGCCGCGGCCCCGCTGATCAGGGCCGGAATCTGGAAGGTTATAGACTTCCCCCCTCCGGTGGGAAAAACCGCCAACAGGGATTTATTGTCCACAGCCGCCTGAACCGCTTTTTCCTGGAGGGGCTCCCCTCCATAAGTCCGGTAGGAATCAAAGCCGAAGAACCGCTTCAGTCCTTTATGAATGTCCAAGGCTTCATGGCAGTAAACGCACCCCTCCAGACAGGGGTTGTTTCTCAATAAATACATGATCCGCTCGGTAGAAGGGTAATGTTTTAAGACCCAGGGCGGGGTGATGGCATAGCGATCATTGGTATTGAGCAAGGCCAGGCAATAGGCCAGCTCCACGGGATAGTGGGCTATAAGTCCGGTCAGGTCGGCTTGGGCGCAGATCCTGCCCTGAAACTTGTCCCGGATCAATTTCTCAGGAAATAAGGAACTCCCCTGATAGCCCATATAGTGGAAGAATGCGCTGAACTCCTTTTGTCCCTTTAAAAGGCTATGAAAAATGACTTTAAGAAGGGGGTCCGCCTGCTGAAAAGCGGTCACCTCATCAAAGAATAAGTCCCTGGCTTTGATGGCATCATTGAGGGGATTGTTGGCCTCTTCCGTTTGCAGCTTATCGTCCTTAAGCAGAGCATGATAGGGCCGGGCGGGGAACAAAAGGGGAGAAAGCCAGAGGGTGTCGATGACTTTGGCCGTGTGGAGACCCGCGGCCTGCAGGGTGTTGTCCAGATACTTGAGATCGTGGTGAAAGATGTTATGCCCGCCAAGATACTCGCTGCCTCGCAGAAACGCAGTAAAGTCAGGCACTGAAGCGGAGTGAAAGGTACTGCCGTCCCCTTTAATGCCGCCGATGTCCAGGATCTTTTTGCTTCTCGGCTCGATTTCGGTGTCGATAAAGGTGATCGGCTTCACGTTCTTTCCCCCCTTTTCCGTCAGACCTGCTGTATTTGTCACTTTCAGGTATCTTTCCGTTTTCGATAATATTCTCCTGATTTTTGTCAATTCCTGCTTTGGGGAAGGTATGAGGAGTATGGGGGTTTAGTAAGGAATTGAGCTAAGCGATATTGCATGATATAGACAAAGGCTTCCCCGAGAGAAATAACTCTTGGGGAAGCCTTTAAAGTTCAATTGGTTTTGCCTTGCCATAAAACTTTCTCACGCTTACAATTTGCTCTTTTCGTAGTTCCCAAAAAGTCGCTTGTACAAAAGTCCACGGGCAGCAGGCTTTATCGAATACCTTCTTCCAAGATTCTCGTTTAACTTGCTCCTGCTCTTGTGCCGGCAGGCCAGCAAACCATTTGTCCGCAAGTTCCTCAGCTTCATCATCATCTTCCGGCGCATCAGAAAAATAGCTGTCGTTCAGCACCAAGTGCCAGTATTCCTCATCACTCAGCAAGATCTTTTCGTCGGGTATTTCGGCTTCGATGACATAGTGTTCGCCGACATAATTTCTGAACTCAACTCTCCGCAAATCGGGTTTTACATTTTTGCCAAGCAGGAGATACCAAGCCCATACCGGATACTCAACGCCTTGGGGCGGCTCTCCGACACGCCCTTTCATTTCCCCAACAAGCCAGTCGTAGGATTTCCTGAACAAGTCGTCTTTCAACCACCCGGCTAATGCGGCATCGCAATGCAGAACGCCCTTTTCACAAAGGTCGTCATATGCCGCTTTATCTTGAATCGTCCATAAGCGCATATCAGCACACCTCCGCTATCAAGTTCGCCTTAGGCATGGTGTTGCCAACTATAGCTGAGCCGTTGCATCCGGACTATCTTCATAAGCCGAATCGATAAGGCATAACTGATTTAACACTTCGGCAAAAAGAAAATAGAGCGTCTTCAGTCTATCCATATCTTTAATTATTCCGGGAACTTGAAAGTACAGTTCATCAACGCCCTCCGGGAATTCGCTGCCAAACCACCCCTCATCATCTTTGACTTCCAGGGAGATATCCGGCTGTATTTCGATAAGCTTGCGTATCCTTGAGTTTGAGAATAAACTAATTAATTTATCGCTATCGTTTCCCTTAATGATAAACTGATCATCAAACTCCGGGTAACCCACTTCTATATCCTGCAATCCGAGAAGCTTCCCGATATTACTGAAAATCCCCTTGCGATATATCCTGAATTTAAACCCGTCTTTGTTTAGGTAAGGCGCCCTCATTCGGGTATAGGTTGTGGATGTTTTCCCGGTCGACACGGTATAGGTATCTAAAGTAATGACCCATTCTTTGATTTCAGCAACAACTTTCGTTCCTTTAAAAAAGCCTCCGTCAATAAAGTCCGCACCAATTTCCTGACATAATGCTTCCCAAACCTCATGCTGACTTGGACCAAATATTTCCCGAAGCAACCCCATATTGATTCCTCCCTCCCCTAATATAGATAGTACATGCTGATACGAATCATTCCCCCAAAATCAAACAAATGTTCTAGTGGCATTTTACACCATAGATATCCCTTTGGCAATAACGCGTTAGTCCATTGCCATCGGCAAGGGATGTATGAACTGTGACAACGTGATTTTACGCACATCGCCCCTTCCTGCATCATGTTAGAATGAAAGTAAAAATCCCCGAGGAGGAGCCAACAATGATCAGAAAAATTATTAAAATCGATGAGCAGTCGTGCGACGGCTGCGGATTATGCATTACCGCCTGTCACGAAGGGGCGCTGGTGCTGGTAAATGGCAAAGCCAGCCTGCTCCGCGATGATTATTGCGACGGGCTTGGCAACTGTCTTCCTGCCTGCCCGCAGGATGCGATCTCTTTTGAAGAAAGAGAAGCGGTGGAATTTGATGAAGAAGCCGTCAAAAAACATCTGGAAGGCCACCACCAGCATGACGACAATGAACATCATGAACACCAAGGGCATACCCTGGCTTGCGGCTGTCCAGGCAATCATGCCGAGCTGCTGAGCCGTCCCGAATCCACCTATAAACCGGAAACCCAGCAGGAGAATAAATCTCAGCTGAAGCAATGGCCGGTGCAAATAAAACTGGCTCCCCCAAATGCCCCTTATTTCGATAATGCCAATCTCCTGATCGCTGCTGACTGTACTGCTTACGCCTATGGGAATTTCCACAACGAGTTTATGCGTAACAGAGTCACCCTGATCGGCTGTCCGAAACTTGATTCTGTGGACTACAGCGAAAAACTGACGGCCATTCTGCAGCAAAACTCACTTAAATCCCTGACCCTTGTCCGGATGGAAGTTCCCTGCTGCGGTGGTTTGGAAAGCGCGGTGAAAACCGCTCTCAAAAACAGCGGCCAAGTCATACCCTGGCAGGTCGTCACGATCACAACCAACGGCCGGATTCTGGAGAATCAGATTCATAACTGAGCAAAAAAGGCTTCCCGAAGAGTGCATACTCCCGGGAAGCCTTTCCTTATATATGACATGCAGCTCCGAGATTTCCCAAACTACCATCAGCGAGTTAAAAGCATACACTCCATCATGTTTTCCTGATAGCCCGGCCGCTTATATTCCTTCAGCAGTTTTGCCAAAGCGATCAGCTTCTCGTCCCGCAAATGAGTCAGTTGCTTCAGTCTCCGTTCACTAAGGGTTTCGGAAGTCTATTGCACGATATACCCTGCTGGCTTTCGTGTTTTTTTGATTTTCTGCTCTGCAAGCGCCCGTTCAAGCCAGATTTTCATTTGGTTTCCATGGATATGCAACATTGTGCATAGTTCTTCTTTGGTTCTTGCTTTCTGCAATGCACTCTCCAGATACGGCCAAATGACTGGAAAAAGGTCGATTCTTTCCTCATGATCCGATTCACCTGAATCATTGGAGACCTGATAATCCGTCTCTTTCTCAAGTAAATTTGAAACTGAAAACAGCGACCCCTGTTCATAATATTGATCAGCAAGGGAAGACAGCCTGTTGGCATTAAAGGATTCCGAGAAAAGATCTTTTGCCGACAAAGGGTTTGCACCCATTTTAAGCAATTTTTCATTGCCCTCCGGCACAATATCATCTTTCCTCACAAACAGCGGGACCCATTTATTTCTTAAATTCTCTGTGGCACCAGCCCAAGTCCCACCCTTGCTGTAATCAGATGAAACTACCACGGCGATATGAGATAATGCATAGATGTACTTATTGCGCTGCATGGCATTATAAACGGTAAAGGGTGCCCGGGGATGAAACGAAGTAAGCAGCAAAAGTCTTTGTTCCATAATCGCTTCTCTTGCTTCTTTATGCTTGATCTTTTGCGCTAAACTATCAGCAAGGATGCTGATGACTTTCCCGCCTTGTCTAAGCGCTTCATTCTGAGCCACTTCATCGACCCCTTTTGCACCACCGGAAATTACCGTTAATCCTTGTTTGGCCGACTTTGACCCAAGTTCTTTGGTAAATTCCAGTCCTTTAGGATCAATATTTCTTGATCCGACAATACCGATGCCTTCCATTTGAGTTAATTCGATATCGCCGGAATAGAACAAAACCGGGGGAGAATCTTTCTTCAATACACTCTTGAGTCTTTGCGGATAGCTTTTTTCGGCACGTGTCGTAACAAAGATGCCCATATTGTTTAAGTTCTCCAACTCGACGACGGCCTGCCCTGCCCTGCTCAAAAGAAATTGGATCCTCTGGCTTTCCTCGTCACTCAGACCTAACCTCTTTTTCAGGTCCTCTTTCCCCACCTCAAATAAAGCTGCCGGATTCTTTATTTCAGCATTGAACATTCTTCTTAGAAACTGATTCCATTGCTTAATCGTTAACGGCCTTATCTCCGTATTATCTTTACTGAGGCCGACCGTCGTACATAATAACACCATAGCCAGACTGTCTTGACTTAACATATTATTCATTATTCCCCACCTTCTAACCCTGACGCCTTTGCTAAGGCAAATGGATATACCGGTCCAGATCTCTCTCCCCTTAATAATATCCCACAAACCGTTAAAGTCCAACCAGAGTCGATGATATCATCCACCAAAAGGACAGGAGACTCGGGGACCCTCTCAATAACTGAAAAACCATGCAGGGCATTGCTGCACTGTTGATAGCTGTTTTCCATTTTCTTTTGATATGGTGTGTCTTCAGTCTTTCTTATTGCATCAATGTAGGGTAAGCCTATTTTTTCAGCAAGTCTCATGGCAAAATCTTTAACGAGTAAAGGTCTGCGAAGCGATGGCACTGATGTTACCCATCCCAAGTCTTCTTTTAACAATGTGTTTTTTAATAAGGCCAAAGAAGCATCAACCAGTTCATCACTAAAATACTCATTGCGGTATTTATCTTCGGCAACTACCCTTCCCCATCCTGCATCGCCATATGAACATAGTGCCTTTCCAGTAAAGTTTTGCTCTTCTTCAGGTATTTTTTTAGTTGCTTCAGCTTTAATTCCAGCAGGCCATTGCTTTCTGGGCTCAATATCCAGATACTCTCCTTTTAAAAACTGAATTGCCTCCAATACATTATCCCGAGAGACGACTTCACTGAAAAATTGAGTATCCAGGCAGTTACGGCATTTACCACAGTTTTTTAAATAAGGATCATCAAGCTTGGCGGAAATGTAACGCATGTAGCAGTCTTCCGTATCGACGAACTTTCTCATATCTTCCAGTTCATTTATTCGGAGTTTAGTGATTGCACTGCTTTTCGTTGAATCCGGCAGCCAGCTGACCGGAGATCGAAAATAACTGCTCTTTTCTTTATAAATTATTCCTTCGATTTCTAATGTTTTCAAACACTTTTCTACCCTTCCGTAGGACATATTTAATTCTTTGAGGATTTTGTTTTTGGTCATTCCTAATGAAGCCTTCTCTATAGCATTCACAACCGCATTCATTTCTTTTGGCGTAGGAAAAGCAGATTGAATAAAGTACTCTTCTATCTCATCATCTTCAGCACCATTCAGCAAAATCGCATAAGCTTTATCCAAAGCTCTCCCCGCCCGTCCGATTTCCTGATAATACCGAACGATAGATCCAGGACGTTGGTAGTGAATAACAAAACCCAGATCGGGTTTATCGAAGCCCATACCCAAGGCTACTGTGGCGACCAGTGCCTTGACTTCATTATTCAGTAATTTCCGTTCCCGTTCCTCTCTCAATTTTCTTTTTTCTTTAGCATCTTTTGACAAGTCGGCATGATATTCCAAAGCATTGATTCCCTTGCCGCGCAGCCATTTCGCAACCTTATTGCAGTCCGCAACGGTTAAACAGTAGATAATTCCCGACCCTTCCATCTTGTTTATATTTTCATGCAACCACGCTAACCTTTCTGCCTGGTCAGCTAATTTGATCACCTGCAACTGAAGAGATTCCCTGGTCAATGGCCCCCTAATACTATTTAACTCATCCCCCAGCTGAGCTTTAATATCATCAACAACTCTTTGGTTGGCCGTGGCAGTTGTTGCTATCAAAGGAACATTGGGCGGCAATTGTTTAATGATTCTAACTATCCTTCGATAATCCGGTCTGAAATCATGGCCCCAATCCGAAATACAATGGGCCTCGTCCACAACAAGCATGCCGATCCCTCCTTCTATTGAAGGAAGGACACGTTCCGTAAAATCCTTGTTGCCTAATCTTTCCGGAGATAAAAGAAGAATATCGACCGCCTTTCTTTTCAGCTTCTCTTCAATCTCTGTCCATTCATCCGTATTATCGCTATTAATGGTTTCAGCGGAGATTCCGATCTTAACTGCATTCTCGATTTGATTTCTCATTAAGGATAGTAATGGACTGACGATTATAGTTGGACCCAAACCTCTTTCCCTTAATAATTTGGCACCAATAAAATAGACAACACTCTTTCCCCATCCGGTTCGCTGAACAAGCAGTGTCTTTTTTCCCCGAAGAACTGATTCGATAGCTTCCCACTGTCCTTGATGAAACTCCGCATCCCTGCCAATCATTTTTCTTAGAAGACTTAATGCCTGAGCCTGCATATTTATTCCCCCCTTATTTGCTTTTCGGATGTGAGTAACAGATCTCATCAATTAGCTGTTTTCGATATAATTCTTCCAAATTTTATCTATTCCTGCTAATTTTACTAATAAATCGCTTTAACCTATACGCAAGGCAGGATTTTTGACCCCAGCTGTAAGCCTTCCAGTTCCTTCTGAGAATATATTGAAGAAGCCGAACCCCGGCTTTATATGGCCGGGGTTCGGCTTCTATGCAAGGATCTTGTTCAAATAAGCAACCATCCCTTTCTGGTGAGGCAATCTCTTTCTTCACCCTAAATAGGGAGATTCGTTAGAACCTGAACTCTGGTTGTCCGCTTTTCGAGAAGAGGGTCAATACCCTTGCTATGGTGGCAATGAGATGCGTGGATATGTGAACAGGTATAACCGTGAGGGTGAGTATCCGCTAATTGGACGACAAGGCGCTTTACTTATTTAAGCATTTCAAATTCTCCTTTAAATGCCCTTTTTCTGGGATGCATCTTTGTATAATGCTCGATCAATATCCTTCTGCCATTGGCCATCCCATTGGATTCCAGGGTTTCCCCTAAGAAGGCGACCAGTGCGGCGGCCTTATAATAGCTTTTCCGGTGACCCCCTCCTACGACAGCCTCCGTTCTTATATCCACTTCTTTTTTGAGCCACTCAATATACCTTTCATATTCCTCATCGGTTAGAATCGCTTTTTCCTTCCATCTTAAAAACAGTTCCCGAAAATCCGCCCCCTCCTCTTCTTCGAAGCCCAGTCTATAGTCTATCCCGTTTATAAGCTTTTCTCCGGCTTTGGTGATCTCCTTATTTTTACTGAGCAACAGCACAAAAAGGGGCACAGCAAGCCCCTTAAAGTCGCTGCTCCAGCCTAATGCGGTCTTATTCTTTTTACACTCCTCATAAATAGCAGCAAACTCTCTGTTGAAAAACCGGATGACAGCTTTATGCTCCCGGGAAAGATGATTGACCAGCATCTGTCTGTTGTTATAACCTTCCGCCGTAGAAGGTCTTTCCGGTAAGGTCTTGGCATAGTTTGCCGCTCTGTCCGCTATATTCCGGTGATCGGGGAGTTCAAATAACTGCAGATAGTGATTCAAGGTTGGTTCAGAATAAAAAGCAGCTTCCCAGCATTGCCTAAGGATGTCGGGATGCTCCAGTTGTTCAGCGGCTTTTGCCGTTATAGCGGCGATTTTCCCCCGGACAATCAGCTGCTCAGGCAGCATGCCCAGAGCTTCCAGTCCTACCCGTTCGCACTCAAGCGCCTTATTCCCGTTTAATAGATAGTCACAGGCATATTTATATAAAATGGGATGCCTTGTGCAGACTTCCTTGGCTACGTCACATAAACGGACAATTCCCCCACGACATAGACAGGCTTCGATTAATAAATCCCCCGCTCTATCGCCAGGGATATCTTTGAGGAAGTCAAGCCATTCCTCCATGAATACGTCGAGCCCTTTAAGTTCTTCCGGCCCTGCAGTAAATAGTTCTTCTATACTTATGTTCTTACACATATCCCAGGCGAGATAGGTGTACAGCGCAGCTGATCTTTCTCTGCCCTCAGCAGCCTGATAGCGCGCATAGAGCAGATTCAGGGCAATCTGTTTCAAGTTCAGGCTTACCAGTCCTTCACTGACAAGCTCTTCCAGATTCAATTCGCTCCATTCTTCCGTTTCGTCTTCCAGGGTTGGAAAGGATAATCTGCAGAGCCGGTCATAAAGCGCTGCCGCCCGGCTATAGTCTTTTTGAAATAACAACCCTTCCGCAATCTTAAATGCTCTTAAAAGATCTTTTCCTATTTCAAAAATATCAGTATACTCATAGACGTCATCACTACCCCAATAGTCCCCGCCATATTCTTCATAGCTGCACTCGAAGTAGATTTCCTGATTATCTATCTTTCTGCACCAGGCTTCTATCCATTCCCTTTCAGAAATGACCGGAAAATGCTCTTGTTTTCCCATTAACGAATTTAAAAATGCAGCCCGTTCGTGCTCTGACCTGGTCCGGGCCATATTATGTATCCATCCGCTTTTTTCTGCTTCAGACATGAGGGCTAATTTCTTATCAACTGCTTCCATAAATTCATGATAATTCATGCTCTGTACCTTCTTCCCTCTATACTTTGCCGATAAGCTTTAGCCAACCCGAATACCCTCCTGCTCGACCCGCTTCCGATAGCTGAGCAACAGCCCGATCACCTCATGCCAATCACTATAGCCGGGATCACTTAATAAGGCTGCCAGCTTCTTGGCCTGATCCTCTCCAAAAGGCAGGCCTGCACTTTCGTACTCCAGATAAGTCACCCCATCCATCCGATAAGGCTTTAAATTAGGAAAGAAATTTCTGCGCAGGTATTCAAATATGCGCATGCCGCCATAGTCTATATCGCCCCAATGGAAGATCTCCAGCCCTTGGCCCTGGCGGTGATGCTCCAAAAAGCCGGAAACTTTCTCCAACAGCTTTTGGGCGGACTTATGGGGAAATCCTCCTGTATAGATCACCAAAACCGGTGCCGGAAGGATGGGCGGCGCCTGCAGAACTTCATGGTAAGTGGTCAGATTTTCAATCAGGAGGATGGTTTGGGCCGGGATATCCTGGATAATCAGCTCCTTCACCGACTGGGCTGACAGGCCCAGCCCGCCGGAAAAATGCCTGAGATCCAGATCCGGGCGGATGATCAAGGGGCCGGAAAGCAGGGTCAGCTTCGGATTATTGATGATACCCACTTGGTCCAGATAATCTTCGTCTTGATCCAGTTCCTCAGGATAGATTTTGCGCAGGAGGCCGATCAGCCGCCCTTCCAGTTTCTTTTCAAAGTACTTGCTGTCCTGAAAAAGACTTTGGCTGAATACCCGCTTCGGGGTGCTGTCCTCAAGTTTCGGGAGTGCCTTAAGGACCTTAACCAGATCATCATAGCCCTGGGGATTATCTGCATCCAGTCCGGTGGATTTTCTTTCCTCCAGCCTGGCACAGGTCTCCCTTTGCCAGCTTCTCACCCAGACCCAGGGATGAGCAGCCAGGGGAGACAGGCTCTCCTTCAGCCGGCGGAGTTTATCTTCCAGGGGTGTTTCCCCCAGCAGCTGATAAGCCCGCTCTACCCCTGCAAAATTGAGATAGACCTTATGGACTTGAATATGCTCTTTCAGCTTCGGCCAGGTTACCTGGATGATTCCTTCCCGGCTGAGTTCCTTCAAGGCGGCATGGATCCACTCCCGCTTGCGGAAATCCAGCTCGTCCTCATAATCCGCGGCCAGTTCAGACTTGGCCATAGTCAGTTGAGGACGCTGCTTGCCGGGGGTTCCCGTTTGGAAGCTGAGGCTGTTTTGGTATTTTCTCAATAAAAGGGTGAGAATCTTCTTTTTGTATTCCCTGACTTCCTTGTCCTCCATCCTTCACATCCCTCCCGGCAGGTATGATAGAAAGTGTTTATAGTTCTAGAACAGACTGGTTTGTAAATCCTGGTTTGCCTTGGCATCTGGGTCTGTGTCTGTATTTTTGCCTGTATTTATGTTTGTCTCTGTATCTGATTCTGCATTTGAGCCTGCATCCGAATCTGCATCCATGCCGGATCTGCGCTCACGCCTGACTCTGCCTCCTGCCCGGCATCCGTCTCCGTATCTGCCCCTTTCCCCTCAACGCCATCGTCCTGGGAATCCTGAGCATTCTCTTCATCTCCATTCAGGCTATCCAGCATTTCCTCACGGCTGATCATATCGATAAAGCAGTGGTGACCGTCCCGGTGGACAATTAGGGTGGTGGAGACTTCCGGAGCCATATGCTGCATTTTCTCATCGGGGACTGCGGCAATCAGCTGAAGACCCATTTTCTTGATCAGGCGGAGGCTGGTCTGAATCCGCTCTTCGTCCATTTTATTGAAGGCTTCGTCAAACACCACTAAGCGCAGGGTTTTTCCGGAGTTGTAAAGATAATAAAACGAGGCTAACACGGCGATGTAAAAGGGGGTTTGGGTCTCTCCCCCGGATTTTTCCTTGAGGACTTGCGAGAAATAGTAACGCCCCGTCTCGGTGGTGACGGCGATATCGAAATCCAGATAGCGGCGGTAATCGGTAAATTCCTCCTGGTCTCCGGCCTCCCCCCGCACCAGGCGTTCAAAGAGTTCGTGGAGAGTATCGGCTTTATCATCAGCTAAGGAATCGAATAAGGAGCCCCGGTTCACGATGTCCGGATCCATGATCACATCGTAAAACCGTTTATAGTGACTGCTGGGCCGGACTTCAAAATGGTACTTATCCTGATGGAAGGGGAAGTTCTTCAGGGCCAGGTTCAACTGACTGAATTCGTGACGGGCCATCTCAATGGCTTCCCGGAGTTTGGCCACGAAATCAGACTTAAATTCTTCCTCTGACTGCTTGAGAGCTTCCGCCAGCTTGACTTGATAGTCCGGGATATCCACCCCCGCCACTTCATCCAGGAGGCTTTGGTAAGAGGCGTTGTCTTCCCCATCCAGACTGCCATTATAGGTATAACGGATATTATAATCCTGTCTCAGGTCGCGGAGTCTGCCAAACTCCTGAAGTTTACGGGTAACATTCCCTTTTTGGCTGCCTTCCCAGTTCACCAGCTTCGTGGACGCAGGCTGGGTTTGTCTTTGGGCTTCCTGCCAGCGCTCCGCGGCTTTTTCCCAGAGTTCCGGGGCATACTCGGCTTTCCAGCCGTCCCACAGCTCTTGGGCCTCTTGCTCCCGGCGGGTTAAGAGATAGAGGTCGGTTTGCTTTCGGCCGATCTCAAGATCCAATCCGGTTATTTTCCCGCTGAGCTCCTTCATGGCTTCCACCAGCTGACCTTCCCGCCGGTGCCATTCCTCATACTCCTGCTTCAAGCGCTCCACTTCAGAAAGATCCAGCTCTTCCAGCTTGATCTGCACCTCCAGCAGTTCATACTCCTGCTGCTCCACCATCTTGGGCAGCTCCAGCCCTTCAGCCAGTCCTTCATAAAGGGTTTTCCTGTCAGCAAGGCTGCTCACCCATTCCTTCATGATGATGAGCTCTGCCTGGAGCTGTCTGAGGTTATCCTGAACGGTCCTCAGTTCCCGGCGTTTGATTTCCAATTGTCGGACGATGGCCTGGGAGCCGATATAGGGAATCTCATAGCGTTCCTTTTGAATCTGGCGGGCCACCAGATTGGTGTAGGACATGCAGGTCCGGGTTACCGCTGTGTGATGACGGCGGAGATCCTGCTCGTCAGCCGCTTGCATGACCCGGCCCAGCAAATGATCGATGCGGGCCTGAATGATGGGATTATCTGTCTGCAAAAGGGCGGCCAAAGAGCCTGACTCCCGCTTGCCCAGATACCGTTCTTCTTTTTCCGTATCCACCAAACCCACCCCCTGGAGGCGATGGATCCATTTTTCCTGCTCATAGATGCGGAGGGCTTCGGAGAAAGCCTGAGGTTTGACGAGCAGGTCGAATCTTTGGGTGTGAAGATAGCCTTCAATGGCATTGCGCCAGGCTTCGGCCTCGTCCAGAACTTCCATCTCTTCACAGAAGATCCAGACCGGCGATCGTCCCGCCAGCCGCTCTTCCAGCAAGGCTTTGAGCCGGAGAACCTCTTCACGGTAGGGGCGCTTCTTCTGCTCCAGTCCGCGGATTTCCTGATTCAAGCGCTCTTGCTGGGCTTCTTGTTCCCTGATTCTATCTTCCAGGCGGGTTTGGGTCTGCAGAAAACCCATCTGCAATGCAGCCAGAAAAAGACCACTTTGCCGGATTTCTTCCCCTAATACGTCCTGGTCTTCCTGGGCCCATTCAAGGTTGGGCCGGCCGGCTAAGTCCAAGGCAGTCCGCAGCGCACCCAGGACGTTTTCCAGCTTTCGCCGGTCTTCCTGCCGCCATACTTCCCCATCTACCGCAAAAGCGGTGGCCAGACCTTCCAAAAGCCGGATCTCCCCTTTGACTTTGGCGACCCAAATCTCCAACCGGCGTTTTTGATCGGCAAGGGTCTTCTGCATGTCCTCAATCTGTGCTTCCAAGCTTTCCTTTTCCTTCTGGAGCTGGTGGGTGGACCATTGACGGTAATACTCCAAGGCCCGTTCCCGGGCCTCCCGGTGCTGCTCCTCGGTGAGAGCCGCCCGTTCCTTAACACTCTTGAGCTCATTTTGGGAGGATTCAATGTCTTGCTCCAGGTCTTCCCTTTTCTCTGTGAGCTCCAAATGCTTTAAGCCCCGGATCACATATTCCTGGGTGGCAGCGATATCCCGGTATTTGATGGCTTGTTCATGCTGCCGGGAGATTTTTTCCAGGACGGTTTTCCGCTCCTCTAAATCCTTCAGCTCCCGTTGATAGCGTTCATGAAGTTCGAAATTCTCCTTCATGATGTTAAGCTGGAGCTCCCGCTCGTCCAGGATATACTGATACACAAATTCCCGGATATCCTGAATCGGCTTAAAGGATAAGGCCCTTAAAAAGGTGCGGTAAAAACGCCGTTCCAGCTGTCCCATGCGGTTGAGGAAGGCCTTCTGATACTCCTGCCTGCCCCGGAAAAACTGGGTCTTGGGCCTGATGCCCAGAGCATAACGGTGGAATTCTTCTTTATTGCGATAGGTTCTTTTGCCCTTTTGAATCTCCAGCTCAGCCAGTTCCAGATCGGGAATGATGAAAAATTCATCGTCGATCTTGTTATCGCTGTACACGTCCATCACAGCGCCGATGGCAAAGGATTTGCGGGCTTTGTCATCGTAGAATTCCCCCAGAATATAGGAGGTAAAATCCCGCTCCCGGACGAAAGATTTTTCATCACTGCCTATTTTCCCCCGCAGATAATTGAGCAGGGAGCGTTTGGCCTCTTCATGGGCGGCCGGATTAAAGCGGATTTGCCGCTGATCGGCGATGAAAAGCACCTGCAAAGCGTCGATAATGGTGGATTTGCCGGCGCTGTTGCGTCCGGAGATCAGGGTTTGCCTGCCGAATTCCAGGGATTCATCCTGAAAATAATGCCAATTAACGAGCCGAAGCCGTTTCATCCATTTCATACAATAACTCCTCTTCATCGATCTCCAGATCGTAGGCTCTGATCCGTTCGTGAATCCGCTCGATGGAATCCGCATCTAAAGCATAGAGCAGGGTGTGAAAGAGACGGAAACGGCACTCATCCAGGTTCACCTCATCATCGAGGGACTGAAGCAGTTTATATTGAGTAAAGAGTTTAATCGTCTCTAAAAAGCGGGTCTTCCCCGGAAAGGGCAAGCGGAAGGTCTCATACTTGGCCCGGATTTCATATTTGGTGGTGAGAGGAAAGGCCGTGAGCAGCACCCCCTGCCGCTTCTCCTGATAAATCAGGCGCAAAACCAAAAGGGCAATGCTTTCTTCCTGGGAAAGCCTCAGCCGGTGAGCTCCTTCCTTGGAAAAGACATAGATACATTCATGGCGTTCATCCAATTGGAAATCCCAGTTCAGGAATTTAAAAAACTCGTCCAGATAAGGGCGGAGCTTGCGGGCATTCTGGTAATGCTCTCTCTCCAATTCTTTGACGAGAAAATTAACGTTGAGCAAACGGTTGATGAGATCCCGCAGTTTTTCCCGATCCTGTTCACTGAGTTGCTCGAACACGGTGAGATCCCTCCTTTTTGGCGGTCAGGCGCCGGATTTGCCGATCATGGAAGCGGTAGCCGCCGATCTCCAGGACGCGGTTGTACTCCCGCTCCAGGGTGTAGCCGGCTCCCCCGTCGTAACCGTATAAATAGACATAGGTTAGGTAGAGGAATTCCTCCAGATTCTGCGGAGCCAGTTCGGCGATCCCCATGGTTTCCCGCTGGCCCAGGTGAGCCAGGACATAGTCCCGTACCTTTTCCCGGGTGATGTTCCGGCGCATTTTGCTCAGGGATTCTTCCCGCAGCTGAGCTTTGAGTTCCGGGGATAGCTGGATGACCTCGATATCTTCCGCTTGGTGAGGCAGGCGTTTTTTGCGCGGTGTAAAAACAGAAGGTTCGCTCAGCTGGGAAAGGGTGAGGAAGCGGAGCCCCTCCGGGCCAAGGATTTTTGCTCCAATATCCTTGCTTGAGGACCTTCGCTCCGACAGCCAATCCAAAATTTCCGCCAGACGCTGATCCACCCCTTGGGAGTGCTGGCTCAGATAGCGGGCCCGGTCGAAGGAGGCGCGCAAATACTGATTGTGCCGCAGGTCAATGCGGTTAAAGACCTCATCCAGTTCCCGGTAGACTTCTTCAACACTTAACAGGGCCTGGCGCAGCTTATGCTCGGCCTCCTCCCGGGTGGCAAAGAACTCGCTGCGGATTCCGTCCTCCACCGCTTCCTGAAAGATTTCCTGATCGATGAGCAGGGTCCGGACCCGCTCCAGGATCTGGTGCCGGTAGCGGGAGACATGATCTGAAGTTTTCAGACGGTGGTAGCTCTTGTCGACAATCTTGGTTTTATACTCATCAAAATGATGATCCAGAACTTCCTGGATGCTGGTCTTGGCCGCCACCTGTTCGGCGTGGAACTTCATATTGTTGGCGAGCAGGGTTAACTCGCCGGTAAATTGTTCGGTGGTCTTCTCGGCCTCGATCATGGCAAAGGCCGGACGTCGTTTGGCTTCTTCACTGGTCAGCAGCTGATAGGTGACAAAAGCAAAACGCTGGAATTCCACGGTCCGTTCTTCACAAAGCTCTTTGAAGACCTGCAGGATGCGGCTGGAGTAATGGGGCAGAAGGATGTACTGTTTAAAATTGTCCCGGGTCTCCACATCCAGCCAGCCCAGAACTTTCAGGCGGCGCAGGATGGAATTGACCTGGGTCCGGAAGAGGTCCGCCTCCGGAGCTTCCTCCCCTTCTTCAACTTCAAAGGAATAGCCCAGGCTTTCCTGGGTCTCGATCAGCTCTTGCAGAAGATCCCGCATCACTTCATAGTCAACGCCAAAGCGGTTCACCTGATATTGCTCATAGAGGAGCAAGAGGGCTTCCGCATAAACTTGTCTGTTTTTTCCCGTAAAAAGCTGAAAAAAACTTTCCGGCAGAATCTCAAAAAGCTTCATGTTCACCTCCGCAATACGGTGTTTTGCTACTATTATAGATTCAATTTAACCCTATTTAAACCAAGAGGCGCAAAGGGTGGAGAATATAAGGTTCTCCACCCTGCTATCTCACTGTGTTTGCTTCAATAAAAAGACAGATTATCTCACCGGGGGGTTTAAAGCTGGACAATCTATGTTTCCCTTTGTTCTGATCTCTTCGCGATAATCCAGCAATTTCCTTCTTATTCTGCAATGATTTTTGCCCTGACAGGGATTTTGCTTTCTAAGCTACAGTTTACGTCAAAAGGACAATCTGGTATCCTCAGCTTATACGCTCATCGAGAGGACGGGTCGCCAACTATGAAAGATAAAGAAGTCTATAAGAATCTGCTTATTGCATTAGACCAGATGAAAAGCGACGCTGCGGAATATCTGGATAAGAAGCTTTGGAAAGAGATTACCCTGCCTCAGACCTATGAAGAACTTCTGCTGGCCTTGAGCAAAGATGAACTCCAGGACATCTCCCGGCACTATGGCTTCAGAAATATCAGCTCGCTGAAGAAGAAGGATTTGGTTCATTATCTCGTTCAACAGCTGCCTTGCCGAATCACCCAGGAATTGAAGCTCATGGATGAGCATCGCTATCTGTTTCTGAAACAATTCGTCAGTGAAGATAATAAAGTCTTCCAAGCCGTCCTGGCCGATAATTATGACCATAAACTTGTTAATTATTGGCGAAAAACCGGGCTTGTCTTGTCCGGTTCCTCCCAGGGGCAGAAAGTGCTTTTTATGCCCAGTGAACTTCAGGATGTCTTTCAGACTCTCGAGCATGATGCGGCCCTGCAAAGCAAACTCAAACAGAATACGGAATGGCTGGGGCTGACCTACGGAATGTTATATTATTATGGGGCAATGGGCCACATGACCATACTTTCCAAGCTTGAAGAACTCACGGGAGTACGGCCTGATTATCAGGAGTTTCACACCATTTTGCTTCGTGGGGGTGAATATTATGATGCCCCCAGGAGGGACTCCTATGGCTACTGGGCCCATCAAAACGTACCCGACGTGGATGCTCTGCTGAAAGAGCAGCGGGCTCGTGTCGATGTTGATTATTATCGATTCAGCAAAAGCAAACTGCTCAAGGCAGGCGCGCCCGATTATTTTGATGACACTCCCGCCTTTCAACGCTTGCATGATTACTTTTCGACTCACTATCAAATGACTGAAAAAGAAGCCAAGGATCTCGCTGCAGAATGCCAGCATATCGTCAATCAGATTAACGAGCCTTCCGCCATTTTTGATCTCTTAAAGACGACAATAGAGTTTCCCAATGTTGAATCCGTACAGCATCTGGCTGATGTGATTATGTTCTTCTGGAATAATACCCGGCAATGGGCACTGAAAGGACATTCCCCTGCCGAACTCGGCACCGGGGCCAATCCCGGCCTCTCTTCACAGCCCAAGAACCTTCATATACCTTTTGATACAGACCTGCCCTTTGCCACTCCTGCAGTCCGGCCGGCCCCTTCCGGTCAAACCCTGGGCAGTTCTCACTCTAAATCCTCTAATCCTACTGTCATCGATCTGAAAACCCGCCAAAAAATCGGCCGCAATGACCCCTGCCCCTGTGGAAGCGGCAAGAAATTCAAGCACTGCTGCGGAGGACTTTAATGCCCTCCTAATCGTCCCAGCCGCGATTTTCTGTGCAAAGGTCGTCCATCCAGCCTTCGTCATAGGTTGACCCATCGCCCTTGTAGGGTACGGCGCGGGGTTTGCCCATTTTATAAAGTTTACACGACTTGGGTCCGTAGCAAAAACTCTCAAAGCGGTACTTCTTGCTCACGCCCCAATTGTACTCAATCTCCACAGCCGACATGGTGGCCCACGCGCATTGAAAGCACTTACCCCTGTAACTGGCGGCACTCAGCATTCTCGCACCGCGCTGTGCGTAGGTCGCCAGATCAGGGGGCTCAATCAGATAGGGGGGCGGCGAAGTTTCGGCGTGCTCAGCTTTCCTGGTGATTTTCAGGCCGCCGGCGCGGTAATAGTCGGCGTAGTCGCTGACGTCGTACATTTTCGTCCACGCCGTTCCTTTGGCCTCATCACCGATACGGAACATCAGTTTCTTCTGCTGAATTTCTGAGATGGCAACGGAAAACGAAGCTTTCATCCCTTTTGCTTTGCCATCAATGAAGAGATTGTAGCCCCGATGATAATGAGTGCGGTTATCAAGCCGATATCGCCACACGGTGGTGCGTGGTTGAACCGACAGGATTGTGCCTTGCCATTCAATTTTTTCCGGTTCGCTGACTTTCATTTCCTGGCCTCACTTTTGACTTAATTTGAACTTGTAAGAATTCTTTACACGTTGCTTTTTCGTTTAATTCTTCGTCTTCATCGATATTCTTGATGTGAATGGTTATGTTAACCCGATAGAAAAGCGCTTTCCGACACAGAACATATATTCCATTATAAAGTGATATCCTTCTGACTGCAACTGAGCAAAGAAAGGCTTCCTGAAGAGTGCATACTCCCGGGAAGCCTTTACTTATAAGCAGCACTCTTCACAGCTTCTCCCGCAAGGCATTGTGGAGGAAATCATGGATCTTCTCCTTATATATGGCATGGAGCTCCGGGTTTTTACCGGCAAACTTGGTCATTTCATAGGCCAATTCCTTAAAGGTCTTGAAGAGGCTGTCATATAAGAAGGCGATTTTATTGGCCTCGGCCTTGCCATAGGCTTCATTCAGAGATACCTCCATCTTTTTGATGGTTTTATAGCCTGAGCGCTCTTTCAGCTTATCATAGGAGGCCTTCTTATTCTCGATCTCCTGCTCCAGCTCTCCCTTTACCCTCTCCAAACCATGGATTTCGGCTTTCAGGCTGTCCCGTTCTGCGGCCAACCGGGCATTTTTATTCTTTTCCTTGTCCAGATCATCACGAAGAGCTGTGCTCTCCTGCCTGGCCTGATCCCGCTCGGTCACGGCTTGATCTGCTTCCCGCCGGGCCTCTTGCCGCTGCTCAACGGCCTGTTTCAGCTGCCGGGTACTCATGCCTTCCACATCCATCTCCATCAGGAACTCAGCCCGCTCTTCCTCGGGAAGCTCCAAGAGAGTCAAGGCCTGAACAAAGGTCAGGTTGGGCAGCGTCCGGCCTTCCTTAGTTTGAAGCCTCTCCCCGCCTTGGAGCATCGCCCGGTTCTGAGAAGATTCCCCGGCTGGGGGCAAGGAAAGGTATTCACCATAAGCGTCAAAAAGGGCCATAAGACGCTGGGCGGTTCTTTGGGAGTAGTTGACGGATACTTTCAGCCAATCCCCCCATTCCCCATAGGGAATCATGGCTCTGACCTCTTTGAGCCTGCGCCCGATTTCGATGGCATGAACAAGGAGGATTTTCTCCATCTGCCGCTTCATGGTATTGATCTCTGAGGCAATCACAACGGGGGTCCGGCCGGTCGTCAATTCATCGATCATCTAATCCATCCTCTCTTGCACCTGGCAAAATCTACTGTTTTACTATCTATAGCATATGATCTGCCTGTTAAGAGTGACAGCCGACACAAGCATGTCCAAGAATGCGACAACGTTGTCGCATTCTTGAACATGCTTTATTTCTATTTTTTCTAACCGACAAATTGAAATCGGCAGGTTTCAATGTCTTGGAGATAACTATATCTTGCCACGATGTATCCGAGCGGCAATACATAAACAGCAAATTTATCCTTTGCCATAGACTCTCTTCAGCTGCTAATGTGCGCTGAACTACCCCGCCTCATGAGTAGATAGCCGATAAATGGGAATGATTAATAAAAATGCGAATTGCGGGATGAGCCCTTGACAAACAGTGTGACAAACAGACAGTTGTTTTTTATTATCATTATTTCAACAGTTGGCCTGAGCGCGGTGGTCATGCCGAAAATCATGAGCGAGGCCGCCGGAACAGGGGCGTGGCTGAGCCTGCTCATCGCCGCCGTCTTTTTCGTGGCCGACGTTCTGCTGATCATCCACTTGGGCTGCCTCTACCGGGGGAAAGGGCTGGCGGAATACAGCGAGCTGCTGGTGGGGAAAGCCGTATCCCGTATTTTCTGCGGTATATATCTTATCTACTTTTTTATTTTTCTTGCCTTCTTCGTCCGGTGCGCGGCCGATATCATCCAGGCGGAGATTTTATATAAAACCCCCGTTTGGGCCACCATGCTGCTGATTATGAGCGTCTCCCTATACGCCGCGTCGAAAGGGCTTACCAATTTGGGCAGGATTCTTGAATACCTGGGCCTGATCGTGCTGATAACAGGCTTTATTTTGCAGATTATTGCCTTTACCCAGGGAAACCCACTGAATAACCTGCCCCTGATCGACCCGGCGGAGATAAGCCGCTATATCCGGGCGGTTCCGTCTGCTATCTTTGTTTTTTTGGGCTTCGAGGTCATCACTGTCATCCCCCTTTCCAGACGCAACGGTTCCCAAGCGCTGCTCACGGCAGGGCTTGCGGTTCTGGTGGCGTGCACTTTTTTTATTGTTCAGTTGGAAGGCTGCTATTCTATTCTCAGCATCAATGATATGGTCAATTACGATTATCCGGTTCTGACCGCGATTCGGAGACTGGACATCGCCGCCCTGCAATTTGCTAAGCGGCTGGATCTGTTTTTCATCATGGGGTGGCTCACCTCCATCTTTTGCACCACTTCCCTGATCATGTTTGCATCGGCGGCCTATGCGAAAAAGCTGATTCCTAAGCTGACCGGGATTACGCCGATGCTCGCCATCGGCGCGGCGGCTTACGCTACAGGCCTGCTGATTCCCAACGCGGAGGATGTGCTGCTGGTGTTCAATCGCTTCACGACGTATACCGGGCTGCTGCCGGCCTTTGTCATCCCCTTTGTTTTGTGGGTGGCCCATCTGTTCCGGTCCCGTGGCAGTACGTAAAGAGGGTGGTGATGAAGCCTGAATAAGCTCATAAAGTTAACCGCTCTTGCCCTCTGCCTGCCGCTGCTGTGGGGCTGCTGGGATTCGACGGATATCCAGCAGGAGAATATTCACATCGCGGAAGTGATCGATTATCAGGATGGAGAGTATCATTTCTATGGGGAAGTCGCCGATCTGGGCGGCCAGTCACGAAGAGGCGGCGCCGGCGGACAGGGCAACCTGAACTTTTCGATCATCAAGGCCAGCGGGGAAACGTATACCCAAGCCCGTGACGATCTGAACCGTAAAAGCAGCAGGCCGGTTTATCTGGGCGCCTTAAAAATGCTGATTTTTACCGACAGGCTGGCATTCCAGGGTGTGGAGGAATATCTGAACCGGAGCCGGACCCAGCGCAACACCAGAAAATCACTCAAAATCATCACCTCCGCCGACGAGCCGGAGGATTTGCTGAACGCCGGGCTGGACAACGCGTCGTCGGTGGGGCTGGCCATTGATAACATACAGGAAAACCTGATGAGGGAGGGCTCCTCATTTTTTGTGGATATCGGCGATCTTTTGGAGGCGCTGGCGGTAAAAAAGGTGGGATTTTTGATCCCCGCCATGGGCGTCGCGGACTCCCATATCACGCTGACCGGGTATACAGTTTTTGAAAACGCCAAAAAGGTTGGCTTTATTCCACAGGACGAACGGCGGGGCGTGGTATTTTTCCTCAATCCCCACGGCAGTTTTCATTACGAAGTCATTTTGAATTCGAACCGGTATGAGCTGGATGTTACCCTGAACAACAAAAAAATCACCACGGTGTATGCCGATGAACAGCTCATGCTCCAAATTCAAATGGGGTTTAAGGCCGTGCTGAACTATGGGGCCACGGCGCAGCCGGTCACTATAGCGGACCGGGAGGCCTTGGAGGACCTTCTTGAGGAGGCGGTCCTTGAGGATATCCTACAGGCCCTGGATACCTCGCAAAAGGAGTACGCTTTGGATTATCTGGGGATTTACCGGCATTTTCGGGCGCAGCATAACAGCGCCTTCCAAACTATCGACTGGAAGCAGGCCTATAGTGACGCGGCGACGGAGGTCACGACCGACGTCACACTCGTCCAGAGCGAGCTTCCCCAGGAGCTATAAGCCATGACAAAATCATCAATCCATCCTATGGACATCGACAAAATCAGCACGCGGCTCAGCGGCGTTTCGGCGCGGGTCGTTCCGTGTACGGGCGGGGATGCCATCACGGTTTTGTTTATTCGGCAGCTCACCGACCGGGCGCTGCTGTCCGAGTGTATACTCAAGCCGCTGATTGCCCGCGCCGCCGCCGGGAAAACGCCCCCGGCGGAAGAGCTCCGGGATCACGTCCTGTATGTAGATCATTGCGCCCTGGACGACAATCCGGACGCCATAGACACCTATCTGCTGGATGGATATACCGTGCTGCTGGGCCCCTGGGGAGAGCGCTATGTGGTGTCAGACATCAAAAAGATTGAAAGCAAAAGCATCGACAGCCCGGAACTGCAATACACCCTGCGCGGGGCGCGGGATTGCTTCATTGAGAATCTCGACACCAATCTGTCCCTGATCCGGTACAGAATCAAAGATCCCCGGCTGAAAATCGCCATGCTGGAAACGGGAAAACGAACCAGAACCTCGGTGGCCGTGGTCTATATCGAGGATATCGCCAATCCCGGCATTGTGAAGGATATCCTACAGAGGATTGCCAAGATAAGGATAGACGGCATCGTCGAATCCGGCGAACTGCAAAAGCAGATCCTCAACAGCAAATGGAGCCTCTTCCCACAAACGGGCATTGTGGAACGGTCGGATATGGCCTGCGGCGCACTGCTGGAGGGAAAGGTCATTATCCTGGTGGAGGGCAGCGGGCTGGGGCTGATCGCCCCCAAGGTTTTCCATGAGTTTCTCATCTCCTGCGACGACATATACGACAATAAATACCTGGCCCTGCTCACCAAGGGCCTGCGGTTTATCGCCCTGTTTACTTCCATCACTCTGGGTGCCCTGTATATCGCCATCATTTCCTTTCACCATGACACCCTCCCCTCGGAATATATCCTGACTCTGGCGGCTATGCGGGCCAACGTGCCCTTTAACGCGTTTACAGGCATCGTACAGCTGGAAGTCATCGTGGAAATCATCCGGGAGTCCTTGCTACGCATTCCCAAGAAGATCGGCGGGGCCATCGGCATTCTGGGGGCGATTATCATCGGACAGGCCGCCATCGCCTCCGGCATGTACAGTCCACTGCTGCTGATCATTGTTTCTACCGAATTGCTCGCCTCGTTCATGATCCCGGATTATACCCTGATGAATCCCTTCCGGATCTTGAAGGTTCTCATGATTCTGCTTTCTGCGGTCTTCGGCTTGATCGGCTTTACCCTGGGCCTGTGCCTGATCGTGACCATAATCGTTTCGTCCAACAGCTTTGGCGTTGCCTACGCCGCACCCAGCGCGCCTTTCAACCGCGAAGATTTTTTGGGAAAGCTTTTTCCGGACAAAAGTATTTCACCTAAGCGCCCTAATTTTCTAAAAACCACCGATCAAACCCGCACTGAATCGGATGAAAGGAAACCATCATGAAAGTTGCTATCATCGGAGCGGGAATGGCGGGGTTATCCTGCGCCATCACCCTGGAAAAGCACGGCATTACGCCGTTCATCTTTGAGAAAAGAGCCGGCGTTGGGGATCGCTTTGTCAACGCGGAGAGCATGTTCCACATTCTCAACCGGCCGGTAAAAAACTGCGTCCCCTATCTGCGGGAAAAATTCGGCATCCGGCTGGACCCACTGACGAAGGTCTCCCAAATCGAGATCCACTCCAAACACGAGAAGGGCGTCATCAGCGGGGATATCGGCTACCTGAACATACGGGGAAGGCACGAGGATTCCTACGACAGGCAACTCAAGGACCAGGTCTCAGCCCCCATCGAATACCATTCGGAGCAGGAATACGAGACGCTGTGCAAGGGCTTCGACGCGGTGGTGCTGGCGACAGGGGATGCCGAATATGCCTGCCGCCTGGGCAATTTTCGGGCCGACTTCACCGGCTCCGTCCGGGGCGCTACCGTAACGGGCAGTTTCCAGGCGGATACGCCCCATGTCTGGTTTGACTGCGACGTGCTCCCCAAGGGCTACGGCTGGGTCATCCCCTATTCGGATCAGGAAGCCAATGTGGTGATGTTCAGTCCGGATTATCCCAGCAATATCAAGCGGGATCACGAGGAGATGTGGAATCAATTCTACGGCATGGTCAGCCAGGATTTGCATCAGCAATTCCGCATGACCGATCAATTCTCATTCAAACACTATATCGTCGGCATCTGCAATCAAGCGAAGCTGGAAAACACTTATTTCACGGGCAATTGCTTCGGCGCGGTATCCCCAGGATTTGGCTTCGGGCAATTCACTTCCATTCTGAGCGGGGTTTACAGCGCTTATGACATCTGCGGTCTCGGGGACTACGCCGAGCTTACCAAGCCGCTGCGGGCCAATTATGAGAATTCACTGATTCTCAGGCGGTTTTTGGAGAATATGACTAACGAGGATTTTGATTTTGTGGCCAAAAATATGAATATGAAGCTGATCAGCCGTTTTGTGAACAACCTCTGCGACAGGGAAGGACGTATGGACCTGCTCAAGGACGTGACGCCCCTCATGAAGCTGTTCAACCGGCTGCAGGAGGGCAAGAACAGGTAGCCGGAGTGGCCGCCGCCTAAACAATGTCCAGGAACACGACAACGTTGTCGCGGTCCTGGACAAGCTTTTTTTCCATATTTTTTTCCTCCGGCTGTAACCTCCGGGGGAACCAGAGCATAGAGTATAGAGACAGGCCGGATATCCGGTCTGCCAATGAAAAAAGAGGAGTTGAATTGAATGGCCATTGTATCGGAACCACTCAATTCCGCACTGGTAGTGGTCTATCAGGACGGCTACACACCTGCCGGAGCGCCGGTAAGCCGTCAGAAGAGTATAAGCTATGTACGTCCCGATGCTTCCGAGGAAGCACTTTATGAGATCGCACAGGCCCTGTTCAGCCTCTCCCTTCATCCGGTTCTGGATGTGCAGTTGAAAAAGAATTTCCGGCTGAAGGAAGAATAATGGGCGGGAAAATCAAAAACGAAAGGATGGAGCTTAATGGCGATTTCAACGAATAAAGTCCTCCGGCTCAGTTTCAGTACTGCCGGAGGAAAGACATTCACCCTGTCGATTCTCAATCCCCGGGAGGATCTGAGCCAGGCTGAAATTCTGTCCGTCATGGATCGGATGATAGAGGAAGATATTTTAATGACGACCAGCGGCGCCCTTACGGGAGTCAAGGACATCAAGGTCGTCAACACCGTCGTCAATGATTTGTTCGATCCAGTTCAGCCTTAGAGAAGGTTGCGTGGATTCTGAGCCTTAAATAAATGCCTTGAGATTGCCGGCTAAGGTCACTTGGCCGGCGGTCCATTGTCTTTTTCTTATTCAGAATCAGGTGAGGGTTCCTTGTTCATAAATAGCCCGCTCAGAGTAACGCCGGCACAAAACATGTCCAAGAACGCGACAACGTTGTCGCGTTCCGGGATAAGCCTCTTTTAAATGGTCACCGCAATTTCTTTAAGCAGAACCCTCTGAAATTCCGGCTCCGGCAAAGGTTTAACTTTAAAATGGAATTCCACTTCACTGACATCGTCCGGCAAGGGCGGCGTCACCACGAAGGAATGCTGAATTGTTTTACCTGAACCGCCCCCTCTGTTTAGGGTGCACAGGTATTCCGGTGCAATAGACAGTTCAAACATGGCATGCCCCAGATGGACAAAGGGTTCAGAGGTGATCACTTCAGTTTCGATATGCACAATACTGACATTGCTGTATTGTTTTAGATAGGTTACAGTATGAGACAATTCATTTGCGGTCACTGATCTTAAAACGGGAATGAATCTCAGAAACTCCATCGGCTCTACCGGTATGTGTATCTGCTCTTCATTCAGCAAATGAGCAAAAACTATGCTTAGCCAATATTCCTTAAGGCCAAAGGTTTTGCTCCACTGGGCAATCAGGTCCAGCTCGGGAAAACCGGGATTTTGATTGGACAGCTCTTTGCGCTTGGCAAGGAGAGAGCAGATCTCTTTGTCCAGAGAGGCCAGCTCTTTGCAGTAATAATCCGTAGGCGGGTGAAAAGGCATAGCATTCATGAACTCAACCTTCTTTCCAATTGTTTATGAATCCTTTTTCTGTATACTTCCACCATGATCTGCTTTTTCCTGCCTTGGCAAGGGGACTTACAGCCGGCATAAATTTGTCCCCAAACACGACAACGTTGTCGCGTTTGGGGACAAATCCGATTTCCGCGGTTTTTTAATTAAGCCTTAAAGGCTGCTGCATGGTATCCTTCTCCATGATTTCCATCATGTGCGTAACCTTTTCAGCAGCGAACGTACCGCACTACCCCCTATGTCAAACAGTTTTTTCATTGGCTGGGAAGGGGGTTATTTTTGTTTTGAAATATACTCATTTAAGCATTTTAAATTCCGCTTTAAACGCCCTTTTCACGAAATCTGTGTATGAGTAAAAAGCCCTTACCGTAAAGGCCGTTTCTCTGTGTTTTTAATTGTATCCCCAACATGCTTGGATTGATTGATGTTGTAAACTTTGAGAGCAATGGTCTCATGCTTCTGACACTGCAAGTACATCTCCTCAGTCTGGCGCTGAACATCCTGAAGTTCTTCAATAATATCTGTAATCTTGTTGAACAAAATATGATACATCTCGCTGTAATTTGCCACCAGTAATCACCTCAAAAATACTCTCCTCTACATCTTATGCGTTTTTCGCATAAAAATCAATATGCGATTATTGCATACTATAGAATGAGCTCGAGGTGATTCATGATGTATCAACGGTTGCGCGATTTACGGGAAGACCGGGATCTGACTCAGCAGGATTTGGCTGATTTACTTAAGGTGAGTCAGGCGACTTACTCCAGGTATGAAAGCGGGGCACTCGATATTCCCAGCACTTCGCTGATAAAGCTTGCGCGGTTTTATAAAACCAGTGTTGATTATTTGCTGGGGTTGACGAATGATAGGAAGTCCTACCGTTAAGGTGGATCTCGTTTCGTTTCATAATAATGTTCATTACAGATGGCCGCATACTTAAACGGTTAAGCCTCGATACTATAAATAATACGTTAGCGCCCAAAGGCACGGTTTAATAGGGAAACTTATTGAACTATACCCCAGAAAGGCAAAAGACAGGCGTTGTCCCAAAAGGGATGACGCCTGTCTCTTTTATGTTGATGACCGCCCGATCAATGCTGCATAGGTATTCCGGTGCAATAGGCCGTTCAAACATGACATGTCCCCAAACACGACAACGTTGTCGCGTTTGGGGACAAATCCGCTTTCCACATTTTTCAATCGGCCTTAAAGACTGCTGTGTGGTGTTTCTTATTCAGAATCATGGTTTTCATCCTGAAGGACAACGACTTTGAGCCCTGAAAACGGCTCTCCATTCATAAATTCGGCCTCTCCCTCCTGCTGTGCTTTTGAAAGAATATCCATGGCATCAGCAACTTTAGCCGCCAATTGAAAATACATTTTTCTGTAATCCGTCATTGTCGTCTATACCCCCTATTTCAAGCAGCGGCAAGGCTCCGGGCCTTGACCCGGTCCCGCCGTCTGCTTTGATAGGGGAAATTAAAAAGCGCATGCGAAGGTTTTTTTCACCCTACACATACGCTATGCTTCGTTATCTGCTGAATCCTAACACCCAACCCTAATCAACCGGAAACAAACCGGCTGTGAACAGAAAAGCGGTCCGCATAACGGTATGCGAACAATTCCTTTCCGCTGCCTGGGTCAGGAATAGGCTGAATCTCCTGCTGCGTGAAGCCGCACAGTCTGCTTTGTTCCTTGCCGACACCTTACCTTATTACAATCACTTCACCCGCGGCACAGGCGCTTCGCTTGTGCGGAAAGGGGCGGCATTGTATAATAAGGATGTCGTCGTGGACAGCTGGACTGTTACGTGTAGGTGCTGTATCACCTGCTCGTGCCTGAGGGTGCTGCAACACTCTTAGGTCACGGCGACTTTTTAATTTCCACCTAGTGTTAATTATAGCTTTTTTGGGGGGAAATGCAAGGTGTAAGGGAGGGGGAATTTCTCCCCGCTGTCGCAAACCCTCTGTTAGCTGATGTATGGCCTTCCTCAACGGATTGACCGCAATGTGATTTTTATAACTTATCCAATTATTGTTGCAACTAACTTTGAGTGATTATCTTTGTAAAACCTATAGTATAGATTTTCATGTTATCCCAGCCTCATTTCCAATCTTGTAACCAATTTCTTGATTTCGCAATCGATAGGCCTCAACAACCAATTCCTCTTTGCTTTTTCCTCCTTCCAAAATATCAAAGATACTTGTTTGATTTCTACCTGGAAAGTATAAATCAAGAAGTCTTTCTTCTAAGCTTTTTTGGTTTTCAACGCTTCCATCCTCATGGATATTCAAAACCTCAAATTCCTCATCCTGGAACGCTCTTCCGACCAAAATACTTCTATGGCAATCTAAGGGATCTTTTTCAGTACACATAAAAGCTATCTTATAACCTTTATTTAAACCACTTTTAACTCTTTTGACGCCCGCCTGGAAAAGAGCGCTTCTGATTACCTTTTCAAAATCAAGTAGGCCGTCAATATCATATAGTGAAAATTCAGAACGACGTGCCCCAAATTCCTCTCCCATAAAAATGTAAGATTTATGATTAATACTTAAAAACTTCCTTAATTCATTAGTATTAAACTGGGGTGAATACTTGGAATATGGTGTACTTCTTACGTCTATCACACAGTTAATAGCCTGACTATTCAGCAGTTTATTAAATTGCTCGATAGAGTGTAGTGAATGCCCAACAGTGTAAAGCCTCGGCACGACTAAATCCCCCCTTATGCAACCCTCAATTGCATTATAGCCCCATCCCATACTTGTTGGCATGCCTTTTTCAAAAACATAACGGATCGAGGAATACGTCCATATATTTCTACATTGACGAATCCAGTTCAAAGACACAAGCAGCATCCAATTAACCTAATTTCCTGGCCCTAAACTCTTCACGTGCTTGTTTTAGTGAAAGTGGATTTTTTCCATCGAGACTATCAGGATGTCCATTCTGATACGGGTCATCAACCCATCCGCAAGTCAGGCATGTCTCATATTTAGTTTTTACCGGGATAGTGTATTCGCCACAACATGCGCACTTCTTAAATAAGCTTGGTGGCGTTATGCCGCCCCCACCTCCATCAGCTAGGGCTTCTCTTTGCCTTTTGCTCTCTTGAATAATATCTGCTATCTCCTGACGCTCGATCTGATCATAAATTGTCGTTTGTCGGGCAACTACTCCAGAATGTAGACCTCTGCCACCCATTACTTTCCCCTCCTAATTGTTTCAAAATATGGTACACTAATAACTTCTTCTCCCATTTCACAAAATGCTGTTCCATAGCAAAGCACCTGTCGGGGATTAATGCGTCTTTTCATTTCCCAATACCCTTCTAAAAAGAGCTTTTTAAACTCTTCTTTGGATAATTTGTTGTTTCTCAGCCCTCCTACCGTAGATACCGCAACAACTGAACCTAATTCAATGCCGTCAAAGCAAAAATCATAGCTTTCACTGGTACTCCAGCTTACAGTAGGAATAACTGATAATCCATAATCCTGCCAATCTGCTCCACAATAACGACTTCTAAATGTATTATATATTTGTATTGATAATGGCATATCTATATACAAACTATAGTCCGGTGTAAGGACGTGGGCATACTGAGCTAGACGCAACCTATAATTCTCGGGATTGTCATAATATCTGTCCAGTTTATTATCTTCGACAAAAAAATGTACAGTTTTATCTGCAACTGCTCTATTATCTTTCCTTCGAATATGGTCAGCCCGAATTAACTTAACTCCAGTGATATCAACCTCACTCTTTTTAATAATTGGCATATCCCATTTTCCACTGGTAGGATAACTATTTCTCAACAGACCAGGATCTTGTCGTAATTCTTCACTTGTAAATTTACTATTATTCACAAGGTATACGCCTCCTCTTGTTGTGTTGAATTTCAAGTCAAGTTTTTGCCTAAAATTTTTCTTTTAAAATAATGACATTTGCCCTATGGCCTCCGCTTGATTCATATATACCTTTTGATTAGCAATATACAATAGACCTAACTGTTGCACTCGATTTGTTAATGCCGATATACTTACTTCAAAATCATCCTTTAGTCGATAAAGATCAGGAAAATCGACTTTACCACGCTCTTTCAGGCGATTAACAGCACCTGTTACAATCTTTCTGGGCATAAGTAAAGAAGCTGCAAACATATCTGCTTGTACCTCTTCTGGGGGACGCTTTGAACCCCCTCGACAAAAGTATGCTTCGCTATCATCAAAGCTAAGTTGCTCATAGTCTTGCTGTTCGAGCACATGTAGAATCCAATGACCTAATTCATGGGCTTTAGAAAAGTTCATAGTCCCCATCTTTGACATAAATAGCTCCATCTTCGTTTCATTCATGCAAATCTGCTTACGTTTCGGCATTATTGCAGCAAGAACAATACCATCTTCCGAAAGATAATCAATATTTTGCCACACAATTTCCAAACCGTATTCAAATTCAATCAGCGTGTCAATATCGACCTTTACAACCGCTCCTTGCCATTCAGTGGATAGACCGGCTTGTGATAATACGGACTCAGCAATTATATCCATTTCATCATTTGTAATATATGGTCTGCGCATTAATTACACCTCGTCGATAAGGTCCTTAATTATCTTTCGTTGTTCTTCTGAAAATCGTGGTACTTTGCGTAAAAAAGCGGCAGCTAAATCATCGTCAACAATTGTTTCGCGGATCGTTTCTGGAACTTTTTTGGCTAACAAGAGCAACTCGTCTGCATTGGTTTCCAAGACTTTGGCAATCTGAATAATTGTCTTCTCTGAAGGAGGATTCGCAATTGCCCCCGTTTCAATCTTGCTAATATAAGTAAAATCCACCCCAACCCTTTCGGCTAAATCACGTTGAGTGATCTTGTGTTGCTTGCGAAGATTTTTTAATGTGTTTCCAAAATCACTCATTAACCTCACCTTCCTGATATAATCAGTCTAGTATATATTGACTTTTTAGTCAACATACATAAAACGAAATATTCATAATAAGGCACTATCATAAGCCATTGCCTCAGGGAAAGGGGCAAACAGGAGTCAAAGGAAAGACCGCATATTCTGCGTGTTCATTCCATTCGGAGATGGATAAGACTTCAAAATCATCAACCAATTTTCTCTGTTTTCCTTGCTGCATTTTAAAAGGAAGCTTATTGGCAATGGCATTACGGAGCATTTTTCGCTCAGTCACACCTGCCTGAGGATATTCAACAATGTATACATATCTCAGGGGTTTGTTTTTTTCTTCCAGTGTTAAGTAATGCAAACTGTCATAAAACTTACGTGCGATATTATCAATTTTCTGCGGCGAAGATGGTTTAAATCTGTCCGGATTGGCAGCATTAGGAATGCTGGAATTTTTATACTCAATTAATACCAGAAATTTCTCCGTTTCGGCAACGAAGTCAGCATCGCATAAAAATGTGCCGGCAGCATGATAAAGGGTATGTATCTGATCTGTAGACCATAAGGCAGCAGAACAATCAAGTTGATAAATGCCATTTTCTTCGATATAAATTTCCCCTGGCAACTTCATCACCCCTTCGTCGTCTGTTCAAAGACCTCATCTAATAGCTTGTTATAAGCTTCGGCAATTGAGTTGTTGACCAGGTCTTTAAAATTATGGTTGCTTTCAACTTCTACCCGGCCTTCTTTTTTATAGAGAGAATGAAAGCGAATTTTACTTGCATCAGCCATTCTAATTTCTAAATATTTGGCTAATACATAGTCGTGGGTGGCAATAAAAATTTGCACCCCATCCCCTTGTAGATTCAAAAGAACCTCAACCAGCGCCGGGATATGTTTTGGGTTGATGTTGGCTTCCGGCTCATCCCAAAACAAAACGGTCCCCTGCTCAAGAGTCCCATTTTTTATGAGCTGCCATAATAAAGCTATTTTGCGCATTCCTTCGGCCACCAGTTGAAACTCTAACTTAGCCTGATTGCCCGGCAACAGATAAAATTCTTCATTTTCATATCTTACTTTTCCATCAGTAATATCCTGGAGAATCTGCAGGTATTTTTTCTTTTGAGCGTTATTCGGTCCACGGCTTATATCGACACTGGCGACGGAAATAATATCTTTATACGTATCATCAAAATCCACGTTGCCAACATTGATAGCGTTGACGAGGTTTTTAGAGTTTGACAAGATCTCTTTGGCCGGAATGAACGTGCTGGTCAAGTTCGACAACTGCTTCTCCCACGCCTGTGCTCCGACCACTTCTGCATCCCAGTTCTTAGTTTTGAGGTTAAAGGAGGTTTTCAGCGTGTTGCTTCCCGAAGTAACGTGTACCCTAGCTGAGCCATTTCCTGTCTTGCGGCTTAGCAATCGGGAAATATTGGCATGGTCAGGCTTAAACACTTGGACAATCTTTTGGGGAAAACTGATCACCTTTTTACTGGCATGAGCTGATTGGCAAGCGGCATAAAGCAATTTCATGATATGGGTTTTACCGGTACCATTTTCTCCGATCAAGACATTGACCCCATCACAAAATTCTATCTCCATCTTATCGAAGACTGTAAAGTTTTCTAGATATATCTTTTTAAGCGCCATCTTAACCCTTCCCTTCAAAATTATGGTTATTTTTATTATACCTTAAATCTTCGCCAACAAGTCTATTTTAACCTCCCTGTCGTCGGAGGCAGGTGCTCATCTTTTAAACCTCAAAATCTGCCCATACCTTCGTCGAATAGCCGATTTTATTCCTTCTTCAAAATCATTTCCATAGCTATCATATTCTAAATTACCTTGCTCATCTTCATCCTCTATGGCTCTTGCATTTTCAGCTTCCCAATATTTTGACAAACTCTTCATCAAATGCAACGGAAAGGGCTGCGCAGTACTGCGAGCATAGGTCAAATTTCCCTCGCGTAAAAGATGCGCTCGTTGAGCGAGCTGAGCTGCTTCCTCTTGATCTTTCACTCCGGTAGGCAGTATCTCCACCGCTTGCTGTTTAAGAATAATCTCCCGAGGTGTATTATATTTAGTGATTTCAAGCTTAGCCCGGATAGTGTCCGGCTTAGAACCCACACTGTAATAAATCTCCCCGTCTCGGAATAATCCTTTGTACCTATTCAAGCTACTGTTTTTATTCGTGTCAAAAATCTCATATTGCGGTACATCATCCGTACGGTTTAACCTAACAAATTTTAATCTTTCCTCATCAATTATACGTTTAGTAAAGGGAAGATCTCGTGACGTTATTATTGGATTTTGCAAGTTCTTCCACCAATATTGACGTAATCCCGCATCCGCGAACAAGTAAATTGGTACCTCGGAAGTACTAAGAAGAATGCTTTCGATTTCTTGTTCCAACCAATTAATAAACCTCTGTGAGCTTTCTTTCCACATATTATCAAAAGGTCTGGTTTTGCTGAAGTCCAAAAGCGCTTTATGCATAGGCAACCAAAGTGTTTCACCCAACCGTTTCACTTTGATTTCTCGCCCGTCAAACCACAATAGCACAGGCAGGTACTCAGTGTTTGTGCGCCTAGAGTTAAGGCGAACCTTTCGTTTTATAATGCCGGTCACTACAATATGTTCTCCCTCGGCAATAAGGGGAATATTAGCCCGAACAAAACCGGCATCTGCCAATAAGTCAAGGAAAGCATTTGTTACAATACCAAGATTGGTTTTCATTATGCTTTTTTCTTCGTCTTCCTTACTCCTTCTTCGCCCATTCAATTCATGATTTAACTTATACATGAATTGAGTCATTCGTCCTGTTTTAGCCAACCCTGAACGCACTGCTGCTTTAGGGTCTAATTTTTTGTAGCTCTTTTTCTCTCCAATCTCAATCAAAGCCAGAGTCAGTTTATCGCGTTCTGCAACAGTGACTCTTTTTTTGATTTCAGAGACTCGTTGCTCTCTCAGCCCTTCAGGATCAAGCTCTTGCGTAAGAAACGCATCATCGCGATGTTGCAGCGCAACGACTACCTCCGGATTGGCATTTAAGATAAATTCATCCGGTTTATCTGTGGGCCAAAGTAACCTTCCGCCATTGCTGTTATCAAATTGGATCTGAGCAAGCAGCTCTACGCATTCCTTATACATGTCCGGACTCATCCAGAGTTCTAAGTTGATAAAGGTCCTTTCAGGCGCTTTTATCGGTAAATGCTTTAATCTCCCTCCACAGCTGACTTTCTCAAGAAAGTCGAGACGGGCTTTTAAGTTAAAGGTTCGAGATACTAAATCAAGCAAAGCCGTTCGTTCAGGCAAGCCCAGCCCCGTTTTAACATCTGGCTCATTTTGATAAACTTGGCTGGAGTGAACCAGATAACCCTTCACCTTGCCTGACTCTGACCAGTAGCTTAAAGGACTGGCCAAAAATTGATCGATAGACAGATTGTCTTTAAAAATATCAAAGAACAAGTCTTCTTCTGCAGAAACCCATTGAGCTAAAGCAGATGAATCTTTTGCTCGCCGGAATTTTAATGTAGATAGAACCGTTAACGAAGAATCAGTAAGAACAAAAGGATTGGACATCCCTAACAGCAACGTCCCCTTTTTATTCAGTAACTCATAAGGATTTTCGTTGGCAATGATAGGGTCAGTATGAAAACGGCGCATTCCGATTCTAACGTTTAGCAGCAGACGGTCTGCTTCCCCACCCCGATTTGTTACATCAAAGTGAATAACATAAGAAAACTGAGGTTGCTTGTCCAGAAAAGGTAAACTCATGCATTCGTGCTTCTTTCCATAAAACACCTGAACAAACTTTAAAGGAATATCAACACCGCCAGGAAGGTTCAAATACCGAATTTCCTGGCAAAACGCATGGGTAAATAATCCCGGAATGACTTGATAGCGAACGCAATTATCCCACTGTATCGGCAAATTGTACCTTTCCCAATTGAGATTAGCGGGAGAAATCTCTGCCGCCTTAGACTCATATTTTTGTTTTTTCAGCAATTCATTTTTCAACCAATTGCGCGTTAAACGTTCCAACCACACTTCTTGAATAGGCTCAGTGGCAATTAGCCAAGGATAAGCTTGCCCTTCTGTAAGCATATTATCATACCCTCCCAGTATTTGAGGGAATAACATCTGCAACTTGGCTCTTAAGTCGGTTAGTTTCACCGGGGAGTGATATCCATCCATGATTCCTTTTAGAAGCATAGTCCATTCATGAGGAAATTCCATTTGATAAAGCGGAATTTGAGGAATCGTATTTTCTCCCAGTTCAAACGCATTGAGTTGCAAATAGTGTGCCAAAATCTTCACATCCTCACATCGACTTTGTAATTCTTGGTAAACTGTCAAGAAATGAACCGTACAGTGATTGAATCACTTTGTCGCCCTGATGGGCTTCCAGCATGGTCCGCCAATAGCTAAGCAGAGAAGGGATTGTTCCCGTTCCAGCGGTTCCCTCCATACCAAACTTAGCATCAATATAAAAGACACGAGCATCCCTGCCTCCGCGCAGCAGACGACCAATCATTTGCCATACCGGAACAAGGATAAACCAGGCCAGTGCCTTCCTTTCTTTTGGGGATAATATCGACCAAAAATCCGGTTTCCTGACCATCATTTCTAAGAGTAGAATACTACTTTTACGCAGTTCCTTAATTGCCTTGCCGCCCATAAGAGTTTTTTGTTCAATAGTCTCTAATATATTGGGGAGCTGAGCGTGCAGAGCTTGAATCATGTAACCCAAATTATCAGGAACCGGATAAGGGCGAATCAAGAAAAATACCGTGCCAAAAAGAGCTCCCTGACGGGCATCCAGGATATTGTGACCTCGATTCATTGCCAATAACGGAGCCACAAGAATCTCAGCCGACTCATGAACAAATTGTTCAATATTAGATAAGGGAAAGTAAAACGATAGACCCTCCGCTCCCTCTTCTGCTTGATCTCCCCTTGAAAGAATTTTAAAGTTATCCTTCCATTCCGGATCTAAAGACAGCACACTTGCGACCCGCTCCAGATCATCATAGGAATTGACAACTAAGAGAATTTTTCGTTCTTTATTCCAATGCTCTATTTCACGCTTTATAAGCGGTTTCAGCGATCTTACCTCTTTCTCCAAATGTTCTCCGCGCTTTTCCGGATTAGTTCCAGACACAAAAATCAGTTCCCCAGTTTCCGGGTCTGCCAGGGGATGATAAAATTGTTCTATTTTGCCCATAGCCGTACGCGTCTTCATCAGCCAATCTACCGGAGAATTAAGCTCATAATGACGGGACCCTGGTGCCACACTGGTACCAGACAGAAAGACTACGCCTGGTCCTTGGATTCCGTCAGTCTGATCATATAAGTCACTCCATTCTTTTAAAAGCAATCTTCCTACACCCGAATATTCAAAGAACTTAAAAGTCCCCAGAGAGCTCTCTTTTGCAAAATAGCGATATCCTACCATCATCCCTGTCATGCCTTCTTTCATGAAAGGGGAAAACTCCTTCCGCATATTGAACACTTTACCCAACGAAGAAGAAATATTGAGTTCTTCAAACACGATATCCGCATATTGAAGAATATTCTTTAGATGGTCTTCAAACCTGCCCAGATATAAAAAGAGCTCCAATTGCAAAGAAAGAAGAACCATATCCAGCTTAGATTTAACTCCCTCAAAGAAGGAAGCAATGAAAGGTTCGATAAGCTCCTCTTTTAGCTTAGTACGATTAGGGGTCAACAACTGATTGACGACTGCTGTGAATTTACCCTCTGCAAAAGGATTACTGATATACCCCCGCAATTCAGCCCAGATTTTGTCACTTGATTCCGAGCCTTTAGCCAATTTATCAGTTAAATCATGAGCCAAAGCATAGATATGAAAAACCTTCCTATATGCCAAATGCTTGCGTAACCGAGGTGAATTATTAAGCAACTCAAAGATTTGCCAGACGATATCAATCATTTCTTTTAATTGGCGACGAAAATTTAGGATTATTGGATTACCCGCAACATCGGAATATCTCCCATTAATTTTTGCGGTAAGCTCATTTTCCAACTGCTCAAGCAAGTGGTTGGGAGCACCAAAAAGTTCGTATTCTTCTAAAAAGGCCCGATCAAATTGTTCTTGGACGTAGTCTGCCTCATCTACAAATATTACATCCAAAAGGTCATACATAACCTCAAACACAGTTCGCTCAGCCGGGTCAAGCATCCCAGGCAATCTGGTCTTTAAAACCGCAGCTGATGTTGTGACCCATACATCTGCCTCAATGGCTTTTCTAAAATCCGCATAAATCCCACAGGAGGCAGCGAATGAACATTGAGCAGGTTTATTATCCTGCACTATTTTCTGGCAAGGAAAGCTTTTATCGTCCTCAAAATTTTCGCTAAGAGCCTGAATAAAGCAGATTCCGCTCAGATGGCTTAACGCTCTGTGTTCTTCATTAACCCATCCGGATAAATCATCGACTTCTTTGGCATGAGAAAATAAATAAGTATTCAAGTGCTTTTTCCGCCCTGAGGGACCGATAATCGGAACAGCATTGATTCCTAAACTGTTCAATTCTTTAACTCTTTTAACTACTTCAGCTACCGTTCCCTCTAACAGGCCCACTTTGGCCTGGTGCTTTTTTACCAGACGATAGGTTTCCATGACCCGGAAAGTGGATTTACCGGTGCCCAATCCACCGGCCAAATGATTAATTCCGCGATAATTTAAACACATGCTTTGCTTCAGCGAAGCAAGTTCAAAAGAATTCGCTCGTTTTAACCAACCTTTTTGAATTTGCTCCATTTCTTCAGGCAGTCCAAGCCAATCCGCATTAAAGTCACAAGTTAAAGGCTTTTTGGACCGCTGCCTGGGAAAAGCAACCTGCTCTGTTTGAATGACCGGAATATTTCCTTGAACATTCCTTTTTTCATCCATAAATATTTGATAATTAAACACCCCCGCAGTGACAAAAGGTAACGAATGGCGTTTATGAGGGATAGGGTTCATTAGAATGTTATGATATTCTGACTTTCTGTCCGAGACATAACGAGGAGGCTCTTCCTTAAATAAGCCATTATCCATTAAACGATATAAGCGATAAGCGGAGTCGAGTTTCCCATATTCTGCAAGGTCTTTATTCCATAAGGATTCTGCTCTGTAAAACCCAAATAGAATACGCATGCGGCCAATGATTCCAAAATTAGCTTGCTCAGCAATTTTCCAGAAGTCATATCCGGGGATCAGTGACCAAGCCTCTTCCGCTTTATTATGAGCAGTGGCTAAATTAAATCCGGTCAGCATCAATTCAACCCTGATGATAAGATCAGTAGTATAACGAAAATTAGGCCGATTTTCTTCATTCTGCAGAACATCATTTAATTCTTTTTTTATTCCTTTAGTCAAGTCCCGATACCCCTGCCTCATTGACCGTCAACACCTCTTTCAAGGATCCTTAATACTTTACTTTGGGGAATAATATAAATTTGTCGGTAGGCTTCTGGAGAAAGGTAATTCGATACTCGTTGTATAAAATATGGTTTTTCTCTCAAAACATGGCCGGGAATTACAATATAACTGTTTTCATGATACTTCTGCCAATTTGCATTGATATGGTCAGCCAAACTTCTTATAGAATAATATTCTTTGACATCAATATCGACAATGCTGTTTTCCAACTTGACTCGTATATCATAACGGTCAATTTCCGGATAAAGCTGGACATTATATTTTTTATCCTCAAGTCTTTTATATAGCTTTAGCTCAGCAATTCCCGGCACAAGAACATATCTTTGAATTCCGGGTGTCAAGCGCCAGAGCGCATCTCGGGATGTGGTGGACACCTTTACCAGGTTCCTAAATTCACCATTAAGATGACAGGACCTATTGGTACACCGATTTTCTCCGCGATGGATAGTTAAGGTCCAGCCGCAATAGGGGCAATAATAATATTCTTCATAGGGTAAGGGAGATGGTTCATAAAGTGCAAAAAAGAGATCAACCAGTTTTTTATCTTGCAAGGAAAGCGCAAAATCGAAAACTTCGCCAGATGGCAAAACGGCATGTTCCGGAGAGCTTATAAACTCTCTGATTTTGCTGTATAACTCTTGGTAGCTATTTGCTTCCTTAAATTTTTCGCGGCAATGTGAAAGGATTTCCAACATGACTCTTGCTTCCGACTCTTCAACCGAAATATGTTCTTCTAAAAACTCCTCTGCTTCATAGCTCAGACCTCCATATTTTTTGAGGATTGAAGCATCCGAATCGAAGGATACTTCAAAAGCCGAGATTCCCCACTCTTGGCAAGGTTTTTGCAACATGGCTAAAAGGTCATAAAGATTCCCCGGTGGAATAATGCCCTCATTTAAGGCGACTTGGCTGAATTGTAAGTGACCTAAATGCATCTCTTTGGGAATCCTTTTCCAATCTCTACTCCAACCGCGTAGGCCTTGGATTATATTAAGCAAAGATTTTTGGGCAAGATCCACTGCTCTCCCTCCCCATATAAAAAAATCGCTTAAAATAAGCATATTACTCTAAACAACACTAAGATATGTTTTGTTTTCTAACGCCTCAATGACTAATTTTAGGATTTCTTCCATTACCGTAAAACTAGCCGTTTCAACTTCAGAGTATTCTTTTTCCTCTAATCCTTCTTTTCCCGAGCCATGGGCAATACTATTCCTTTTTTCCAGCAAAAAATTGATCTTTCCTTCATAACCTGCAAAACAATCGTAGGGGAACCCTAAGCGAAAGAGTATTTTTCTGAGCACAACTGGTTTCAGGTTTGATTCAGTATCTATAACACTCTCCGGTATCTCAGCTGTTTCTTGCCACAAAGCATCGATCATGTTGACGAAATCTACCTGTCGGGAAAATAGGTGCAGCTTTTCATCCTGGGGCAAAGCATTTTTAAACAAAGCGCATTTCTTATCCAAATTAGCATAAGCTTTGAACACATCCGCCAATGAAGCTGTTTTGATATAAGGATTGGCTTCATTTCTCTTAATCCCCAAATGATTGATGGCATCCACATAAATTAAAAGCACTGTCTTGCAAAAACCCTCAAAATGAGCATACAACATCACAACTAGGGATTTTCGATACCGCCTTTTATCCTGATCAGCAGAAATATAGCTAAGCTGATTGCGTAAAAACCGGATTTCATTCTGCCGCCAAGTCAGCTCTTCTTCCATTTGCGCCCGGATATCCACTATATTCATAGCTGATCCGCCACTTTCCTCGATACAAAATCAATCCGGTTATTCAACGGGCCGGAATAGTTTTTACCCCCGCCGGTCGTAATCCGCTTAAATTCTTTATCATTCTTAATCTCAGTAAAGGCTTTCCGGAGCCGGTCAATCATATCTGAGTCTTCTACGTCGATGTTCTCCAGATAGGGTTGGATACCAATACTGAACGCTTCATAGTGATAGGTTAAAAAGCGATTAATCAAGTTGCCCTTGTCATTGGTTCCGGAAAAAACATATTCCCCCAGAACACGATTCAGCAACTCGAAGGTTTTCTCAAAATTCAGTTTTTCGTCCTCATAATTAAACATTACCTCGGTTTTTTGAGGATCTGAAACATCCTCCATATATTCAGTGATAAAATCGCCCACATCATGTACATATTTGGCCCGGTAATTTTTATAGGCAAAATACCGCAGGACTAATTCCTGATCATACTTTTGCTCTTTTTTATCATCGGAAATATTAGAGATGCACTGCTGGAAATCAGGATTGTTGCTCATTTGCATAATAAATTTATTAAAATCATCATTTAAAAGCCTGATCGTACAATTCCGTATTTCCTGAGCACTGAGTTTTTCTCCGCCCGTATTTAAGCGTTTGAACATGTAATAGCGAAGCCTTTGATCACTTTCTTTCCGGAGAATTTCTACCCGGATAAAGTTTCTTTTTAGCTTTATCTCCAAAGGTTTGGGCAGGTTTTCGTAAGAAATACCGTTTAATTCTTCCACAATATCACAATCGGAAAGGACGAGATGGTGCAAAGAGCCATTCTCATTGGTTCTTAACGGGTGTTTGCCCCGAAAATGCAAATAAGAAGATATACGCTGGAGCCCGTCGATTAGCTCATACACCCCTTCGGAGCGCTCGATGACAAAGATCGGGGGTACAGGCATCTCTAAGAGCAATGATTCAATAAACCGGGACTGGCTTCCTTCCGACCAACGAAATAAGCGCTGATATTCGGGATCAATCACAAGTTCTTGGTTTTCATACATGTCCAGAAGCTCATTAAAGGATAAATCCAAGCTTCTGGTCCGTACCTTCTCTATCTTTTGATCGACTGCTTTGATTAAATCGATGCCTCCATCCACTAAACGCCGCCTCCTCTTTTATTAAAAATAAGAACGGATTCCGTCGCCATGGTTGTCTTGCGATAATGGGCAGACCTGGAATTGAGGCCAGCCATGTTTTGCTTGGTTGGAAAGTCTTCTTTCAATGCTAGCTGCCAGGTTAATGTTTGGCCCATTTGTTCAATAATCGCGGCCAGATTCACATGGATATCCTTGTAGTATGAATCCTGAACGACCAATACACAAGAGCCATCGTTCTTTAAAACTCTGCTGATTTCCTGCAAAGATTGGTAAACGGAAGTGAAGTATTGGGTATAAGTCTTATAATAATAACTTTGGGAAGCTTTCGCTGCGTGAAGCCGTATTTTTTCTAGGGTATCCAAGCAGGCAGCGCCCCAATTTTCCTGAATGGTCAAATCTTCTTTTCTGATAACCGGCGAGCCGATTGTTTTCTCTCTCAGTCTTTTTACATCCGTTTGCTCAGCACAGCCCAAAAGCGCAAGTTCCAGGCTTGTGGCAACAGTATAATCGATCCTGGTACAATAGGGCGGTGAACTGATGACCGCCTGAATGGATTCATTGGGCAATGGGATCTCTTGGGAATCAGCCAGCTCCAAGATGGATTTCGAGGCACACCGGGAATTTATCCTCTGACTCTGTCCAAGCAGGTTTGCCATTTCTTGCACGTAATGCTGAAACAAATGGTAAATCAAATCAGCCGGAGCCAGAACCCTTTCTTCTTTTTGTTTCGGCTTCTTAATCCAGGTGGGATTGGTGCAAAAAAATGGGTTAGCTAAGTCTCTTAAAGAGCGAAACAAGGCAACATAGAAAAAAGCGGCCAGACTCGAAATTGGCTTTAAGGCTGCGCCTGCCAAAAGCAAAGAATAAGTTTCGGAAATAAGCAGATGCTGGATCGCTCGTTCCAGCTTGCGAATGACACCGGCCGTCTCAGGGCAAAACCATATCTCCAGAGGCTCATAGTTAACCTGAGGACTTTTGCGGTAACGTTTAGCTTTATTAACAATCTCCAGACACAGCGTATGTAAACTGACAGCCAAATCCGGATCCGTTTTTTTCGATTTGGCGACGATCACCATGACGGGATTGATGTCGTAGCCTATGGTGGAATACCCCATCTCCTGGGCAACCTGGGTCGTTGTCCCGCTCCCGTTCCAGGGATCCAATACTCGTGAATCCTTTTTTAAATCCAAAAAAGAAAGGGTATCCCTGACAAATGATGGTGAAAAGCTCGCATAATAATCATAGAACCCGGCTTTTCCATTTTTGGAAGAGATATCTCTTTTAGGGTTACTTAAGATTGAATTCATTTTTCCACCACCTTCAGGTTCATTATAGCGAACATATGTTCAGGAGTAAACCAATAATTACAACATATTCCATTTGATTTATTCAGTTATGTCTACCTCTTTAAGCCTCGCAAGATTTCCCTTCGGATAATGGCGCTCATTTCTTGAGCATTTTATTAGTAAAAATTCCATACTATTTTAAGTTACACTTGACAACTACACAAGGCCTACTGTATTGCTTACTTAATGAATCGGTATTTGTTTTCTCCGAAGATCAAAGGCTCGCTCTCCTTTTTTATTCGAACAAAACACATCCCGCATCTTTAAATTCTTGAATGCGGTCAGCTAAATCCTCAGTAGAAAGCTCAAGGTAGTCAGCTAAACATTGCATACAGTGAAGCTTCTCGATGTTTCTCCCTATCAGCTTTTTGTTCAATCCTATCTCGTTCCGAGACAGATTCTCTCTGCCGCAGATAAAACAGTCAACTCGCTTCGCCATATCATGCGCCTCTGTCACGTGAGAATTCATTAACGGTAAAGGCAGGTATGTTCTTCCCCCTATATTCCTCGTCCAAAATACCAAGTTGCAGTTTGATGTGATGTCGCATTGACATAGCTCGCTTTAGACAGTACCGCTTGAACTCTTGCGAGTCGATGTCGTATGGTGAACGAACGTGAGGGAAAAGTAGCTTTAAGTAAGCAGTTGCAATCCTCTTGACCGCTTCCGTATCTCGGGTGTCGGATGCTTCGGGTACAACGACCAATGCATCTACAATTGCCCTGTAACTTGCATCTTCGCGCAACTCATGCAGTATTGAGCAGAAGTATTCAGAATTCAATGCCCACCCTGAAATTTTCAGGTCATCGTTCATTCTGGGAATATTCCACCCTTGAATAAAACCGTGAAAGCGATCAATCAAAGCAGATTCGTGGAACACCGAGGGAAGTTCCTCAAACATACTTTCATACTCGCTCATTTTGTCTTTTGGGATGTTTCCGCAGAGAACTACACCGGCATCAGATGTTCCCTCTACCTTTCCGACAGTATACACGCCATTTTCCATATAGCCTTTGAGAGCGGCACGCATTTCATCGATTGGGTGGAAGTTTATCGTCTGAACTTCATCAAAAACGATGAAATCATGACCTGCAATCAAACCATGTTCTTTTTTTTGGATATCGTAGAACAACTTGGCACGAGTCATCATGCCGCCCGAAGAGAGCCATCCAAAGCGGCTCACACGCCCGAATAGGTAGGATTTGCCCGTTCCCTTTGGTGCTAGTTCAACTAAGTTCAGACGTTTTTCAACAAACGGTAACAGACGGGTAAGCATAGTTAATTTTTGCTCGTCATCTGTGTAACCTGATGCATTGTAGTCGATTGCACCCAGAAGGACGTCAATCCACTCTTTCGTTGTGAATTCGCCGCGAGCGTCCTTATAATAGTCCACGTCAATCTCATAAGGGCAGAAGTTATTGAAACTCTTCATCTGGATTTTACCCTTGCGTTTCAGTTCTTCGTCAGGCTCCAAATATTTGAGTTCGACAACACCCCACGTTTCATGTCCCTTAACAAGCTCATCTGCACAGGTACGCCAGACTTCAGGTGGGATGAGGGTTTCTTTTGTTGTTAGACCAAAGTCCGGCAAATTGAACGAAACAAAACCGGTCTTGATGTCAACGTCCACCGAAACTTTTGCCAAGAATTTCACCCGTTCCAATTCGGTGACAATCTTGCTCTTCATCGCAGTCCAGTCCTCTTTGCGGGGAAGGTTCTGTCGTATGAAATCGAGCATTTCCTCCTGATTGAACTCGCCAGTCTCCGACATGAACTTTTTTAAGAGCCAGTCGCGCATAAAAGACGGCAGTGAAAGACTTGAAAAGAAATTGCTCTTTTTCAAGTCCTTATAGACAACCATTTCCTCGAAGCAGCTTCTAAGTTTATCAATCATTTCCCCACCTCCTAAAATATATCGCGCTCGGCAAATCCCTTACTTTTGACGGTAAACTCTTTGCTGTCAATTTTGTTCTGATTCTCAAATATATCTATCGTGTACTTGCCCTTCTTCAATTCAGGCATTACGACTTTGTATTTGCTCTTTTCTAATTTCTCTGCCTTGTAGGTCGTTTGGTTGACCGATGCGGTAACATTGTCGCAGTCGGGGGTAATAATCAAAACAAGAGTAGGAACAGTTTTGTAGCTGATTTCAACAACATTTTTCTCAAGTGTGACCTGAATGTTGTTGTCTACCAACGTTATCTCTATTATTGGGACAAGAACTTCTTCCAAGGTTGCCCCGCCGTGCGTTTCAACACTTGCCGCCCTTGAACCTTCAAAACGAGAATAATCAGCGATTACTGCATATTCGCCCTCAACTTCTGCAACGATATTATTAGCGAAGGGTAATTCATCTCCCATACAGTATCTACCGCTTGATTTGGCTTCACAGTTGTTCTTGGGAACCTGCACATCGGGACTAATTACCGCCAAGCGACTCGCTCCATGATCTGAAACGATTAAGACCTTTCTACATTCACCGGTTAGCAGCTTTATCTTTGCCCGCTCTAAAGCAGTTTTTATGACATCCAGTTCCTCCACCAGATGAATGGGGTAAGGCGAATTGTTGTAATCATATCCTCGTTCTGGGTGATGCTTTAGTTCGTCCAAATCTTTAATCGGGGTTTCCTTTTTCCCATGCCATTCGTCGTAAAATCCTCGATTTAATGAGGTTATGGTCGGCAAATCAGCCCTTGCTATTTTCGAGGCAAAGCGCAGTTTCAATTCGGCACACTTTTCTTTGACATATCCTAAGTATTCAACGCCGAATGCATCCAAGAATATTAGAACTGTACTGCCATCATCCAGACTTGAAATTAGCGACGAACGTGCGGGTAATGAGTTATATGGGCGGGTTGCTGCATAATCAGCTACTATGCGTACAAAATCGTGGCTAACTCTATTTTCCAGTTTGCACTTTTTATATGCCGCGAAATATTTGGTAAACTTGTCGTTTTCGAACTGATAGTCCTGAAGGTATAAATACAAATCAGGATAACTCACCTCAAGACTGTCGCCGTTGGCTCCTTCACATAATGAAACAACCACAGCCTGTCGCTCAACCTTTGTGTTATCAGTTAAATAGGATATTCTATCTGCTCCGCGAACATGAATTTTTGGCACAAAATCAGCCATATCCACATCTGCACAGCCTTTCAGCATCGTCTTTCTCTGCTCGTAAAACGGCTTGAATAGCTTATCGTTTATGTCAACGTCAAGAATGGCAGTCTTTGCAGACTGAAACAAGCTATTCAGATTATCTGATTTTGCCGCAACGAACCCCAAATAACTTTGGCTGCTTGTATTTAATTTCAGGTTGATGAAGTACAGCCAAGCCTTATAGTTATTCCTTTTTGCGTAATCAAGGAAAATATACTCAAACGACGCAAATCCTTGAGCCGCCAAATACTGAACCATGCTCTTCTTAGATTTATTCAAGTTCATAAGCAATTCGCCCCAATTTTCAGGGGTGCCAGCATTCTGAGAAAGTCTGTTGAACTCGTTGGGGAATTTATGCTTCAGTTCATCGAAAGCGTTCTCTGGATTGATAACATTTGCGTTTTGGATATTTCGTGCGGTTTTGACGCTCCCAACACTCTCGCATTTTTCGCAAGCTTCCAAATAAGCTTTAATGCCATAAACAAGGGTACTGCTATTTACCATATCTACAGCAGGAGCAGCTTTAGGAAGAAGAATCCTCGTTCTGACTCTTGGGTCGCCATCCACGATTTCCTTAGCGACTGGGTACATATGCGGCGAAAGGAGGATGGCAACACGGCCATCGCTTTGAAGAACCAAGTCCTTGTACGGCAACAAGGTCTTTTTCGCTATGTTACTTTTGCTTGCCAAATAATCGCCCAACCCGATTAAAAGGTGTCTACCCGTTTTACAGCGCACATCATATTCCAATTGAAGTGTATCGGGTTCTTTATCAGCACCGACGCAATAATCGCTCACCTTAATTTTGGGCGTGTTGGAAAACGCGACGAGAACTTCTTTATACTCATCGGAGGACAGCACGACCAAAAGCGGGTACTGTAATGTGCCGCTGAAATACTTTTCAATTTTTGTTACCCAGTCGCTCAATTTCAACCCTCCTCGCCGTCTTCTAAGATTTCAATACCGACTATCATGTTTCCTTTGACTAGTCGCTTCAAGTATTCTTTCAGTTTATCACCGTCCATGCTGTCGATGCGCCGCATTACCCTCTCATAGGGTTCTTCGCCGTACTTGCTTTGAGCCAATTCCTTGACAAGCCTATTGATTTCCTGATGTCCGCCCCAATCATAAGCACTAACCCGCGTGTGTTTCAGAAGATATTCACGTACTTCATTCAAGTCAGTCAATACCGATTTGAGGTTTCCGAGGATTGCTTTTACAAAAGCCTTATCAATTTTCTCTTGATTGGTAATGTCATCCCAGATGGGGTTTGCCGTTAAAAATTCCAAGGCAAATTTGACATCAGAATCCTCAGAATTCTGACGGTTAACAGCACCAAATGCGCGTTTATAATCGTTCCACTTGTCTACCGGAACGCAGGAAAGAAGGGGCGTTCTATATTTAGTCGACCAATGATAAGGATAGTCTGTTTCCGTTCTTTCCTTCCATAAGTTGCGAAGCTGCATCTTAAGCAGATTGCTCTTGTAATCATTCACAATCTGCTCTATCTTCTGCAAGTATTCCTGTTTTCCCATTGAAAAACAGCCGTTAGGGATGTTCTTGTATATGTCACTTATTTCCTGCTCGGACAGTCCTTGCAATTGGAACGCGCAGATTTTAGCAAACGCTTCTCTGTCGCTCTTTAAGAATTCGATCACGGATTCCCCATGTTCTGTCAACGCTTCATAAAACTCTTTTAGGTAGTCTCTACCTACGCCTTTTGCGACGTTAAAGAGAACAGTAGTAAAAGGTGCGTATGCAGGATTTTCTCGCGCAACCTCGTGGGAGATTTTAATAAACTTCAGCTTTTCTTGCCACGCTGCAAGGGATGCAACGACAGACGAAATATCTTTGATTAGCAGTTCGTTACTCTTTTTTACGAACTCGTATTCCCTGATTACCTTGCGTATTTGTCCTTCGCCGGTTTCCTTGCTCCAAAGCCATAATCCCTCGCTGTCATCACCGAAGTGCTTTTGAATGTCACAGACAACTTTATCCTCAGCACCGATTTCTTTTGCGAGCGCCAAAAGTTTGCCATCCTCGAAAATTGTCAGATAGCTTTTCATGGATTCTCTGCGGTTTTCATCGGTGACAAGGGCTTTCAGCTTTTCTGCCAAAGCGTCATCACTCTCCACCAATCTGCCGATGTTACCGCTAATCGCTGAGGTATTCGTCCCTTGTTCGGGGTTGAGAAGTTTAACAAACTCAGTAATGAAGTCAACTTCTATACCGCTCGCTTTTTCAGTTAACACCCAAGCCGGCAACCCCTTTGATTTTTCCTTGATACGTACACGCTTGATAGCATCCTCAACTGACCCGCACTGGTTTTCCGGTATGTCAAAAACATCACTCATTAAACCGCAGAAGAGATGCTCCTCATGCGACATAATGCGAATGAACTTATCCCTATATCGAGAATTTGGAGCATAGAATTGTTTATAAGCTTCGTCGACGACTTCTTTCATCTTATCGACGCTCATCTTTTCGTTGTTCGCCTCATCACTTAATCGGTAAGTGTCGTTTGCATATTCCTTAAGCAGGAAGCCTGTTATAAAAGAATACAGATTAGACGGCACAAAGCCATAGTCGTCACACAAGAACGTCAAGATGTCCTTGATGGCGATTTTGGAGTTCTCTGCAAGTTCAGCCTTGATTTTTTTATCAAGCGCGTTCTTGATGGTGCCAAGCGAACTGAATGGGTCGCTTACCCAATACTCGCCTTCCTTTCGTGCCGCATTAACAAGTTTCTCTGCGGAAGAAGTCACGCCGCTTGCCTTTTCAACAATTCCCGCCTCAACCCATTGTTGCTTGGAACCGCTTTGCAAAGTCGACTCAGTCAATCCCGATGAAAACTCAAAAGCCTGCGGATATCTGGCTTTGACTAAATCGCGTAATCCTATTAAGGCTTGCTGCCAATTGGCAAAGCGTTCGCCCTCCGGCTTGTTTTTTGAGTAGATGATTATCTGTCCACTATATATTCTATTGCCCCAACTGCCGGCAACCATCTTGCCTTTCCGAAGCATATCATCGGCGGCGGCATTATCCTTTCCACGCTGAATCTCGCTTCCCGCCATATATTCGGCATATTGTTCAATACTATCCGTTCCAAAAGGAGTCGGAGTGGTGTCGATGAAAATGATGTTTTTGCCATTAGGAATAACATTCTTGATTTTGTCTTGCATTAACTTGCGAAGCAAAACTGCTTCGTTATCGTCCTTTGCAACACCGACAATCGCATGAAAACCACTCGCTCCTTCTTCATTTATAAAGCGATTCGTCTTGCTTGTGATATCGTCGTGAACGGCAAAGGTCAGGTCATACCGCATTTTCAACGGTGCTGTTAAGTTAAAAACTCTGGTCATCTCATCGATGCACAAGTCAAGAGTTCTTAGCTTTTCTATTTTATCCTTCTTCTTCTTATCAAGTTCGGCTGCGTCTCCCGCCATAACCATTGTCGCATAGCAAAACTTGTTGTTCCCCAATGTCTTTTTATATAGAACCTCTTCACGAACTAATTTCTCAGCGATGGCAGGTGCTTTATGCTCGTAGTCCGTACCTTCGAAGCACAGGTAGAGATTTTGCTCGTTCGTGACAAAAAGCGGAATGGCATCGTTCAGGTGCGTCGAAACCGCCTGCATAATTAGAATCGTTTTGAGGACTTGATGTTCCTCGGAAACAAACCTATGCGACTCCGTTTTTTTATAAGTATCAAGGATGTTCCGAATAGGCAGAGCAAGGTTGTCCCTTCCGGTTTCGTAGAAAAAGTCCCAAAGCATATCGACAGTTAACAGCGCCGTTGTACCGTCAAGGGGGCCGTGGTTATCTATGAACCACTGGAAAGCTTTGTAGTCTCCGTCGTTTTTTATGAAGTCGAACATACTACGCTGATTCGATTCAAATGCAGAGGATATATGCTTTAAGAGCAGCGCAGACATAGGGTGTAAAGGTAAAACGCCTTTAAGGACGTCATCTTTTATCCCTGTACAGTCGGATACTGCCCTGCGGGACTTTTTGGTGAAGTCCTGAAGGTCATCAAGTTTGCTTTCCCAGTCCGGTCGCGCCTCCTCTTTGATTTTGAGTGCATCACACATCAAGTCGAAGGCAATGTTATCGGGCATAGAAATTTTACAAGGCACAAAGCGGTCTTTGATTTTCTTTGCGTCGGTGTCCTTTTCATGGAAATATCTGCCCATGTCGTGGGCGACCACCAAAAGATAAAATGGCACTTCAACACATGTTTCAACCAGTTTCTGAAAATCCGTAAGCCGTCCGCGATTGTTCAGGAAAAACTCGCTGAATTCATCTAATACAAAGACGAGGGCTTTCAATTTGTTATTTTTGATGATGTCTTTTATGTAGGCAATTAATCCGTCCATATCGATTTTGATGGCAAGGATACCTATCTCACTCGCCATCTGATTGATTTTACCCACAAGTTCCGCAGAACCATCCGACTTGGAAAGTTTGTCGATTATCTCGTCCGTGTTCCAACCACCAAATAAATCCTTGTACTCTTTCTCAATATATCCGTTGAACAGTTGCTTGTTCCGCTCATCCTTAAGCCAAGTCAAAATTCCTTGCTTTAACGTGTTTGCGCCGGTGTGTTCAAGCCCCGCTTTCTCCACAGCCTTTGCAATAAGTTCTTGGATAACGATTATCAAATCGTTGCTGTGGTATATCGATGAGGATGCATAGCGGTAGCAGGTCAGAATTCGACCTTCGTTTTTTGCGGCGATTAACCGCTGCATAAGGTCTGTCCTGTAGGGTGCGAGAGCCTCATATTTATTAAAATAGGCTTCGACCTCTTTGCTTTCGGCAGTCAGGAGTTTGCTGAGGGCAAACGCAGCGTATGACTTGCCCGTGCCATAATCACCGGAAATCCAAATTGACCGCTTCTCCTGACGCGAAAGCACACGCTCAGTCTTTCTAAGCAAATCGATGAAAGTGGAGTGTGGGTAGAACTCATCCCACTTAAGCCCGGCGTTAATGGCGGATTCATTTACGCATGGAAAGTAGTTTTCATCGATTTGGAAATAGTCTTTGTACACGGTAGCCATATTAGTATCCACTCCTTACAGTAATGCCAGCACGTCGCTTGCTGTTCTGTTTTCATTAAGTGAGATGGTATCTAAATCGTGCGTAAACTTGGTGGTAACAAAATCTGGTTTACTTACCGAGAGTCCCCGCAGGATTGTTTTAAGTTCGTTTTCCTCAATGCCGAATATCTGAGTCGGACTAATGCCATCGGAGTCGATGTTATAGTTCAGTAAGCGGTTGATGGTGAACTCGTAATAATCCCCGCAGGCTTCGGCAAACTTGTAGAGGGAGTAAAGAACCACAAGCGGAGAAGGGCTAACCCAATTCCAGCGAGTTATTGAAAGGAGTTTTTTCTTTTCCTCGCCGTTTTTATCAAATTTCTTTTCAATATCCGGCACACCGAACCGCATCTCGTATCCATAAGGCATAGTATCCAGAATCTGCTTGAAGCCATTCCAGAACTCTCTTTTTGCCTTGTCGGTAACTAAACCATCCAAGGCAACATTCAAATCGTCAAAGGTATATGGCGTCCCGAAAGGTATGTTCTTCATAAACCAATTAAAGGCAGGTGAATAAACTAACTCGCACAGCATGATAGCCCACGAAGTGGTTTCAAAAAGACCAATCTGTTTTATTTTTTCGCCGAGCGGCGTGAACTTCTTTTGCTTAAGAACACCTGCATCTGAAAGAAAAGCATACATTACATCTGTTTTTCTGGCACCTGGTTCGGAGCCGTTTGCAAAGAAGGATCTAATCCATTCATCTTTTACGCCGACGCTGAGGTATCTGTTTAATCCTGTCATTTGTTTCACTCCTTTTATTCCCTTGATAGAATCGTAATACGTGCAACCATTATTCATTTTTAAGCAGGCTCTACACCTTGTGCATTTGCCGTCAAATATGACCTCGTTGTGACCTTGAGCGATGTTGTTAAATGGACATTCAGCAACGCAATCGCCGCAACCGATGCAATAATATGTCTTAATGAAAACAGCTCGCAGATAGTGAATGAAGTCAACGGCATCCTTAGATGTACGAGTTGCATTAACGGTAAAAACGTACTTCCCGCTATTCTCTTTTAGAAGTGCTTTATAATACACGCCCTTATACTCTAGTTCAAACTCTTTCTCGCTAATCTGTGCGAGCCTACCGATGGCAGTATACCATACACTCCATCTCGGTAAATATTCGTCAAGTTCGATTTCAAATGCCTTTTTCGTTTCATTGAATTCAATGCGTCTTTTTGTGACGGTTAATTCATGTCCCGTCGTTCGCATTTTCCAGCCCCCATTTTCCAAAAACGATTCCCTGTTACGGCCGCTTAAATCCTTGGTAGTGGTATCCGCAATAATATCCAAATAGGCATCTGTTTCTTCAGTACAGCAAAGCCGCTTAAGGTACTCATGCTTACCAGAACTGTTCGGGCAAACCAAACACCCAACCCTATTAAATCCTGACTTGTAGGCATTGTTGAAAATAAGCCCGTTGTTATAAATGTGTAAATATATTTCCTGAGCATTCCAATCCAAAATGGGATGGAAGCTATACTGCCCAGACACTTTTTTACCCATGCTAAATTCTTCGTAATCAGAACGTTGTAGGCTTTCCTCTGCACGAACTCCCGTCAACATTACAACTCGCCGTGATTTAAGCTCATCTCTTAATAGTTTCATTACCGGTGCAGTTTTTAGCACAGTACAACACCAACGAATACGCCGCGACGGGGGGCCAAAAGTACGCCAACTTTCCTTCGCCTCCATATGGCTCTTCGCCCTGTAAAACCGAATACCATCGGCTTTGCATTGTTCCTCAATTTTATCAATGACATCATATGTGTCAGGGAATTCCATTTGTGTATCGCCGAACACGACCACGAACTCATCCTTCGGCAACGCTTTTTTTACCAAGTCGAGTAAAACAATGCTGTCCTTGCCGCCTGAAAACGCCACATGGAATATGTCCAATTTCCCCTTGTATCGATTCCATACATCATATATTTTTTTCACGGTTTCCTGCTCCAAGATTTGCAGAAAATCAGCATTCTTTTCGAGCATCCTATCTATATCAACAGTCCTTAGTTTTTCACCGATTTCCTCTTTGATTTCAAGTTCAGGGGCGGCGTATAGGCTACCGCCCTTTGTTTGTGCGACAAGCCGACCGAAGTAATAATACTTATTTGCCTCTGCCCACATATAAGGGAGAGCGTCTTGTTTCTCATAGTCCCAATATTTATCAAACCCTAACAGGTCTAATTCTTTGTAGTAAACCGGACGCGGCTCTTTAGAAAACTGCATTGGCGATGTGTTGAGCAATAAACCACCGGTTTCAGTATCGTATATATAATTGTACATTTAGACCGTGCCTTCCCTAAGTTCTCTTGCACTCTTAATAATCTTACTCTCACTTTTACCGAGGTTGCGCCAGCCAATATACCCGTTATTAAACAAGTAATCGCCGACCGCTTCTTTGTCACTAAGCCTTACCGACGACTTGGCGAGTGCATATGCCAAAATGTCGTCGTAATCGCTGTATTCAAAGGACTTTCGAACAATTGCCCCAATATTGGCGCTGTTGACTGCTCGAACGTCGTACTTAAAAACATGACTGAATCTGCGAACATAACTCTCAAGCAAAAACAAGTTCCACTGGTAACCGGCATAAGGGAACAGCGAAAAATCCGTCACTCCGCGAAGCGGGATGAAGTTACCGTGGCAGTAGAGAGCAATCGCCTCGTCAATCCTCGCAACGTCAAAATCTACATTGCCATCAGACACAAACAAATCACTGCTCACACGCACCATAGTATTGTGTCCGGCGATTAAGCACTGCGAATGTGTTCTGCCTTCGGGGTCGAATGTTGCCTCAAAAGCATTGATTTCATCGAATGAGACTGCATCCGCTTCACGACAGTACTGCTCCAATATATCGAGAACACGGAGTTTGCCGCCTTTCCTCGTAATAACCTGACCGCTCTTATCATAACTGTTAGAGAGGAATTTATAGAACACTGCATCCCGAACAGCAGCAAATGAGCAGTGCGGATTAAGGTTCATAAACTTGGACAAATCCAGTTCGTTAGCGGTAACGTAGTCGCGCTCTTGAAGTTTGCCGCCAACGAACGCTATTATTTTCAAACCTTCGCTTTCCGGCAAATCCATATTGTCAATGTGTGTATAGGTGCCTTTATCTACACGGTAATACTCAGCACCGTTGAGAGTTTGCCTGATAGTGTCCATCTTTAGACAAGGCAACCTTTCTTGCAATTCGTCAAACGACCATGTTTCACGTTCGCTAAAAACATCTTTTATAAGGTCGGATGGCGATGTGCCTTCTTGCAAGAGGATATAATCCCACTTCACCGAGATGTCATAATAGTTCTTCTCGATAAAAGCCCGTAGCATATCGACCGAAAAAATCGTGAAAGCATATAATTCATCAGAGAACTTATTGTAGAAAGCATCAATATAGATGCATGGCGAATTCATCTGCTCCAAGTACACACGAACTGTATCAGACAAATCTTCACTGTACACATAAGCCCTGTCGTCAAAAACCAAAGCTTCGTTAGACAGAACATAGTGAAGCCTTTCCGCGTCGTATTGGAAATCCTTGCCGTATTCATCGGCATAGTAGTTCTTGAAACGCTCAAAATCAATGCTTGACGACATTCTGAATCCGTTCTTAAATTTATCGGCTACTATACCTATGACTTTTGATTTTTCGTCAACACTGATTAAACTGTAACCATCGATTTGAGTTCGTGATAAGGCGGTAATTCCGGTTTGTGCAGTATCGTAACCCAAGCACAAATATGTACCGTGGTCAATACGCTTGAACAACTTCGGTTGACGATTACTCAAGCCTATCTCATAATCGGCAGGAAGAATCGAATTTTCGTTATGCCCATATTCTACAGATATTTTCTCGATAATCTCCCCTCTTGTTTTGACTTCACCTTTGTAATTGTTCGAGAACTCAATCAAAGCCTCTTTGACTGTTGTTCTGCGTGTGCGAGTATATGCGTTCCTCACGTCACCCCTACAGAAACGCACAACTTCTGATTGCAAATCACACTCTACAACCTTATAGCCAGCCGCCATCCAAGCAACGGCAAAGGGGTGGCTATCCGAATTAGACCAGTACGCACGATGCTTATAAGCCGACGGAGGCAGACCGCCCACTAACTCAGCAATTTCAGAAAACGTCATTTGAATACTGTCACTGTTATTCTCCCTGAGCCAGAATTTCAGCAGGTCATATTTGTTACCATAGCCACTATGCTGCTGAGTATATTCTAATGGCAGAGTATCTGGCGAACTGGGGTAATTACTAGATTCATCCTGCGCTCCTTTAGACAGTGGTAAGCAAATCAGTCCGTACTTGTCAGGTGAAATGCTAACCACTTCCGCGTACTCTTTGCTTTCAGCCTGCCCAGAACCGCTGCCACTTTTTTCTCTTTCAGCGAAATAATCATAGCTTAACTTAAAAATTCTCCTAAACATAGCTGCGATTGGTGAACTCGCACTGTAGCTGACTTGTAATTGCTTCTGCAAATCGCCTGAAAAACCAACATTGCTTAAGGTGACTGTATAATCAATATCGCCAACCAGTAGCGTTATTGGGCGGCTGTTTCCGCACAGCACTTCTCCGTTAACATTTGAGCAAAACGCATCGACAGCAGTTTGAGGAACTGTAAAGCCATTATTGAGAAGCGACCAGTCTACCTCTTTCCTGAACACCAACTGCTTTACGAGTGGGGCTTGGAAAGAAGCATCCGTTTCTTCTGGCACAACATCCTGCGGTATTAATGCCGGCACGTCTTTTAAGACCTGTTCAACTAGTGCTTCTATGTTACCTTCTTCATCTGAAGCATTATTATCAGTCACAACTGCTTTCCACGGCTTCTCTTCTAGGAAACAAAGGTACAGTTTCCCCGCCAAGACAAAGATCTTATAGGTATTCCTGTCTGTAATACGAAGAAGTTTGGCTTCTTCAAGTTTGTTGTATATTGGCTTAAAAGTATTAAAGTCTTGATACTTCCAAAGGCTTCGCATAGATATTTTTTTGCGTACAGCATAATCCGAAATTCTGTCCATACAGGACAAGATAACTTCAGCCGAGTATTTTCTTGCGTTACCGTTTTTCAGCCACTCACTAAAACCTTCTCGCATTGAAACGGATGCAAAGGAAGCCTGTTCTTCAACAGGTCGTGAGGCAATATTTAAGCGTTCTTCTGTATCCATTCCTCGGCCTCCTTTCATCACTATATTTCCCTCAATTATTGTCTGGCGTATCTTTTTCCGCTGCACCGCTGCTTCGAATCCTTTCGTTCGCTTAGGATACATTGGCGCTCTGCCTTATGAATCGTCTGGGCGGCAGTTGCCTGGTCAACGACCTTCTCTTCAGTGTCCTCCAGTTCTACTGACGGTAAATCGTCATCGTCCTAGTCATCATAAGTAGGGGCGGAGTATTCAGACACCCGCTTGCCGATCCTTTCCTCGGCGGGACAGCTTTCCAGCCGTTCGCGACGGCGTTTCAACGACTGGTAGATGGCCTCCGGCGAGGATGCCAGCCCGCGCTGCAATATGGTCAATGCAAACTCGACTGTGGTCTTGCGCTTGTTATTCAGTTGGTCTGCGCGGTTGAACTCTTCCTGCACATATTCCATCACCGCACCGTACAGCTTGCCTCAAGGGATGAAAGGTCGTAGTTAACCGTGTAGGTAATGCGCTCCGGGAACAGGGGCAGCCCGTCGAATTTTAAGAATTCCTCTTTGACAAGCCGGCGCATCACGTTCGATACGTCCACGGCTTGGTTGCCGCTTCGGGCCACGCCCTCAAACCGGTCTTGGTCGATCAAGCGACATGAAGAGCTGGAAGTCTTCCTTTTTACCGTTGTGTGACGTGGCCGTCAAAAGCAGGAAGTGCCTCATAATGGACGACAGCAGTCGCCCAAGCTGAAACCGCTTTGTGTACTTGATTTCTCCACCCCAAACGGTGGCGGACATCTTATGCGCGCTTCGTCCACGACGATCAAATCCCAGTCAGTTACTCTCAACTTCTCCTGAATGTCCTCATTGCGGGACAGCTTATCTAAGCGGACGATGCACAGATTCGCTTCCGTAAACACATTACCGGTTACGGCGGATTCTATTCGGTCATTCGACAGAATCTCGAACCGCAGGCTAAACTTACGGTAGAGTTCGTCCTGCCATTGCTCTGCCAAGTTGCCGGGCGAGACGATCATGCAGCGTTTCAAGTCGCCGCACACGAGCAGTTCCTTGAGGAACAGCCTGTCATAATCGTTTTGCCCGCGCCAGGGTCATCTGCAAGGATATAGTGGAGTGGCAGGCACGAGAGCATCTCCTGATAGACCGCTGAAATCTGGTGTGGCAGTGGTTCAATCGCCGAGGTATGCACGGCGAGGTAGGGGTCAAATATGTGGGCGCGGTTGATGCGGTAGGCTTCCGACGTAAGGCGCAGCAGATTGGCATCTGCATCAAAGCTCCACGGCAGGCCATTATGTGCGATATTCAGACGTTCCTCATCTTCTCGATATAAAAGCTGACTAGCAAGCTGTCCTTTAACATCTTTAAATGTAATCTCCAAGACAGCATTGCCGTACCATTTCACGGCAACAACACTCACAGATTGGTTCCCAGCAATGCCAATCACACTGCTGCCAACAGTGATATCCTCAAGGCGTGCCAATGACATTCCTCTATTTCCACAATTTATCTGGCTTGTCAATTTTGGTGGTTGTATGTTTTTTGCTTGCGCTTTACTCAGAAACTTTTCCGGCCAACGGATCCGGCACAACTTCCATAATATCAGCGATATCGCAGTTAAGGGCTTTACATATTTTCAGTAATACATCTGTTGTGATATTTTCGCCTTTACCTAATTTCGCCATGGATGTCGTGCTGATGCCCGATAACTGTTTCAATTCTTGCTTGTTCATGCCCTTATCGATTAATAGTTTCCATAGCTTGTTATAGCTGATAGCCATTATATCATCTCACCTCGATAAATCAGAGAATTAATCATATATTAGCATTATCTGCGAGTAAATCAAAGAAATATGCGTATTCTCGAAGTTCCTCTCTGCAGGTTTACGATCATGTCTACACTTCCCTTATATTGAAAGGTAAGAAACCATTTTGTAAACCGGATACGAAATGCAGTTTATAAACATCCTCTATTGTAATCAACTTCCCCATATTTCTAGTTTTGTAACGCGTCCACTGTTCTTTATGTAGAAATCCGCTGCTGCTAAAACTTCTTGGAATTTTGCAGGCATTTCTATATTCCTGCTTATAGCAGGTTGAACAATAACAATTCTAGCCGTAAGTAACTTGTTTTGTTTTAACGTTTTTTCCAGTTCGAAAAAATTCCCTTTTTGAAGAATGCAATGGTTGCTCCTTCTTCTGCTCCTAATTTTATCCAGCAACCCACTTCTTCCTGCAATTCTTTTAGTACCTTATCCCGAGTTCTTTTACTCATGTAACTCAGATACTTTTGGGCTTCTTCCAGGGAAAACCTGCCGGCTTCGCTGGCCAGAGTTTTAGCGCCCGCCAGAATTAAAATAATCATCTGGGAGTTTCTCAACTTGAAGATTTCGAACAGCTTAAGGTGTTTTTCAATATTTCTAACCATTACAATATCTTTATGCGCTAAATCATAATCGTTTTTGGCGCTGCTGATATCAGGGGGATCATCACTAACGGCGAATTTCACAATAGCTGCGGTTTGAAAACTACTTCTTTCACTTAAAGGGTTGTCAATTATAATCACCCGCTTTCAGTACTGGAAATGGATTAATTTATTCTTCCCCATCTCCTGGTGTTTGGCTAAATACCCCAAGAAGTAACCGCCGTTATCTCACTGCATTTGCTTCAACAAACCTTCTCAGCATTCCGCTAGCACTTGTTGGTGGACCCTGCAAGCAGCTAATATCGCCAAAGACAAAAAAATGATCCTTAGCCCGGGAAACTGCTACATTCATCAAACTCTTATTAGCGTCTATAAAATAACATCCATCCATGTTTCCATATACTGTGGATAAAATAATAACTCTTCTTTCCGCCCCTTGAAACGTATGCACCGTGCCGATACTGATTGTTGAATGATAATCCGGTAGTACTTTCTTCAATTCCGCCCGAATCGTTTGAACCTGAGCCTTAAAGGGTGTGATAATACCTACCAAGTTCTCCCGAATCTCATTGGGATAGGCATTAGCAATAGAAGTATAGTTCGCTCCTATCCATGCTACAATCTGTTTAGCTTCTGTAAGATTTAATCGACTGCTATTCCTTCTGAGCGAATACTCGGAGTCAATCTGCATATGCCCCATTTGTGGCCATTGCTTAAGTGGCAGCTTTGGATCGCTTTTTCCTTCTCCTCGCATGGGTTGAAGATTTCCTTCGTATACCAACTCATTCGAATAGTCGATAATTTCGTTATAGCAACGGCGGTGTTCGCTTAAGAACAAGCCCCTCTCTTCGAACTTTTTATATTTGCAGCATTTTGCTGCAACTTTCATGACACTAGAGCAAGAACAATTTAGCCCCGTCTGTTCCAGTAATTCAAACTCCCTTAAACCTGGAATAACCCTATTAGAGATAGCTAAGGCTTTATCTAAGGCCCTATTTACAGCCCATACTGGTTCAATCTGATGAATATCTCCCACAACAATTGCCTTTTTGGCAAGCGAAAAAGCTCCAGCAGCAATTTCCGGGGACACTTGCCCTGCCTCATCTACTATGAGTAAATCAATATAGTTAAACAAATAGAATTTCTTTTGCACACTATAGGCCCGAAAATGTTTGGGAAGCGTGAAAAACGTCATTACTAAGCACGGCGCGATCATGCTAAGCCGATGATAAAACTTATCCAGAACACTTTCAAAGGTCTTTCCTACCTGGTCTCCGACCGGCCGATCCTCTTCTAAAGCCCATCTGCACTCGAAATAATGAACCGCCAGCCAGAATTCCACATATCTGACCTTAGTATCCAAGAGATCGTTAACGTAGCCGGAGTCAAGTCGGTACCTACTTTCCTCCTTTTGATTTAAATCAATATTATGATATTTCAACTGACTCAGTTCATGATCGTATCGATTTTTTAGTCGTTCAAGCTTCTCCTTATTCTTTTTGACTTGCGTAAGAAATTTCTTCTGTTCCTCACTTTTATAGCTGTATTTTTCCTTGATCTCATCCAAACTCATATGCTCGCTGATAAAGCCTTGTTCATCCTCATTGATAAATAATCTTAATTCCGTTTGTATTTTTCGGGCAAACACTTTTATAAACCGAAGCAATCGATAGATCCAAGGAATCTTTTTAAAACAGACTTCCCATTCCTTAATCCTCTGACGAATATGCTCAACCGCTCCTTGCCCGGATTTAATCTGGCTTTCCAAATTGCAAATATACTCGTCCAACGGCTCTTCATTGAGTCCTAATTCTGAAACTTCCTGAACCAATTCAAGCAACGTTTCTTTGGTGCCATTTAAGAACCTTAATTCTTCATGTAACCTGTTTTGGCAGGCATCAATATCTTTATAGGCGCTACCAAAATATTTGTTACAACTTTCTATGAGCTTGAGCTTTGACTTTTTAAGGTTCTCTTTATCCTCAATCTTCGCAACAAAAAAGTTGCCTTTTTGATCGGTATATTGATATCCCTTATTCTCTGCTTCTTTTATTTTCGAGGCAGCGGGAAAATAAACAGCGAAACTATCCACACCCTCAATCCATCGTTCTTCTAAATTTGCCAAACCTGTCTTTTTAATATTGCCAAAAGAAGCGATGATGTTGGTAACCGCTTGATTGTTGGTGGAAGAAGCCACAATCACGGGCGCTCTCTCCTTATGTAAGGCCCGTTTCACATACATGTCCGCGACTATAGACTGCAATAGGGTCGTTTTCCCGGTGCCCGGAGGACCATTGACCGCTAATATGTCAGCCTCATTCATACTGTTAAAATGGTTGACCGCTTCCCTTTGTGACTGAGATAAGGGATATTCTCCTCCCATTTGACCGCAGTGGGCTTTCATCTGTGCCCATGTATTTTGGACAAGGGGACTGGTCTCTGGTGTTTGCAGAGACACAAAGTTATGATAAAGAGCTTTAAATTGTTCATCCTTTTGAAGCTCATTGTATAATTTCATAATATGGAAAGTCGTAAAAACCGTCTTGTCCAGAAAAATATAAACCTTATTTTCCAGTTCGAAGTAAGGATCCTTTTCGTCTAGATTTCGAATTATATTTTGGTTAAACTGAGATTCCGTAACTTTCTCATAGAAGTTTTTGAAAAACTTGACATACTCCGGCCAGGCTTTGATCTTGATCACCTGGTCCACTTGATTACTCATAAAATCATCAACTGCATCGGTAGTCCCAATTGCTAATTTAGGCTCAACCATAGGGTGCAAAAATTCTCTCGGGAACCAAGGGAGTTTTCTTTCGTCTCCATCAAATGACAGGGCTCCATCCAGTTTAAGAAGAGCCGGGATAAAATAAACTCCGGTTAACTCATCAATTTCATCCTGAATCTTCTCATTAGCTTCAAAAATTGTTTTGATAGCTTTAGCACAGATAATAACATTGAGACAAGATTTTTCCTTGGTTTTTTTCTTTGATTCCTCCGCGTCCTCATGCCCAGAATTTCTTTTGGCCTCTGTAAATAATTCTTGGGTAATTCGTGGATTAATTCTTCCTTCCAGCAATTCTACTGCTTCGACCATCTGAAAGAAGTTATCCTTAAAAACAATTTCCTTGTATGATTGCGCTGCTACAGCACTTCTGAAATATTTCGTGATCTCTTGTGTTTTAAGGTCCATCTAATTCTCCTTAATAAATCTTCCAAGTTTTTAAACGGAAGTCTTGCTTAGGGGCTCTCTCCTGTTTTCGTCACAATAATTTATAAGTTCTTGCTTAGCCCGATTGGCATCTATAAAAACTTGTTGGCTTAAACTCAACAGCCACTCAGTGGCTTTTTGGCTCAAAGTTAGATCAAATTGAAGCTCCTGTCCCGAGGGGATAGACTTTCAGCTGTTAGCCATGTTCATCATTGGCCTAGTCATCCAGCTGTTCTCATGCAGAGCACGAAAAGAGGTAGTCATCATACCTCTGATCGAGTAATTTAATAAAGACAAACGCCAAGTTGGATTTTTCTTACGCTGTAATCTCCAAAAACTTGAAAGATATATGTTCCGAAAACTCAGTTTTTTGCAGTGCCATCGAACGACTTTCCTCCGTTTGATTTCCTTCTCTGTTAAAATATAGATTTCGACAACTTACATCTATTTCCTTTAAAAAAATCAACAATTTTAGACTTATGAAGAACATGGTTTAATAGTCAAATTAGACATTAAGTCTTGTATCAACCCTCGATGAAATGTATAATATGGACGAAAATAAGTTTCTACCTGCAGTTAAAAGGAGGAAATTTTTATGCCTTCTTCAATTGCATCAACACCAATCTTAAAAGGACAAGATTTAGTTAGGTTGGTAAACGATATTAATAAACCGGACAAAAACAAAGACCGCAGACAAAAAGCATTAAAAGCATTGGCGAGTATTTCAAAATAATGTTTTGTAGAGAAGAAAGAGCTTTTAACTCAATAAGCCAATCCGATCTCTCAGCTAATGAGATCGGATTGGCTTATTAGTTTAATATGAGTAATAAGGCGCGGCTTATGCTATATAGGTTAATCTCTGCACAGTAAGAACAAAAGAACTTTCACCCCTCACCAACCTCCATAATCTTATCACTCACCTTCTCATCATCCACAGCACCCACCAGTTTTCCCTGAAACTCCCCGTCTTTGAAGAAAAGAATCTGGGGAACCCCTTTGAGGGAAAATCTTTGGTATAAAGCCTGTTCATCTTCCACATCGACATAATAAAAACCGAATTTACCCTCGTAGTCAGGCTGCATTTCTTCCAAAATGGGAACTACCCCTTTGCAGACATGACAGGTTTTTCTCGAAAAGATCACCAGGCAGGGGCTCCCTTGATCATAAATGATCTCTTCAAAGCTCTTGGCATTTAATCGTTGTAAGGACATATCTTTCCAACCTCCTCATGGTCTTTATGGCGGTTTGCATCGCCATTGAATCGGGATACCAAAAATTGCTGCCGGACTCACCTCCCGCTTGTCGAAGCGGGAGATGAATCCGGCAATGTGTTTAAATTTCTTCCGTAAGAATTTGATGAACAGGTGAGCCCTCAGACTGAGCCGGTAAACGAACGCCGCTCAGGAAAGCCATGGTCGGCGCGATATCTACCTGACGAATGACCCGTTCCGTTTTAAAGCCTTCTTTGATTCCCGGTCCGGCTGCCACAAAAATCGGGGAAAGGGATGTGTCGGCATAGCCGTTTTGGGTGGATAAGGAGTCGGCATGGATAACATTGAAGGTTTCTTCTTTGAAGTAGACGATATCCCCGCACTCCGGTCCGCTCAGACCGAGAATCACGGCATCCTTATTGCGCATAGCCAGGGCCACAACCCGTTTGCCGGTTTTGTGATCCCGGTATTGATACAAATCGGAGATGATCTGGGTTTCCAAATCGTATTGGTCTTTAGGGTCAACGATTCCGTGCTCATCCCGGCCGATCAAGTTGATATAAATATGATTGCCGCGGCTGGCCACTGCTTTGGTATTGGCCCAATCAAATTCGTGATTGCCGCTCTCATCTGTAATTATTTTGGCATAGCCCAGTTCTTCCATGACCGGTGTGGTGATGCCGCCGGCCTCACCCAATTCCACGCCGTGATTTTCCTGGCAGCTTAAGCCGTGATCCGCGGTGACGATGATGGTCCAGCCTTCATCCAGATAAGGCAGGAATCTTCCTATATAATTATCGGTCTGAATATACATTCTCTCAATAAATACCTTGTAAGCTTCTTCGTTGTTTTTCCACATCTCCTGATGCTTGGCAAAATGCCAGAACAGATGACCGCCATTATCCACATTATGCAGATGGGAATAGATGATATCATACTTATTGTTTTTCATAAAATAGGTCAGGCAATCGGCCTGCCATTGCGAATAGTGGTCCCAGGTGGGAATAAATACTTTGTCGACCAGGATTTCGTTAGCGCCGTTCACTACCGGTCTGTTAGGAACATAGCCGATATTCTCGATCACTTCCTTGTACAAACCCTTGGGGTGGAATAAATCATCCCGGCTTACATCCATGGCCATACCGATCAGCATGGTGACCTGAGACCCGTCGGGGCTGATGGTTAAGGCGTGGTAGTTTCTGTTGCCTAAAACAGGTTCTCCGTCGTCATTGGTGATGGTATCCACCACGTCATAAGCTGATTGTTCGGCTTTAAGAGTGACAAGCGGCTCGGCACCCTTCTTGGATTTATAAACCTGAATTGTATCGTAAACGCCTTGTTCGTTTTGTAAAAGCAGGACCGGACGGCGGTCCAGGCCTTTGCCCAGGATAATGGTAAACTCCTTGGCGCCGGCAGGGGCATCAGCCCAGCCTGCAGCTTCTTTGATCGGTGACTTGACTGAATCGGCAATCATTTTAGCCAGGACATTGACCTCGTTTTCCTCTTCACAAGTAATGATATTTTTAATCACTTTGGCGCCGCTTGATATGGCTGCTCTTAAATAACTGACTTCCCCGTCATCTTCAAGCATTTCTTCTACATTCTCAATGATACAACCGGCGCCGGGGGTAATAGTGGACGTATTGGGCAGGTACTGTACCTCTGTAAATTTCTCTGAAGCAACGACTATCTTGGAAATATCAATACCGGCAATGCCTGTATTGATGGTCTGGGGCTGAGTCCCGTCAACAACATGAAGATTGGGGCTGTCCGAAGTGGCCGGCCATGAGCTGCCCGGCCAATGCCAGACCAGGGTTTTTTTGTTGGCCTCTTCCGCATAAATATTCCACAGGGGTTCCGCTTTACAGCGTCTGGAGTCCAGATTATAGACCAGACTATCCAACTGACCATGATTGTGGCCAAAGAAGCAGGTAATGCCGTGGGTTCCCGGATAGGCACCGGTAGACAAGGTTGTCCAGAGAGTCGGTGTAACGGTGGGCACGGCCCCCAATAGGACCAGATCCTCCCGGCAGGAGCCTCTGTCGATGAACTTTTGCAAATTGGGCATTTTGCCTTGGTCCAGGAACTTTTTGGCCAGCCTTGGCTCAAAACCGTCCACTCCGATCACGGCGATTTTTTCTGTTAGAGCTTTCCTCTTCATTTTTCATAACATCCTTTCGTGCGCACGTTGTGCGCTTCATATAAATTTCTTAGAAATCATCGCTCCTGCGATGCGATGTAAGGCAACCGACTCACCTCATGCGAAAGCCTCTGGGGGACAATAGCATGTCGGTAAAGTCAGGATTAGGCAGCACCTGCTGTCAAGTAGCCTGGCGAGTCAGGCCATATAGGGTAAAGCCTGTGGGCTGCTTCCGGGTCTGCGGCTGTGAAACGCTGCCGGACTAAACTCTGGTATCAATGGGTATTCCCAATATTGAGAGGATTGGGTATAAGCAGGCCCCTTGACGCACCTGCGGTAAGCAGGGCAACGACCAACCGGATACCTACGTATGGAGACACTATATGAAGCGTCAAACGTGACCTGCCTAAGTGCCGTCCTCGGCATACGGCAGAGAGCCCTAAGAGTAGCCCAACGGCCTTCTGTAATGGAAGGCACATGGTGAAGGGGGGCAGTATTCCAAGTTCCAATTCTGAAAGGAGTTGCTTTGAATGGAGCAATCAAAACTTGTGCAACGATTGGAAGGTTATCGCCGTCGCAACACTACCAACCCTGGCTATGTCAACGAGGACCTTTACCGGTTGTTCTACAGCAGAGACCTGTACATCATCGCCTACAATTCCGTCAAGTCCAACGACGGCGCGGAAACCTCCGGCGCTGACGGCACCTCCCTGCATGGCTTCTGCGAGGAATGGATAACCCAACTTATCACCTCCATGCGCGATGAGTCCTACCAGCCTCAGCCTAACAGAACAACGATGATACCCAAAAAGAGTGGTAAACTACGTAAACTCAGCTTCCCCAACGGAAAGGATAAACTCGTTCAGGAGGCCATCCGTATTATCCTGGAGTGCATCTACGAGCCAACTTTCTCGAACCTTTCTCACGGCTTCCGGCCCAAACGCTCGACTCAAAGCGCTATCGCCGAGGTCCAGACGTGGAGGGGGACCATCTGGTTCATTGAAGGGGACATTTCCGCCTGCTTTGATGACATCGACCACCGCACACTGGAAACGATACTTCGGGAACGGATCAGGGATGAGCGGTTCATCCGACTGGTCAATAAGGTACTCAAGGCTGGTTACTTCGACATGCAGCACCTCTACCAGAAAACCAAAACTGGAAATGCTCAGGGGTCCTGCTGCAGTCCCCTACTCTGCAATATCTATCTCGATAAGCTGGATAGATTTATGGAAAACGTGATGGAGCAAGACACCATGGGAGGCTACCGCAGGCAGAACCCTGACTATGCCAAGGCTCGTTACCTTTACAAAAAGGCTCTCAAGAGCGGCAGCGACCCGCAAACGGTTCAACACCTTAAGCGGACCATGGAACACCTCCCGACGACGGACCGATACGACCCCAACTTCCGCAGAGTGAACTATGTGCGCTATGCCGATGACTTCCTGATTGGGGTGATTGCTTCCAAGAAGTATGCCCTCGACTTGAAACTGAACCTCAAGGAGTTCCTGCAAAACGAACTCTCCTTAAGGCTAAGCGACGAGAAAACTAAAATCACTCATGCCGCCGATAAGGACGTGTCTTTTCTCGGCTACATCCTCCGCAAGGGCTCTGTCAAACACAGCAAATTCCAAAACCACCCTTTTGACTCAACCCTCCGGGTTTACATGAATACGGAGGGTATTCTGAACAAGCTGCGGGAAAACGGAATGTGTACTTCTAAGGGTTATCCCATGGGTATCACCCGCCTCCTTAGAGAACCTCCCCAAGACATCATCCACTACGGCAACCAGGTACTTCGTGGTCTCCTCACTCAGCAACGCGGCTGCTTCAACTTCTATCGCGGCTGGCGCATCCAATATATCGTCCAATTTTCTATAGCTAAAACTCTGGCGCGCAAATTTGACATCAGCCTCAAGAAAGTGTTTGCCCGCTACGGCAAGGCTCTTAACATCCATTACCAAAACGCCAAAGGTAAAGCCTGCTCAATTCGTCTGGCACTCTACACATCGTTTGCAAGGCACAAAGACTTCTTCACCAAAATCAAGCTGGATAGTAAAGCGTTTCTGTTCCTGCCCCTCTACAGCTTGAAAGACCCGTTGGCCCGTGTTTGCTACATCTGCGGCAATCCGCAGTCTCATGTCAGCATGTATCACAGGAAAACGAAGAAGAAGCTCCCCAAGCCCTATTCACCGATGGTCACTCTCATGCTGGCCATCAACCGACGTCAGATACCCTTATGCCAGTCTTGCTTTACCAGCGTCGGAACCGACAGGTTTCAGCTCAATCAGTTAAAACGACGATGACTCATTTGGAATATGGAGAGCCGTATGCGGTGAAAGTCGCTCGTACGGTTCGGGAAGGGGCGGGTTACTTTGCTAATCCGCCTATTTCATGTCATCTATACTATGCAAATCTTTCAGCTTATCCTGAGTTCATTGGCCAATGCCCCCGGAAATCATCTCTAAAAAAATTATACTATAGTTAATCTGGGGTGATAATTAACGATTAAGGAGGATTGATAAGCTATGGCTATCAATCAAACGAGGGGCTTTTATTGGGCCATAATAGGCATAATGGGCATAACAGACCAATGCACATCAATGAATATGACGGGCATTGGTGGATATGATGACATTATGGATATGATGGATAGATGGGCATGATGGACACTATGGATATGGTTATCAGATTTTGAACTTCTCCACCATAGCATTCAAGTCCATGGCATGTTCAGCCTGGCTCTGGGCGGCCTTGGCCACCTGCTCCATAACCCCGGCCATCCGGCTCATATTCTGGGCGATTTCCTGGGAACTGCCGGTGCTTTCCTGAACGGAAGCGGAAACGGTCTGGATGGCGTTGCTCATTTGCTCGATGGCGGCCAGCATTTGTTCTGATGTGGCGGCGAAGTCTTCCACCAGGGCTCCTACCCGGTGGGCATCCTGGGCATATTGCCCCTCCGCCTCTACAAGCATCTCATAATCGGGAATGACCTTTTCCTCCATAAAGGTTAACACGTCGGAGGAGTTGCGGGAGAGCTGGCCAAAGGCTTCGGTGACTTTGCCGATCACGGCATGGATTCCCGCCACGGTCTGGGCCGATTGTTCGGCCAACTTCCGCACTTCTTCGGCGACTACGGCAAAGCCCCTTCCCTGCTCTCCGGCCCGGGCTGCTTCGATAGCGGCGTTCAAGGCCAGGAGATTGGTCTGCCCGGCGATGCCGTCGATGGTTTCGGCCATGATCCTGATTTCCTGAACCACTTCACCGTTTTGGATGGCGGCGAGGATCTCTGCTTGTTTGTGCTGATACATATTCAGGGTTGCTCCCCGTGACGCTTCAGCATTGGCACGCATCAGCTGGGCTTTCTTCTCGATTTCCTGGACGATTCTGCTGCCCTCAGCGGCTTTCCCGGCCAGCCTGCCGGCCCCGTTGCTGATCTCCGTTCCGGAAGCCAGCATTTCTTCCGCCGAGGCTGCCGTCTCTTCCATGCCTGCCGCAATCTGTTCCGCTCCGGCATTGATGTTTTGTCCCTGAGTGTTCAGCTCTTCAGCCGACACCGATAATTCCGCTCCCACTGTCTTGAGATCTTCGGCAGCCCCCATCACCTGTTCCAGAAGGCGGCTCATATTGCCGTCGATCTCATCATAGGCCTGGGCTAATTGACCGATTTCGTCCTTCCTGCCCAGGAAAGCTTTTTGCTGATCTGTGGAAAAATCTCCTTGGGCAAATAATTCGGCCTGTTCAACGGCGGCCAGAATCGGGCGGCTGATCATTCTCCCCAGGATCAGACTGAATAACAAAGCCAAGACAAAACCGCAGGCGGTCAGGATCATAATGACCATGCCGGCTTTGGCAAAGTCCTGTTCCGAAGCGCGCTGAAGCTCCTCATTATGGGCCAGGGAACACTCAATCATCCGATCGATGATTCCTTCCACCTTAGCCTGCTGCTGACCGGCCTGCTGATTGAAGTCACCGGCTAAGGCATAGCTTTTTAATTCAACGGCGGTCATGGCCTTTTCCCGCAAGTCGCGGTAAACGGCCTCCTCACGTTTGAATTCCCCTAACAGTTCTTTTTCTTCGTCGGTTAAGTTGAGCATTTGATACTGCTGGAGCAGCAGGTCGCTGTCTTTGATGGACTGAGCAATCACCCGGCGGGAATCGCCGATCACTGCAGAGTCTTCTGCAACCTGGCTTTCCCAGACCACGCCGGCCAACTCCGCGGCTCCTTTGGCAAAGCTCTTATTCAAGTCTTCCAAAATGAGGATGGGCTGGATGCCGTCCCGGGTGATTTTTGTGAGGTTAGCGTTGACTTTGCCCAGGTTAAACAGCCCGGTGATGCCAACAGTCAGGATTAATAGGGCCATTAGTAAAAAGCAGATCAAGAGTTTTCTACTTGTTTTTAAATTAATAAACCATCCCATCTCTTACTAATCCCACTTTCTTTTCCAAATTACAGTCGTATCAAGCCATTTTTATGGTTTGATTCCAAACAATGAGGTACTTCAAAGCAGCCTACCATATCGCAGGCAGCACCAGTGGATGATGAAAAGCTGTCCGAGCCAGAAAAGCCGTACTGCTCAGACCTAAAAAGCAACCCAAGGATTTTGCTTTAAGGCAAAATACGAATTTAAGCGAGCGGAAACAAAACTTCGCTCATAGTCTGCTGCGGAGAAAGGTTGGAAACAGGACGTTTCCAACCCGCCATTGAGAACAAGTGCGAAAGCAGTGCTTTCGAGGAGCGATTTGGCGGGACGAAACCCGGACGAGGGTTTCGCCCAAGCCGCCACGCCACAGAGAAAGACTTAGCGGCGCAGGTCCTTTCGGAGCGGCAGGCTTTGAGCGCTAGTTTTGTCCGCGCAGCTTATGGAGTGAACGCCTAAAGCAAAATCCTGGAGACTCTGCTTATAAGTCCTTTTCAGAGTAAATGTCAAAAGGAATGAGAATGGATTTTTGCCTAAAATCCATTCTCATTAACACTTTCAGTCTATATTTTCCAGGCCATATTCCAGGCCAATATCTTCCATTCCATATTCAGTCCGTATTCCAATCCATACTCAGCTCCCTAATCAGCAAAGCTGAGGGCTACTGACGAACACCTATGGAATCAAACAATTGGGTATAGCGTTCAACCTGCTCCTTGATGGAAGCATTATAATCGGCAGTATTCAAATAGCTGATATTGGCATGAAGCTCATTCATCTTGTTAATGAATTCCTGATCTTTGACCATTTCGGCGATGGTTTCATCCCATTTTTTGACGATATAATCGGGGGTGCCTTTCGGTGCGCTGATGCCTCCGTACCAGGTCACGTCAATGTCGATGCCAAGTTCCTGGCAAGTAGGCACATCCGGGAATAAGGGGCTCCGCTCTTTGGCTGCGATGGCCAGCACTTTTAATTTGCCGCCTGCTGCCAGAGGATAGGTTTCCTGGACGGACTGATCACCCAAGATGGCGTGGCCGCCGGCGATCATGGTAATTCCCTCACTGCCGCTGGTGACCAGAATGGGTTGGGTTTGTTTGTAATCCACACCAATGGCTTTACACAGCTCAGCGGCGGTAAGGGCGTTCATACTGGTGGCGCTTAAGCTGGTATGAGTCAATTTTTCCGGGTTCTGCTTCGTCCATTCCACAAACTCTTTCATATCTTTAAACTGAGAATCGGCGGCCACGGAAAAACACATGGGGTTTTCCACAAACTTGGATACGAAAATTCTGTCCTCCAGCTTGATGGGCGGGTTTTTCATGCCGGCCACCATCAATACGGATGCGGCAATATTGTCGGCCACCACCGTATATCCGTCCGGTTTGCCCTGCATCAAACCATACTGCAGTCCGGTGACGTTGCCTGCACCGGGTTTGTTAACCACTAAAATAGGCTGATTCCACTTTTTGCTGACATAATCGGCTACAGCGCGGGCTGTCAGATCCGTGAGACCCCCGGGACCGGCGGGAACCACCAGTTCGATCTGCCGGGTCGGATAGGGCGGATCTTCCTTAGCCGTTTCTGATGGCCCCTGGGCAGATGATGAACATCCGGCCAGAGCAAGTGTCAAAATCAAGATACCGATGAGCCAAGTCATCTTTTTGTTCATTTTTTTCATAGATAAATCCCCCATTACTATTTATTTCACTTCAAAACCAGAGTTGTCTATTCGGCTTTGAGTCCGCCGCCTGAGTTTAAGGGAAACAACCAAAAAGATACCGGTGGCAACAAGGAGGGTCAGGGAGATGGGGCGTTGAAAGAAAATGAAGGGGTTTTCAAACGCCATGCCAAAGGACTGTAAAAGGGACCTTTCCAACATGGGACCAAGGATAAAACAGATGATGAAAGGGACCACGGGCCAATTGAATTTGTTCATAAAGTAGCCTAAAACCCCGAAGATCAGAGCGACCAGAACATCGAACATATCATTGCGGACAGTATAAGCTCCCACGATGGATATCAGTAAAATAATCGGAGCCAGGATACCATAGGGTATTTGGGTCAGCTTGGCCCAAAGCCCCACCAGAGGAAGATTGAGAACCAAACACATCACATTGCCGATAAACATACTGGCGATGACCGCCCAGACAAAGTCCCCGTTCTGCTCGAACAGCAGCGGTCCGGGGGTAAGGCCGTAAATCATCAGTCCCCCCAAAAGAACAGCCAGGGGCGGGGAGGCCGGAATGCCAAGGGCGAACAGAGGAATGAAACCGGCTGAGCTTGTGGCGTTATTGGCGGACTCAGGGGCGGCGACACCTTCGATGGCCCCCTTGCCGAACCGTTCCGGTGTTTTTGAACATTTTTTCTCTAAATCATAGGCCAGAAAGGTGGTTACCGCCGGGGAACACCCGGGCAATAATCCCATAAAGAAGCCCAGGGCACCGCCGCGGAAGATGGACTTGATACTTTGCTTCAAATCCTTAAGACCTGGAAAAACCGAGCCGATATTGCCCATGGAGATGGCGATTTTCTTCTCCTCGATCCCGTTTAAGACTTCGCTGATGGCAAACAGGCCGATGACGACGCTGATCACATCCAGGCCGCCCCATAAGGGGGTATAGCCAAAGGTCAGCCGCGGCATATTGGTCATGGTTCCCAAGCCGATCAAGGAGAGCAGGTAGCCGAAAAAGCCCATGGCCAAGGCCTTGCCTATAGATGCTCCCCCTAAGCTGACGACGATGGTCAGAGCCAGCAGCATCAGGGCAAAATACTCCGGCGGACCGAACTTAAGGGCCTGCTCGGCAAAAAGGGGTGCAAAAAAGGTCAGGGCAATAATCCCCATGATCCCGGCGATAAAGGAACCAATGGCCGCGATCCCCAGGGCCGGCCCCCCCCTTCCCTGCTGAGCCATGGGATAACCGTCGAGACAGGTGGGCACGGACGCCACTTCCCCGGGAATGTTTAAGAGGATCGCCGTGGAGGAGCCGCCATACATGGCTCCATAGTAGATTCCCGCCAGCATGATGATCGCCTGGGTGGGCGGCAGGACAGCGGTAAGGGGCAGCAGAATGGCAATGGCCGAGGTTGGCCCTAAACCGGGCAGGACGCCGACCATGGTGCCGACAAAAGCGCCCAGGGCGGCCATCAATATATTAGAGGGTTCCAGAGCCAAGGCAAATCCGGAGAACAACATCTGTAATGCTTCCATCTAAATACCCCCGTTAAAAAATTGTGATCAGCGGCTGTGGAAATGGGGTCTTCAGCCACATTACAAAGATTCCGTAAAAGACAATAATAAGCAGCGCCGAAAATACTGTACATCGCAGCCACCCATAATCACCGATGGTCCGGAATAAGCCCAGGCCGATAATAAAGGTACTGGCCGGGTAGCCGATGACCTGCAATAACCCCCAATAAGCAAACACTAAACCCATCACGAACAGCATCTTTTTGCGCAGCTGTCCGGTGGGGAACTCCGCCTGTTCATCTCCCTGGGGCTTAAGCACAAAGAGGAACAGCCCGCCGAGAATAAGCAGCGCCACGCCCAGAAAGCCGATAAATGTTTCGTCACCGACGATGGAGCGGCCAATATGCATAGGATACAGCCGGATCGCCTCATAAATCGCCATCCCGCCGATCACAAGAAAAAACCCACCGGCGATCCGGTCTGCCAGCAAATTCTTCATGGCTTCACACCTCCCCGGCAAGGTGTTGGGAGACATTGTGCTGCAGTTTTGCTGTTATGTTGTATGTTCATAAACTACCTCCCCTACATTTTGAAATGAGTCTGTCCATTGGAGCTGAAGCTGCAGTTATATCACCTTCCCGCGGTTGGATTGCTGAAACGGTTCATTCGCTTAAGGGATTACATTCACAAGATTCCATTTGATTATTCCCAATTATCTATACATGAATTATACTATAGTTAGTCCCCAGTGATAATTAGCGATTCAGAATGATTGATAAGCTTTAGCTATCAATCAAATGGAGGTGATCAGATGGAAATGCGGCAGCTTCGCTATTTCGATTCAGTCGTTAAATATGGAACCATGCGCGAGGCGGCAGCCAGGCTTTTTATAAGTGAACCCTCCATAAGCCAGCAAATCAATGAGCTGCAAAAAGAAATCGGGGTGCCCTTGTTTGAGAAGCAGGGGCGGAAAATCGCTTTAACTGCGGAAGGCAAGCAGCTTTTGCCTTTAGTGCAGGCCATCCTGGAAGCGGTGACAGAGCTGGAAACCGGTATTTCGGAAATACTGAACCCCAGCTCGGGACTGATCAGACTGGGTGTGATTCCCATTACAAGACTTGATCTCGTTCCTAAAAAGCTCACGGAATTTGTAAAAATCTATCCCGATATTTGTGTTGAACTGATTGAAAGCGGAACCTCGGAAATTATTGAACGGCTGCTTAACGATACCATGGATGTTGCTTTAATCGCCGCCAACAGCCGGATCAAATCCCTGATGGAAATGTCGGGGATTAAGCATAAAGTCGTCTCCAATGCCAATTCAGTGGCGGTGGTCTCCTGTTCACACCCTTTGGCCAAGTATGATAAGATTTCCTTCAGCCGGCTCTTGAATGAGCGCATCATTTTGCGCCGGCAGGGGATTTACCGGGAAGAGATCGATAACTTTTTAGGGGATTCCGTCAAAAATGACGGCATTTATTCCACAGATACCTATGAAACCGCGATTAAACTGGTGGATTCCAACCTGGGCATTGCCATCGTGCCGGAAACCTTTATCAGTACCTATGGCTTAAATGAAGGCTCCAATATAAAAATACTTTTCCTGGACGACTTCCAGGTTTCCCTGGATATCTGCTTTATTTATAAGAAGCGAAATTATTATCCCTTGTTTCTTACCAATTTCATGCGGATCTTTACGGATAGCAATGATGGATAAGGTTTTGGATACAAACATAGTTTGCCGGAAGCACTTCTTTTGTGAAGCACTTCCGGCAAATCCTTTGTCAGCACGCTTTCCCTGCCATTGTTTTAAAGATAATTATTTAAGATACCCCTTTTCCTTGAGATACTTTTCCGCACCTGGATGCAAAGGGAAGGGCAACCCTTGGGTCAGGTTATTTATGTCGATTTCCTTGGCCAGAGGATGGATTTTCACTAATTCGTCCAGGTTCTCCAGCACAAGTTGGGTAAAATTATAAATGGTCTCTTCATCGGTATTGGCCCGGGCTATGAAATAGGTGGGGGTGGCGGGTACAGTCACATCTTCCGCCTGGCCTTTATAGGTTCCTGCTTTCACCACAGCAGGATAAGCAGAGGGATCGATAGCCTTTTTAATGTTTTCAATCGCTTGGTCATTGACCGGCAACAAGCGGATCGGCACATCGGCCTCGATGTTTTCCGCCTGGGGACAGGGAGCTCCTGACCAGAATTGAATGACGTCCACCGTTTTATCCTTGATCTGGTCGGCCATATCCGCATAATTGGAAGAAATAAAGATGTAATCCACGTTTTCCTGTTTGCCGTAGGCATCCAGGATCAATTTGGTATACACCTGGGATGCGCCCATAAAGGTGGCCATGCGGGTTTTATTTTTAATATCCTCGAAGGATTTGACAGGGGAGTCTGCCCGGACGGCAAATTGAGCTACAGCGGAGGGTCCGGCGAATAAAGCTCTCATCTCCTTGAAGGCGCCGTCTTTTTCGAAAGTGTACGTGCCATTGTAAAACATGGAGGCCACAAAGACGTTGGCCATGCCGATATCCGCGGTTTCCGCTTTTAGTCTGCGGACTGCTTCCGCGTCACCGGCCACCGTTTGATGGACTACTTTAATCGGCAGGCTGGAATCATCACTGATTTTACAGATGCCTGTGGTCAAAAAGTATTTGTCGCCGCCGGATGTGGACATGATCCGCAGTTGGGTGTTGGCCGCCGGTTTTTGCTTGTCCTGGTCATTGCCGCCGCTGCTGCCTGCACCACTGCCGCAGCCTGAAATGAGCATTAACACCATAGCCGTCAGCACCAAAACAGACACTACCTTATTCATTTTTTTCATGGTAGACCCTCCTACACTATTTTTTACCTTGAGCTATTCACTTAAGATAACCCGGTCTTTTTGCTTAAACCGATAGTTTGCACCGACTATAAGGGCAAAACAGGCTATTCCCAGCAGATCGGTATACATTCCCGGGTAGATGAGGCTTATCCCCGCCAAAAACAGGATCACCCTCACCGGCCAATGTCTGATTGGGGTAAATGCATAGCCTTGGATTGCCATACAAATGGCCGTGGTGCCAATCACCGATGTAATGATGATGGGCAGTACGCTCCAACTCAGACCATGAATCAGGATGAGTTCCGGGTTGTAAACGAACATAAAGGGCAGCACAAACATGCATGTGGCAATTTTAGCGGCGGTCCAGCCCGTTTTCATGGCATTGGCATTGGCAATGGCCGCACCGGCATAGGCGGCCAGGGCCACCGGGGGCGTGACAAAGCTGATCACTCCGAAATACAGGACGAAAAGATGGGCGGCCATGGGCTCTACTCCCATGCTGACCAGGGCCGGGGCGATGAGAACGGCTAAAATCATGTAGCAGATCAAGGTGGGCAGTGCCATGCCCAGGATGATCGATGCCACCATGGTCAGGAGAAGCAAGGCCAGTTGATTGCCTGAAGCTAAGGATACCAGGATGCCTGAGAAATTGGGCCCAAGCCCCGTCAGATTGACGCAGCCCATAATGATCCCGGCTGTAGCACAGGCCATAGCGATCAATATGCAGCCCAGGCTTCCTTCTTTTAGCATATGGAGATACTGCTTCAGGGATAAGCGGTTTTTCCAGTTCAAAAGGTTGATGATGATGCTGGCGGCGATGGTGATGACCCCCGCTCTTTGGGGAGAACTGCCGGTCATGATTAGATAAATCAGAATAACCAAGGGGATGATATAGAACCAGCCTTCCTTGAGGGTCTTTTTTACAGGAACCAGGTTTTCCTTGGGAATCCCGCGCAATTGGGTTCTGGCTGCTTCCAAATCCACCATGATCAGTAAGGCCACATAATATAGAATAGCGGGCAGGGCGGCGGAAACACATACTTTGGCATAGGGCACTCCCAATACTTCGGCCATGACAAAGGCGGCGGCGCCCATGACCGGGGGCATGATCTGTCCTCCCGTCGAGGCCGCTGCTTCAACCGCCCCGGCAAAATGGGGCTTATAGCCCAGTTTCTTCATCATGGGTATGGTGACCGCCCCGGTACTGAGCACATTGGCCACGGCACTGCCGGATATGCTGCCGAATAAGCCGCTGCTGATGATGGCGATCTTGGCCGGCCCTCCCCTTGCCCAGCCAATCAGGGAGCTGGAGAGATCCATAATAAACTGGCCGGTTCCGGTGCCCACCAGAAACTGGGCAACGACGATAAAGATCAGGAGCAGATTGGCGGACACGCCCAAAGCCACGCCGAAAATGCCCTCTAAGGAAATGAGCAGGGTGCTGGTGAGCATCTTGACATCGACGCCGGGATGGGCGAGAAAGGATGGCAAGTGCCTGCCGAATAATGCGTAGACCAGGAACACCCCGGCCACGATGGTCATGGATTTTCCGACGACCCGTCTGGTTAATTCCAGGATCAGCACCACGGCAATGGCTCCAAAGATAAAATCCGCCCGGTTGGGAATGCCGATCCGGTCCGCAAAACTGCCGGCGCTGTTCAGTACATAGATACCTAAGGCTACACTGGTAAGGGCCAGCAGGAGGTCGATTGCATAAGCAATCTTATGGCCGGCCAGCTTTTTGGATGGGGGGAACAAGACGAAACCCAGTGCCAGGGCAAAGGTCAAGTGAATCCCACGGTAAACCAGCACATTCAAAACACCGAAAATGGTTGAGTAAATGGTATAGAGGGTCCAGATCACGGCCAGGGCGCCCACAAGCAAAGCCACGCCGCCGGTCAGTGGTCTGCGTTTACCGTCTTCCGCTAAAGCTTCCAGATCTTTCTCGTCCATAGAGTCCAAGTCTTTTTCATCCTTTGTCATGCTTTGACTCCTTCCCATGGGAATACTGCTGAACTTTCCGGTCAGGCTATTTTCCCGATTCCTTCATACTCATGGATCTTATTCGGAAATGATTTGATAGACGGGGGCGCCTTCACACTGGGCAGGCATTCTGACCCCGGTCAGGGCCGCGATGGTAGGAGCAACATCCGCCTGCCTGATCACCCGTTCCGTGACGCAGTTTTCCTTAATGCCGGGACCGGCCGCCACAAAGAGGGGGGAAACGGAAGTACCGGCATACCCCCATTGGGTGGAAAGGGAATCGGCGTGGATCTTATTGAATCCTTCTTCAGTGAAATAAACGATATCCCCGCATTCAGGGCCGCCCATGCCGAAGTGGACGGCGTCTTTGTTGCGCACCGCTACGGAAATAACCCGGCGGCCGGTATGGGGATCACGGTAGTTATAGAGATCGGAAATAATCTGAGTCTCCAGTTCATACTTGTCCGCGGGCTCCACAATGCCATGGGGATTTCTGCCCTTCAGATTGATATAGATATGATCGCCGCGGATGGCAATGGCTCTGGTTTTGCTCCAGTCAATTTCTTTGGTATCCCTGCCCTTTTCATCTTTAACCATGGCGGTGTACCCTAATTCGGCCATGACAGGCACATTTACACCGTGGATTTCACCGAGAATCACCCCGTGGTACTCCTGGGTAAGCAGCCCATGGTCAGAGGTGATGATCATTGTCCAGCCCTGATCAAGGAAGGGCAGGAATTTGCTCAGATAACGGTCGGTCTGGCAATAGGCTTCTTCCTGGTATTGCTGATAAGTAAGCTCATTGTTATCCTTCCATTCTTCCTGGTTGCAGGCGTAATGCCAGAAGTAATGCCCTACTCCGTCCAGGTTATGGAGATGGGAGAAGATGATGTCGTACTTGTTGTTCTTCATGAAATAGGTCAGACACTCTGCCTGCCAGTTGCAGTAATTTTCCCAGGAGGGGAGCATGGTTTCCCGCACCAGTATTTCGTTGGCACCGTTGACCCGGAAATTCACCGGCACATTGCCGATATTCTCCACAACTTCCTGGTACAGGCTTTTGGGGTGGAAGTAGTCATCACGGCCCACCTGGGAGGCATTGTTGATAATGAGATTGAATTTTGAGCCGTCTTCCGCCAGCTCCAGCACCTGATAATTGCGGTTGCAGGGGACGTTTTCACCCTGATCGTTTTTGACTGTGTCCCTGACATCGAACCGGATCTCCCCTTTTTTCAGGGTAAGGTAAGGATCGGTCTCTTTTTTGGATTTATAGAACTGAATCGAGTCATAAACACCTTGTTCGTTGGGCAGGATTAGGGCCGGGCGCCGTTCCAGGCCGCCGGAGACAAAAAAGGTAAATTCTTTGGCCTCCGCCGGTGCCTGGGCCCAGCCTGCGGCAGGCTTGATGGCCGCTTTGATGGTATCGCAGACCATATTGCCCAGGGCTTCGATTTCGCACTCATCCTGCTCAGTAATACTGAATTGAAAGCCTTTGGCATGATTCCCGGCGGCAATGACTTTGCGGAAAACAGAGGTTTCCGCCTCTTCCCCGTCTTCCATCAACTCGGCTGCGTTGTCAATAATGCAGCCTTGGCCCTGAGCTACGTGAGAGGTGTTGGGCAGGTATTGGCTGGAAGCAATTTTCTCCGAGCCGGTGACCACTTTGAGGAGATCCAGGAAGGGAATCCCGTTATTGATCCCGGAAGGCTGAGTGCCGTCAACCACATGGAGATTGGGGCTGTCGGAGGTCGGCGGCCAGGAGGAGCCGGGCCAGTGCCAGACTAAGGTTTTTTTGCCGGCTTCTTCGGCAAAGACGTTCCATAAAGGCTCGGCTTTGGATTGGCGGGAATCCAGATTGTAATACATTGTGTCAATATTCACAGGATCGGAGGCAAAAAAACAGGTGATGCCATGGGTGCCGGGATTGGCCCCTGTGGCCAGGGTTGTCCAGAGGGGCGGCGTCACCGTAGGCATTGCTCCCAAAAGTACTAAATCCTCTCTGGCCGACCCTCTTCCGGTAAATTCTTTCAAGGCAGGCATTTTTCCCTGGTCCATGAACTTCTTCGCCAGTCTGGGGTCAAAGCCGTCGACGCCGAGAACGATGACTTTGTCTGTTAATGCTTTTCGTTTCATGCTGAACCTCCTAATACTTAAGATTGGCAGGGTATCTGTCCATCCAGGTTAACTATATAATAGGGCGGGGTTGGCGTGTAGCCATGAATAAGTTATGAAAACCGGTTTGGTTATATTAAAATCGATATAACCTGGTCCCCCTTTTTCTGGTACAATGGGGATATATAAGGGGCGCTGAGCTTTTCAGAGTAGGAGGTTTTTCATATGCGAATCGAATACCTGCACTATTTTATCGAGGTGGCCCGCTGCCGGTCGATCAACAAAGCCAGCAAAAATCTCCGCCTGACCCAAGCCAATCTGAGCAAGATGATGGCAGCTCTGGAACGTCATTTCGCAACCCCGCTGTTTGAACGCTCCAACCGGGGCATTACTTTGACCGAACACGGGAAACGGGTGCTGGAATGGTCTCAAAAAGTGATGGCTGAGCAAACCCAGCTGATCCAGGCTTTTGCTGAAGATAAGACCCATCAAAACAGGCAGGGAAAGTTAACCATTCTCTGTCCGGCCAATATTGCCGGAGACAGCAATGCCAATGTGATCAATAAATTCACCGGCGAATATCCCAACCTCAAGATCAGTTATCAGGAAATGGGCGTGCCGGAAATTATCAAGCAAGTCCATAAAAACAGGGACTATGTGGGAATTATCATGCTGATTGATCATTTGTATAATGAGTTGATTACAGAGGAACTGTGCTACTATCCCATGCGAGACATCAAATTTGTGGTCTACTCCCATAAGGACAGCCGGTTTGCCAGGCAAGGATTTAAGAGTATTTCCCTCAAAGCCTTAAGCAAGGAACAATTGATTCTTTATAAACCCACCAGCCTCTCTCCCTCCCCTTTTGAAGACCTGTTTGACCAGTATGGTTTGGACAACATCAAGTTTTCTGTCAGCAACTTATTTACCTTCTATGATATTTTGCAGAAAGGCCAGTACATCACCTTAGGCGCTGCCCGGCAAGCGAAGTTTTTCCCTAAGGTTTTGGACGGCTTGGTGACAACCCCGATTCGGGATAAAATCAACTGCCGGATCGGCATCCTGATTCACCGGGAAAATAAAGACAATGCCATGATTCAGCAATTTATCAGATTTTACAGCGAGTCTAAGTAAGGCGCTATTCCGGTACAATGTATTGAAGCGAAAAGCAGGAGCGCTTTGGTGCGCCACGAAAATGAACCCCGCGGTTGCGCGGGGTTCTTTATGGCTGCGGTATTCTTAATTCAAGTCACTTCATCCCCTCAGACAATGGACATATCGTATAGTAAGCAGGCTGTCCTGCTGTCCTGGGAGGTTGGGATGAGAGCCGGATCGGTCACTTTACATTTTTCCATGGCCACAGGGCAGCGTGTATGGAAACGGCAGCCGGCGGGGGGATTGGCCGGGCTGGGGAGATCTCCTTTTAAAAGAATCCGCTCTCTGTCCCGCAGCCTGGGATCGGGTAAGGGTACGGCGGCTAATAAGGCCTTGGTATAGGGATGATGAGGGTTGGCGAACAGTTCCTCTTTCCCGGCGAATTCAGCGATTTTGCCTAAATACATGACGGCGATTTGATCACTGATGTGTTTGACCACTTGAATTCCGTGGGCGATAAACAGATAGGACAGTCCCAAATCCTTTTGAATTTCTTTCAGCAGATTGAGGATTTGGGCTTGAATGGATACGTCCAGGGCGGAAACAGGCTCATCACAGACGATCAGTTTGGGCTGGAGGGCAAGGGCACGGGCAATGCCGATTCTTTGTCTTTGTCCCCCGGAGAATTCAATGGGATACCTGCTGCCGTGATAGGCGGCCAGCCCCACTCTTTCCAGCAGTTCATCCACTCTTTTCCCCCGTTCTTTATGGGTCCCCACTTTATGAAGAACAAGGGGCTCGGCAATAATATCGGCGACCGTCATGCGGGGATTCAGTGAGGAATAGGAATCCTGGAAGATCATCTGCAGGTTCTTGCCCATGGCTTTTTTGCTTTTGTACTCGGAAAGCTTTCTCCCTTCAAAATAGATCTCCCCGGCGGTGGGCTCGCTAAGCCCCACCACCATGCGGCCGATGGTTGATTTCCCGCAGCCGGACTCCCCCACCAGACCCACGGTTTGACCGGGGTAAATATCCAGACTGACACCGTCCACAGCTTTCACGGAATTGCTTTTTTGGCCGAAAAGCCCGCTTCCCACCGGGAAGTGTTTTTTAATGCCCTGCAGTGACAAGAGCGGTTGCTTCTCTGTCATCTTCATCATCCCCCTTCCCTGATGTGTGGAGCCAGCAGGAAACCCGGTTCCCTGAAGGGTGCTGCTCCAATTCAGGAGCAGCCTCGTGACATTTCACCATGGCCGACCCACAGCGGGTCACGAAATTACAGCCTGGGGGCAGTTCCAGGGGATTGGGCACCACCCCCGGAATGGCGTCCAGGGTTTCCTTGGAGGGTCCGGACAATGAGGGAATACTGACCATCAGCCCCTTGGTATAGGGATGCTGAGGATGGGCGAAAATGTCTTCCACATTACCTTCTTCCACAATCTTTCCGCAATACATGACCAGCACCCGGTCGGCGGTTTCCGCTACAACACCGAGGTCATGAGTAATCAGGAGGATAGAAATCCCAAATTCCTTCTGCAAATCTCTTAACAGATTTAAGATCTGGGACTGAATGGTCACGTCCAGGGCTGTGGTCGGTTCGTCAGCGATCAGCAGTTTCGGATTGCAGGCCAGGGCGATGGCGATCATGGCTCTTTGCCTCATCCCGCCGGATAATTGGTGGGGGTAATCCTTGAGACGCCTTTGGGCATCGGGAATACCGACTTTATTGAGCAGCTCCAGGGCGGTTTTTTGCGCTTCTTTAGGGCTGACTTTTTTGTGAAGCAGAATCGCTTCGGCAATTTGCCTGCCAATGGGATGGACCGGGTTGAGGGCGGACATGGGGTCCTGGAAGATCATGGCGATGTCGTTGCCGCGGATCTTTCTTAATTCTTTTTCCTTTAGTTTCAATAAGTCCCGGCCGGCAAAGAGGATGGAACTGTCCGGACGGTATTTGATGGCGCCGGCATTCAATCTCATGATGGAAAGGGAAGAAACACTTTTCCCGCTTCCTGATTCACCGACTAAGGCGACAATCTCACCTTTGGCAATGGTGAAGGAAACGTCATCCACAGGCTTGATCTCACCTTTGGACGTGGGGATGTAGGTTTTTAAGTGATTGACTTCCAGCAAGGGTGTTTCTGTCTTCAAGTATCTCCCCCCTTTTTAGAATATCCTTTGTTGTTTGGGATCAAGGGCTACCCTCAGACCATCGCCGAGGAAGTTGCCGGCCAGGATGGTCAGCATGATGGCAATCCCGGGATAAACGATCATCCAGGGATTAATGTAAATCAGACTGTAGCCTTGCTGGATCAGGTTCCCCCAGCTGACATCGGGAGGCTGAGCGCCCATGCCCAGAAAGCTGAGGGTGGTTTCCGTAAGGATGGCCATACTGAGATTGAAGGAGGCCTGGACAACGATGGGCGGGGAAATATTGGGCAGAATGTGCCTGAACATAATCCAGACAAAGCCTGCCCCGGAGATCTTCGCCGCCTCCACATAGGGCTCCAGCCGGACCTGCAGGGTCTGCCCTCTGGCCAGTCTGGCGAATTTCGGGGTAAAGACAATCCCGATGGCCATCATGGCGTTCCAGAGGTTGACGCCCAGGGCGCTGGTAATGCCTAAAGCGAGGATGAGGGCGGGAATGGCGATGATGGCATCGACGATGCGCATGAAAACATCATCGATCACACCGCCGAAGTAACCGCTTAAGACCCCCAAAGGCACCCCGACCAGGAGGGGAATCATAATGGCAAACAGGGCCGACTTAATGGCCGTCTGGGAGCCCATGAGCATTTTGCTCAAAACATCACAGCCCAGCCCGTCCGTACCCAGCCAGTGCTCGGCACTGGGGAGCTGCATGACTTTGGTTAAATCTTGCTTGAAGGGGTCATAAGGTTGAATATGAGGAGCAAGCAGGGCGACGATGACGAGCATAACCAGGAAAATAAAGCTGGCAAAAGCGAGTCTTTCCGCCATCAAGCGTTTAAAAATCGTTTTAAAACTCATAGTAAGCTCCCCTCTAATACTCGATTCGCGGATCCAATAAGGCATACACAATATCGGTCAGGAAGTTAATGACCACGACCATCACAATCATGACCAGGACGACACCCTGGACCACGGTGAAATCCCGCTGGCCAATGGCATTGATTACCAGCTGGCCCATGCCCGGAATGGCAAAAATGTTTTCCACAACCACCGTGGCACCCAGCATGGTGCCCATTAAAAGACCGATGGTGGTGACCACGGGCAGCATGGCGTTTTGCAGGCCGTGCTTGAAAATCGCCCGGTAGCGGCCGGCCCCTTTGGCATAGGCCGTGCGTATATACTCCGCATCCATGGTTTCCATCAAGGAGGAGCGCAATTGCCGGGTGATGACGGCTATCCCGGCTAAGCTCAGGGAAAAGCCGGGCAGCAGGATATGCTTTAAAAAGGAGCCCGCGCCGTCGGTAATGCTGATAAAGCCGGTGGCCGGCAGCCAATTCAGGTTTAAGCTGAAAATAATAATCAGGATCATAGCACATAAAAAATTGGGTACCGCCGTGCCCAAGGTGCCTAAAAAGCGGGCGGCATAGTCCATCCAGCTCTTGGGAAAGTAAATGGAGGTAATGGCAAAAAACATCCCGCCGGCAATGGCAAAGGTCATGCCCACGGCAACCAGCTGAATCGTAATGGCAAGGTGCTGCTGGATGGCGTGTCCGACCAGTTGTCCGGTAAAGAGGGATCTCCCCAAATCCCCATGAACCGCGTTATTCAACCAATGAATATATTGCATAATCACCGGTTGATCCAGTCCTAATTGCTGGCGCAGTTCCGCCACTTTCTCATAGGTGGCATTTTCACCGAGAATGGCCAGGACCGGATCACCCGGGATGAGCAGGATTAGAGAAAAGACGACGAGGGTGGTAATGAACAGCATGGGGATGACGTAAAGGAAGCGCCGCAGCATGAATTTCAGAAACATGATTCCCCTCCTTTAAAATGGAGTGAAGCAGGATCGAAATCCCACTTCACTATTTCAACTACAGATTATTTTTGCTCCACCCAAAGGGATGAGAAGATCGCCTTTCCTAGCAGATTCGGCTCAAAGCCTTGGATCTTCTTGCTCATCGCGGCTGTCATGGGTTGGGAGAAGGTGGGGATGGAGAAGGCATTTTCCACGACGGAAGTGTTGACTATTTTCTTATACAGCCCGGCCCGTTGATTCTGATCGGTGGTGGCCGCAGCCTCTTTGATCAGTGACTCAAGCTCCGAAGTCGTGGCTTTGCCCGGATTATAATAGCTGTCTTTCCCGTAAAGGCTGGCAATGGTCATCTGCGGATCAGGCCGCCCGGACCAGTTGCCGGTGAGGGCATTGGTTTCTTTGTCGCCGAGAAAACTCTGCACGGCTGCGTTGGGTTCCAGGGTTTTAATCGTAACGTTGATTCCCACCTCTTCCAGCTGCCCTTTAATCCCATTGGCCAGCCTGGTCCACCATTCAATGGGATAGGTGGTTAAGGTGAAGGAAACATTGCTGAGACCGGCATCTTTCAGCAGCTGTTTGGATTTTTCCGGGTCATAGGGTATGTTGATGCTGTCGTCATGGGCCCAGTAATCTTTAGGGAAGGGCTGAACAGCCACTGTCCCCTGGCCGAAGTTAATCGCATCGATCAATTGCTGACGATTAATGCCATATAATACAGCCAATCTGGCCGCTTTATCGTTAAAGGGCGGGGCATCCGTGCGGAGATAAATCATATTCAAAGCCAGGGTGTTGGTAGGACTTAAGACAATATTCGCATCAGCTTTTAAGGTGGCAACCATCTGGGGCTGAACATTGGGCAGGAAATCAACCTGACCGGTTTTCAGGGCATTGATCTGGGAATTGGCATCAGGAATCACTTTGACCGTCAGTTTATCCAGATAGGGCAGGCCCTTTTGCCAGTAATCCCGGTTGGCTTCATAGCCAATCTCGCCATTGGGAATATGATTGGTGACGATGAAGGGACCGGCGCCCACGGGATGGAGGGAATAATCTGCCCCATGGGTCTTCACTGCCGTCGGGGAAACCATCATGCCGCCCCGATCCGATAAAGCCAGGATGATGGATGAATCAGGCTGGGACAACTGCAGCTTCACCGTTTTATCGTCAACGACTTCCACACTTTGGATATTCTTTAAATCACTGATTTGTGAATCCGTGGAATTGACGCGATCGATATTAAATTTGACAGCCTCGGCATTGAAGGGCGACCCGTCGGAAAACTTTACACCCTCCCGCAGATGGAGAAGGATTGTCGTGTTATCCGGGAATTCCCAGGATTCGGCCAGGCCCGGTTCCGGCTTCATATCCGGGCTGAATTTAACCAAGGTATCATAGAGGGGCCATAATAAGGCATGGTCATTGCCTGTGGTCCCTTTGATGGGGTCAAAGTTGGTCACATCCGCCACATAGGCCACCGTTAATGAGCCGCCATGCTGGGGGGTGCCCGGTGATTCACCGGCTGGATTGGCAGTTGGGGGGGTATCCGGTGTCTTGGTTGAACCTGATTGCGAACCGCATCCTGAGATGACCATCATCAAAACAACGAAAAGCGTTACCATCGTGAGACTTCTTCTTTTTAGTTTTGACATTGCCTTTCCTCCTTTATATTTGCAAAGATATATTGGCAAAGACTTGTTCCCAATTCATGGTTGCAGCAGGCATTCCTCCTTCGTTTAATTTTTAAAGACGTGTTCCCAGCTCAAGCGTTGGCGGCCGTCAGGGTCATTGACGACCTCATTATGAGTATTGAAAAGCATGGTGGCCCGGATTTCCTCATCGTAGGGGGGCCAATCAGGCAATCCCGGTATGTTCGGATCGCCATGGCGGGCGAAAGCAATCCAGGCTCGATGCATCAGTCCGGCCAGTTGGAAGCGGCAGGGATCTTTTCCTGTCAGCTCTTCCGTTTCCTGAGCAAGCAAGGTATTCCAGACAAAAGGAATCTCCAGGCCATGAAAAGCCTTGGCCTCTCCTCCTAAGGCCTTGCTTGCATAGTCAAACCGATACATCCAGACAGGCGCACCATGCTTTGCCTGGCCTTCACTGAAATAAATAGCCGGATAGGTAAAGACATAATGAGTCATCGCATCTTCATAGCCTGCCTGATTCGAGGCCTGGTTCAATGCTTTGCTCAAGGCTTGATTCAAGGCGTCCGCCTGGGCAGCACTGTGGGAACCAGCCGCCCAGCTTGAGCCAAATGTCCGTTCCAAAAAAACCTTGATTTCACTTTCATCCATGTCTTTCCACGCCGGATCGAAATATGTAAACAGCTTGTTTTCATGGGCGTTGGTACCCACCAATACCGGAATATCCTTGGCCAACCCTGCATACAGCACTTTTTCCGGATGTTCGGCGATAACAATGCCGTCGCCGACCGGACCAAAGGCCCGGCGCGGCAAAATCCCGCTGGCCTCGATAATCTTTTCTGCAGGAAGGTCTGCCAATTCGGATAAATTTTGCCGATCAATCTGGAGCTGAGCAAGGAGCTGTTCCGTCATTTTCACCGCTGCTTCCAGGGTTACTTTACAGCGGGCCGTCCCGCTCTGCAGGATGGCTTTGTGAAAAAGCCCCCGGGCCAGGGGCATGGCCAACAGATTGCCCACACTGACAGCTCCCGCCGATTCACCGAAAATCGTCACATTATGGGGATCACCGCCAAAGGCTTCAATATTTTCCCTGACCCATGTTAAGGCGGCCACTTGATCCAGAAGTCCGCAATTTCCTGACCCCCGGTAGGCTTCACCCCCTATATCGCTTAAATGGAGAAATCCAAACACACCCAGGCGATAATTGAGGGTGACCACCACCACATCCCCTTGTTCGGCGAAGGATTTCCCGTTATACAAATGGCTTGAACCGGAGCCATACATAAAGGAACCCCCATGTATCCAAACCAGCACAGGCCGTCTTTTCCGATCGGCGCCTGGGGACCAGATGTTGAGATATAAGCAATCCTCCCTTTTATGCAGCGGCGAGTCACCCAAAAACTTCATGGAGGGGCTCTCCCCCTGGAGTGCCGCCGGACCAAACTCTTTGGCTTCCCTCACCCCTGCCCAGGCCCCCGGTTCCCGGGGCGGACGGAAGCGGAGAGAGTGAAGGGGCGGGGCCGCATAAGGTATCCCTTTCCAAATGCTGACCCCGCCTTCCCTAATCCCTTCCACCAGACCAAAGCGGGTTTCTACTAGGGTCGCTGACATATTAAGCATCCTCCCTTTCTCCGTGCCGGAGACATGGCATGATGGGGATCTTTCCCGGCATCAGCCCTCGACAACAAGGGCGATGCCCTGCCCGCCGCCGATGCAAAGGGTGGCCAGGCCCAGCTTATCCCGGCGTTTTTTCATTTCGTGCACTAAGGTGACGAGAATACGGGTGCCGCTGGCGCCGATGGGATGCCCCAGAGCAATAGCCCCGCCATTGACGTTCACCTTCTCCCCGGGGAAGCCCAATTCTTTGGTGACAGCTAAAGCCTGTGCGGCAAAGGCTTCATTGGCTTCGATCAGATCAAGCTCATCCAGGGCAATGCCTGCTTTCTGCAAAGCCTTTTTCACGGCATTGACCGGCCCGACACCCATAATCGCCGGGTCCACCCCTGCCATGCCGTAGCCTTTAATGGCCGCCAGATAAGGAATCCCCAGGGCAGCGGCTTTTTCTTTACTCATCAGCACACAGGCCGCGGCGGCATCATTGATACCGGAAGCATTGCCGGCGGTTACCGTGCCGTCTTTTTTAAAGGCCGGTTTTAACTTGGCTAAGGTTTCCACCGTTGTGCCGGCCCGGGGATATTCATCCCTGTCGAAAATAACCGGTTCCCCTTTTCTTTGGGGGATCGCCACCGGGACAATCTCCTCTTTAAAGCGGCCTTTTTCCATCGCCGCCACGGCCTTAGCCTGGCTCCAGGCCGCAAACTCATCCTGCTCCCTGCGGCTGATGCCATATTTTTCGGCGACATTTTCCGCCGTAATCCCCATATGATACTCATTGAAAGCACACCACAGGCCATCCTTGATCATGCTGTCCACAAGGGTGCCATGGCCCATGCGCTGGCCCCATCTGGCCTGGTCCAGGAGAAAGGCCGCATCCGACATGCTTTCCATCCCGCCTGCCGCTACGATCTCGGCATCCCCGGCCCTAATGGCCTGGGCCGCGGCAATGACCGCTTTAAGTCCTGAACCGCAAACCACATTGATGGTCTGGGCTGTCGTTTCCACAGGCAGCCCTGCTTTCAAGGCCGCCTGGCGGGCAGGATTCTGCCCCAGTCCGGCTTGCAGCACATTGCCCATAATGACTTCATCCACTTGCTTCCCCTGAATACCTGCTCTCTGCACCGCTTCCCGAATAACCAATGCTCCCAAATTAACGGCCCCATACCCCTGCAAAGCGCCTCCGAAGGAGGCGATGGGGGTACGAACCGCACTGACGATGACGACATCCTGCAAATTTAGCCCTCCCCGCTGTTCATGTCTTCACCCCGGCCCTGCCGGGCTGACCTCTTATCTGTAGATATAGCCGCCGGCCACCAGAATTTCCTCGCCGGTAACGAAGGAAGACTCTTCACTGCACAAATAAGCGATGACGTCCGCCACTTCCGAGGGCTGCCCCATCCGTTTAAAGGCGGTCTTGTTGATGTAATCTTCCAAAGCCTGCTCCGGCACGGCCCGCATCATCTCCGTGTCGATCACCCCCGGGCGCACGCAGTTGACGTTGATGTTGTATCTTCCCCCTTCTCTGGCCAGACTCTTGGTAAAGGCAATGGTGCCCGCTTTGGTGAAGGAATAATTGGCCTGCCCGGCTTCGCCGCTGGAATTGGTGGAGGACAAATTGCAAATCTTGCCGTACTTTTTCTCTCTCATAATCAGCCAGGCTTCCTGGGTGCAGTTAAACAAACCTTTGCCGTTGACGGCCATCACATCATCCCATTGCTGCTCCGTCATTTTATGAAAGATGGCATCCCGGGTAATTCCGGCATTATTGACAAGGATATCCACCGTCCCAAACTTGGCCATAATCTCTGCAAAAGCAGCCTTCACACCCTCACGGCTGACCACATTGCAGCCCAGACCGATCACCTTTTCGCCGCTGGGATCCAGCTCCAGAGCCAATTGCCGGGCGCCGGCAGCATCCACATCAAGCACCGCAACCTTTGCTTCCTCCCCATAAAACTTTCTGACAATCGCTTCCCCGATCCCTTTGGCTCCGCCGGTAATCACAGCAACTCTGCCCGCAAATTTTGCCATAAATAAACACCTTCCTCTTCCTGCTTTTTGTCTTGGAGATTCCTCCCCAACAACTTTCGAGTCACTATGTTTATACAAGCAAAAAGCATGCCAGATCATGCGGAGGTTTTCAGCTTTGATTTGGCAGGCCTTTTTAGGAATTTTCAGAATACGACTCCAGAGTGCAGGCCCTGGTGTGTGGTAAATCTGCAATATTCTGCGTAGCGTAATTGCAATATGTCTTATTATTACGACCACTTAAGAGCGCTTGCTGCGCATTCGGGGGGCCGTCGGTTCGGTTCGGCATGATTCTGGGTACGACAAAACAAGGGCTGTGTCAAAACTCACCTCCGAAAAACCGAAGTGGGTGCAAATAACCAAAGACGTCCTCCCTTCACTATAATAGTGGAGGCAGGACGCCTTTTTTAATGATTATACAAGCAAAAGCGGGGATGCCAAGAGGCTATCAACAAGTTTTGACACAGCCCCCATACTATGCCGGAAACAAATCACGATCAGACACAGGAAAAATGCAAGCATCGCTGAGAACGCTCCCAGAAGCAGTTCCCTTAACGTATGGCGTTTCAACGTGAGCGAAGACCACAGGATGGCTCCAAGCAGCAGCACACAGGGAATAATGGTCTTGCCGCCGATAAAGTATACCGTCAGCAACAGCGGCCCCGTAATGCTGGAGGCGTGACCACTTGCCCTTACCCCGATCACCCGGTTAAAAAAGGTTAGAATCAATACCGAAGCGAGATAAACCAGAAAAATAAAGAGCAGTTCTCCGCTCACTCCCGCAATCATACCCCACAGCACTGCGCCGGCATAGCCGATCAGGCTGAGTATGAATGCCAAGTTTCGCTGCCCGTCTCTCCCCTTGGCTTTGCAGCGGGGAAAAAGACGGGAAAACGGATAGGCCAGCAGCGGTATGACCGAGAGGAAAAAAACGGACAGCAACAGCTCCCCTGCACTGGTAAAAACGCCCTTGTGCTGAAAGAACAGAAAAAGCAGCAAGGCCAGAACCATAACCGGCGGCACAGTGATGACGCGGACAGCCTGAGCGGCTTTCTCTCGTCTAGTCATTGCGGCTATCCCCCCAGAAGAACAGCGCTACCGTACCTGGACCAGTGTGGCTGCCGATCGTCGTGCCTACATGATTGATTTCCACAGAACCGTTAAGGTTTTTGAAGCGTCCTTCCACAAGGTCGGCGACGGCACGGGCGTCTTCATAACATCCGGCATTTGAAATATAACACTTGCCACCGTATGACAGCCCGCCCTGGGCGTGTTCCGCCATTCGATCCACAATCTCTGTGATGACGCGTTTTTTGCCGCGCACTTTTTTCCGGGGTATCAGCTTGCCGTTATTATCCATATTAAGCAAAGGGCAGACGCCAAGCAAGGTACCGAAGAAGCCCGCTGTTTTTGAAATACGGCCGCCCTTAATGTAGTATTCCAGCGTGGTGGAAAAGAACCAATGGTGCATTTCCAGTTTATGAGCTTCTAACCAGGTATATAGGCTATCCAGATCCATCCCCGCAGCCTTTTTTTCAGCCAGTGTATCCATGATCAGACCGTAGCCGGAAGATGCTCCCAGTGAATCCACGATATATATCCTGCGCTGTGGAAAGCGCTCCTGTAAAATATCCTTGGCAGTATGTGCCGAATTGATAACTCCCGTCAGTCCTGATGAGAGGCAGACATGGAGAATATCCCGCCCTTTTTCGAGAAAAGGCGTGAAGTAGGCAACAAATTCGTCCGTATTTACCTGAGAGGTCATCGTTGCAGCCCCGCTTGCCATGGCGCTGTAAAAATTATCAAAAGGGATCGAGTGTCCCAGATCATCCAAATATTGCTCCCCATCCAGTGAAAAATGAAAGCAAACGTAATGAATATTCTTTTCTGAAAAATGCTCAGCGCTCAAATCTGCGGTTGAGCAGCAGCTTAATATATAGTCTTGCATAGGCTACCTCCAGATATATCTTACAGTTTGACAGATAACTTAACAGATGTTAAGATCATAGCATTTATAAAGGAATGATACAATTTACACAATCTGGTATTCGTTAGTTATCTATACAAAAACGGCGGAGTGTATAACCAATGGCTGAAGATAAGCGTATCCGAAAAACAAAACGATATATTAAGCAGACTTTAATCGAAATTCTTACCGAAAAACCCTTTGAACAGATCACGGTTACAGAGCTGTGCAAAAGATCCGACATCAGCCGTATTACCTTTTATGCCCACTATAATGACAAATTCGCTCTGGTTGACGAAATGTTCGCTGAAATGCTGGAAAGCGCTACCAGAGACTACCGAAACAGTCAAAAGGAAAACAACCCCGCTAATGATACCATACAGACCTTCTGCAATCTGCTGGATTGTATTTTCAATCTCTATAACGAGAATATGTCGCTGCTGACTTACACCACCATTGACAAAAACCCCTATTTATACTACATGTTTTACAGCTACATCGTACGGAATGTTGAGCTGGTAATCATTCACAGAGACAAAGTCATTAAGCCGAAATACTCCATCAAGCAGGTAAGCGGCTTTATCTGCAACAGCCTATGGGCGTTCATCATCGAAGCGCAGACCGAAGGAAGCACAATCAATATGGTGCGAAAAGACGCAAAGAAAGTATTGACCGGAATACTGGAAGCCAATATCGTAACGGAAATGCGGGATAATGACCCGGAAAAAGAAGGGTAGAATCTGCGCAAAGGAAAATGAGGCAGCAGGGCTGAAAAAACCAGTGTTTTCAACTACCTGGCATAGCCCCCCTTAATGATAAAGGGCCGTGAGAAAATTAAGATTTTCACACGGTCCTCTCTTCTTGTTCTTCGATGTTCAATGCTCAATCCTGATCCCTCAGCTGGACGACCTGAACCTTGCGGTAGATGGCTGAGCGGTCGATACCCAAGATCCGTGCGGCTTCACTGACGCACCCCTGGCAGTCCTGCAAAGTATTCTTAATATACTCCTGCTCCACTTGACTCATGACCTTTTTGAGAGGGGCTTTGGCCTTGACCTGAATGCGCAAGGTCCCGTTCTCCTCCTGATGGGAGCCCGCGGCACGATTGTCCGGCGGATAGGGCATTTCTTCAACCTGGTAATCGATGACCCGGCCCCTGGTCGTAATCGCCAGGCGCTCAATTAAATTGCGCAATTCGCGGACGTTTCCGGGCCAGCTGTAGTTCAGAAACCCCTTGAGGGTTTCCGTTGAAAACACCTTGTCGTATCCATATTTTTTATTGAGTTCCTTCAATAAGACATCGCTGATGGCCATAATATCCTCCGGGCGGTCCCGCAGGGGCGCCAGCTGCAGAGGCACCACATTGATGCGGTAAAAAAGATCTTCCCGGAAGGTTTTATGCTCAACCATCTTCTTTAAATCACGGTTGGTGGCACAGATCAGGCGAAAGTCCACTTTGCGGGAATGGATGCCCCCCAGTCTTCTCACCTCGCCGTTCTCCAGAACCCGCAATAATTTGGCCTGCAGGACAAGGGGCATCTCCCCGATCTCATCCAGGAAGATGGTTCCCCGATCGGCCAGTTCAAATAAGCCGGGTTTTCCTTTGGCATCGGCGCCGGTAAAGGAGCCTTTTTCATAACCAAACAACTCTGCTTCAATCAGGTTTTCGGGAATGGCTGAACAATTCACGGTGATAAAGGCTTCCTTGGCCCGGCGGCTGATACTGTAGATATATTTGGCCAGTATTTCCTTGCCCGTACCGGATTCGCCGTACAACAGGACCGAAGACTCGGTGGGTCCTACCCAGTTGGCTTCCAGCAGCAGATTCTTCATGGCGGTACTCTCGGCGACCAGATGCCGGTCCTTAACCCCTTGCTCCCTGAGGTACTGGACCTCCTCTTTATAGCGCTGCACAAGTTCCCGCTCTTTATCCAAAGTCTGGGCCAGTTTCACCAGGGTATCCCGGTCCCGGCTGTTGCTGATGACCATGGTGATATTGCCTTGGCTATCGAATAAGGGCCGGCTGGTGCACATCAGATTGATCCCGTCCCTGGTTTTGATCATTCCGGTCACGGTGGTTCTTTTTTCAATGGCTTCCAGGGCTATGGATTTATCCCAATGCCCTTGTTCAACAAGCTCCCGGATATTTCTACCGACCATTTGGGTAATCGTCAGGTTCAGCAGCCGTTCGGCCGTAGGGTTGGCCATTAGGATATTCCCCACAGCATCGGTAACAAAAATGGAATCATAAGAATTATCCATGACTTCTTCAAGGGAATAGGAATTGCTGGGCATGGTACTCGGCTCAATCATTGATCATTCACCCTTTTTATATTAATTCTCATGATTCTTTGGTGAGAACAGTCGCTGTCGATCTGGCCCGCCAGCTGGATCACTATAAATCAATTATAAGTGATTATAATTTTTTGAACAATACTCTCCGGCTCAATCCGTCGTATTTATTACACATGTCGCAAAATAACCACATTTCGCGTTGCAGTATTACGATAGCTCTCCTGTCACCGGAAATACAGTACCCCTCATTTCACCCCCGGAAGCTCTCTCCACCAGGTTTTTCCTTGACTGCCCCGGCGGTTGGCATGGTTATTGCTACAGATTGAGTTCAGACAAACATTTTATAGCTGGAGAGGAGCGTCTAACCCATGGATTGGAAAGAAACCTATAAGAAGCGTTTAACAACTGCTGATGAAGCCGTAAAAGTCGTTCAATCGGGCGATTTTGTGATACCCGGCCATGCGGCAAGCGAATCGGAGCTGCTGGTCAGTGCTCTCGTCAAACGTTACCGGGAGTTGGAGAATGTCACCATTATCCAGGGGGTCTCCCTGGGCAGCTCGCCTTACTGCCAACCGGAAATGGCAGGCCATTTTTTCTTAAAATCCATCTTCCTCGGCGCCAATACCCGGAAATCGGTCTGGGACAACCGGGGCGCCTTCTTCACCCTGATGTTTCATGAATTCCCCCGGGCTTTCCGGGAAGGCCATTTGCGGTCCGATGTCTTTATGACCATGGTCAGCCCTCCCGATGAGCATGGCTACTGCAGTCTGGGCATGTCGGTGGATCACTCCAAAGAGCTGGTCAAATGCGCCAAAACCGTGATCGCCGAGGTCAATCCTAATGTTCCGCGGACCTATGGCGATACCCTTGTCCATGTCAGTGATCTGGATTATATCGTGGAAAACGACGGTCCGATTCTGGAGCTGACCCGTTTTGCGGCCATGAACGACGTCACCCAGGCCATCGGCCGCCATGTGGCGGCGCTGATTCAAGACGGCGATACCCTGCAGATGGGTGCCGGGACCATTCCCGATGCCATCCTCTATTACCTCAAGGATAAGCGGGATCTGGGCATTCACACGGAGATGTTTTCCGACGGTCTGATCGAATTGATTGAGGCCGGGATCGTCAACGGCTCCAGGAAGACCCTGAATCCGGGAAAAATCGTCGTCACCTTTGCCCAGGGGACGAAGAGGGTTTACGACTATATCCATAACAATCCCCTGTTTGAGTTTCGCCCGGTGGATTATGTCAACAACCCCTGCGTCATTGCCCAGCATGACAATATGGTGGCCATCAATTCCGCTCTGGAGGTGGACTTAAGCGGCCAGGTCTGTGCTGAGGCCATTGGTCATCAGCAATACAGCGGTATCGGCGGCCAATTGGATTTTATCCGCGGCGCCGGGGCTGCCAAAAATGGCCGGCCCATCATCGTTCTTCAATCCTCAGCCAAAAACGGCACCGTATCCAGAATTTCCTGCAAGTTCAAGCCGGGAACCCCTGTCACCACCACCCGCAATGACGTGCGCTGGGTTGTGACGGAATACGGGGCTGTCAATCTGTATTGCAAATCGGACAGTGAAAGAGCGGCGGCGCTGATCAGCATTGCCCATCCCAACTTCAGAGAACAGCTGCAAGAGGAGTATCAGGCCATGTACGGCCGGGCTCTCTAGAATCAGGAGGTAAAGATCATGAGCTTTGTCAAAAGTAAAGAGGATATCGTTTGTGTCAGTGCCGTGCGGACTCCTTTCGGCAAATTCGGCGGCTCCATGAAGGATATCGATGTCTACGAACTGGGGGCCATTGCCATGAGCAAGGCTATGGCCAAGATCAGCCTGGACCCGGCCCTCATCGATGAGGTATGGTGGGGCAACGGCGATACCAGCAGCACCAAAGATCCCTTCACACCGGTGGTGGCGCGCCAGACCATGCTTAAAGCCGGCATCTCACCGGAGACCCCGTCCATCACCTACGACCAGGCCTGCACCTCAGCCCTGAGCACCGTTAAATACGGCGCCCGCAGCATCAAACTGGGGGAAGCCCAAATGGTCATGACCGGAGGTTCCACCAGCTTCAGCACGGTGCCCTTTTTGCTCCGGGATATACGCTGGGAAGGAAAAAAGCATTCTTCCTTTCTGGTGGAAGACCCGATTATTCCCTTGGGCTATAAGGATTATGCACCTGTAGCGGTAGATTCCGGCAATGTCGCTGTGGAGTATGGGGTATCCCGACAGGAACAGGATGAGCTGGCCCTGGCCAGCCATGTCAAATACGGGCAGGCCTGGGAACGGGGATTTTTCAAGGGTGAAATGGAGCCCCTGGAGATTACGAAAAAGGACAAAAAAGGGAAAGTTCTCTCCGCTCAACTCCTGGCTAAGGATGAACAATACCGCCCTGAGATCAGTATGGAGAATCTGGCCCGCTTAAAACCCATTTTCGACAACCCGACCTGTACCGCAGGCAATGCTCCGGGAATGAATGACGGAGCTGCCGCTCAGATCATTACCACCAGAGAACATGCCGAGCAATTGGGGCTGCCGATTCTGTATACTCTGGTGGGAATTTCCGCCATCGCCCTGCAGCCGAGAATTATGCCGGTATCCCCTGCTTTCGCTATTAAGAAATGCCTGGATGAGGCCAAGCTGACTATCGACGACCTGAAGGTCATCGAAATCAATGAAGCCTTTGCCTGTGTTCCCTTGGTCTCCCTGAAGCTCCTGGCCAATGAACGCTTCTTAACCAGCGACTATAAGGCGATGGTCAAAGAAGCTTCAGCCCAACCCATCCTGGATCATGATCCTGAGCGCTATCTGAAGCTGAAGGAAAAGCTCAACCCCAATGGAAGCGCCATCGCCGTAGGTCATCCTAACACGGCCAGCGGGGCCCGCCTGATGATGACAGCGGCCTATCAGCTCCAGGAAACGGGCGGAGGCTATGCCGCCTGCGCCATCTGCGGCGGTTTAACCCAGGGCGCCGGAGCGATCATCTGGGTGGAGTAAGCAATACTTTGCTTTTCATTCCCTAAGTCCAATGTGGACATTTACAATGACTGAGAATCCCGGAAAATGTCTGGACACTCACCGAGCAGCAGTTTCGTTATAATTAGAGAATAAGACTTGGCATAACCAAGTCTTATTCTCTAATGTGTTCCTTTATCCAGTTGATTATATCCTTTTCGTCGATTGTCCCTTCGTTGTCTTTTCAATACTTAGAACCCTGATCATTTTGCTAACTCCTCAAGGGCTTCACGATTTTCATTAATAACTGGCTCCATCAGGGTTTCAATTTCTCTCTGATCTTTAGTCTTTATGAATTCAACAAAGTCAATGACTTCTTGCTTTTTTTCTTCAGTCAATTGCTCAAACTCTTTTAGAAGCTTTTCTGCTAAAGTCATAGCACGCACCTCTTTTACATATTAACAATTATAATTATACTACATATGACCTTAGATAATCCTACTTAAATTTGTGCCTGAAATGATGCGCATATTTTTGCTGGTCTCCCCAATGACACAAAGGAATATCCCTCTTAACTCGCCATGTTCCCTTTTATAATTAACTAATTTAAAAGCTTCTCCAAGAAGTTCAGCTCTTAGAGAAGCTTTTTTTGTGATTGATAAAATAGGAATGCATTCAACCGTTTTCTAATTTCCCTAATTGTAAATATAAATTTTCCAATTCCAACTGTACGAGAGTAAGCTTCTCTTCCGAATCTACAGACAAGGTCTTTGCTTTCTGCGCCATCTCGATAGCATCTGCAATCATAGCACTAATACTGACTAAAGATCGCTCTACCCTTTTATCCAGTAGGTTAATAACTTCTCGCTCCATAGACCCCTCCCGAACGCAAAGCAAATTATCCCCTCAATTTTAAGGGAATATCCCTTAAAAGTCAATAAGGGATATCCCCTTACTGCATAATTATTGGGAGGTGATTACTGTGTATGAGAGAATCCGTAATATGCGGGAAGACATGGATATGACACAGTCCCAGATTGCAGAGCATCTGAATATTCATCAGACAACCTATTCTGATTATGAGATTGGCAAACTAAACATACCAGTGCAGGTTCTAGGAAAAATCGCGGACCTGTTTGGAACCAGCATTGACTATCTGGTAAACCGCACAGATGTCAAAAAACCCTATCCCCGCAGGAAGTAATTGTAGGATAAGCGGCAAAAGGAAAAACCGTTAAAGCACAGAGGTATTCGCCTCTGCCTTGACGGTTCTTTTCTTTTCATTTTCTTTCTTCCTATTTTTATGACAGCATTCAGCCTGCCCTGACTTTGAGTAGGTGTCAGATCAGGCTAAGGCAACTCAAGAAAGGTTTTGTCAGCCCATCTGAGTGGCCAGGATCTTGTTGTTTTGATTTCATGTGTTGACTTTTTCTGTATATCATGTCAAACTGTTATTACAGCTCAACTGAAAGGATGATATCATTGGAGATCATACAACAAGTTCAAAAAAGAATGCTCGTAAGTCTGGCTCAAATTGCAAAAGATATCGATCTTCATGAGGGTGATTATCTAGCAATTGAAGAGCGTGATGGCGGGATTTTCCTTCGTCCTGTTACATGGATTGATAAAAGTCAAGCCTATATCTGGACAAAAGAATGGCAAGAAAAAATTCGCCGTTCGGAGGAAGATATGGCGGATGGAAATTATCAAACCTTTGAAAATATGGAGGATTGCATCAATGATTTGGAGGAAATGATCGATGCCCGTTCTAATAAAAACCAGGGGATTTGATTTGGACTTCGCAAGTCTTTCCTTACTGGAAATGAAGCAAACGGTGAAGGCCCTTCGATTACTTGCTACAAATCCACGGCATCCTTCCCTCCAAACTCACAAAGTGAAAGGTACCTGCTTCATGGAAGCCTATGTCAATATGGATATTCGAATTCTCTCTGAACGAACAAGCGATACGATTATTTTAAAGGCTGTTGGCCATCATGATATTTTGAAAAATATGTAATCCGAGGTCCTGAAAATGGGCTATTAATCTTAAGATGATACACGATTGTTAGTTAAGGAAAAACCGTTAAGGCACAGAGGTATTCGTCTCTGCCTTGGCGGTTTTTAGTTTTTATTTCATCTGAGACAGCAACCATCATTTCCTTCCCTTGTAAGTTCAGTTTGCTTCACTCTGATATCGACCCCATTCATCGGAAGCAAATCGGCTGTGAACAGCAAGAGGCCCCCATAAACGGGCAGCGTTGTATCATAAGAATTTTCTTTTCATTTTCCTTCTTCCTTGTTAAAATAGGATCAGTTAGCAATTGCTAACCGATCCTATTTCTATGACAGCATTCAGCCTGCCCTAAGCTTTGAGCAGGTGTCGGATCAGCATAACCCTCAAAAAGCTAAAGAAAGAAGGCCACCAGCATGAAAAATCAACCCGCCCTGGATACCCACAGTATCCAGAGTACCATGCTCCTGCCTCTTTGGGGGCGGGCTGCCGCCAGTGAGAAAAACCCCGACATTCTCTACGACCGGCAGGCTATCGAGATTATTAAGAACTGCGATTATGATTTTGACAGCATTGCTAAAGTTTTCGGCGAGTTCAGCGGCATCTGCTATGTGGTGCGGGCCCGCCAAATTGACGATGCCATCCGCGCTTATATGCAGACTCATCCCCGGGCTGTCATAGTCAACATCGGGGCCGGGCTGGACACCACCTTCTCCAGGGTGGATAACGGCCTGATCCGCTGGTACAATCTTGACCTGCCCGATGCCATTGCTTACCGGCAGAGCTTTATCCCGGACTCGGAGCGCAGCCAAAGCATTGCCAAGTCTTTCTTTGATACCACCTGGTTTGAGGATGTCCATTTTACCCCGGAAGAGGGCATTATGTTCGTGGCCGGAGGGGTCTTCTATTATTTCCGGGAAGAAGAGCTGCGGGAAGTGGTGGCGGCCATGGCCCGGCGTTTTCCCGGGGGAGAGCTCTACTTCGATGCGGAATCGAAGCAAGCGGTGGATAAATCCAACCGTATGGTGCAGAAGACCGGCAATCAGAGGGCTCCCATGTATTTTTACGTCAACGATGCCGCCGCTTTGAACCGCTGGGCACCGGAGATCAGCGTGGTTTCCTGCCTTGATTATTTTGCCGGGATTCCGCGGAGCAGGCAATGGAGCTGGCGGAGCCGCCTGATGGCCCGGGCCTCGGCCTGGATGGGCCTTATGAAATTCATTCATCTGCGTTTTTCCCATGGGAGGTAAAAACGACCGGCAAGGGGGTAAGTTTTTATGTTGAGAGTCAGTCATATCATCTACAAAGTGGATCATCTGCAGCAGGCTGTGGAGGATTTTCGCCGGCGGGGCTTTGAGGTGGAGTACGGCACGAAGCGCAGGCCTTATAACGCCCTTATCTATTTTTCCGAAGGCCCTTATCTGGAACTGTTGGCTTCCACCGGCATGCCCAAACCGCTGAAAAGGCTGCTGCGCTTTTTCGGCAAAGATGCCATGGTCGACCGGCTGGATTATTGGGATTCCCATGGGGGAGGTCCTTGTGGTTTAGCGTTGGAAACACTCAAAAAAGACCTGAATGAAGAAAGAAAGGTACTGGAACGGCAGGGGCTGGGTTATTTTCTGATGAAATCCGGCCGCAGCGATACCAAGGGCCGCAAGCTGCGTTTTACCGGCCTTTTTCCTGACGACATGCAAATTCCCTTTTTTATGACCTATTTCAATATTGACCCTAAGCCCCGGAACTTTACCCATCCCAATGGAGTAAAAAGGATCGGGAGCATTGCCTTTGGTACAGAAGAGCGCTATATTCCTCTGATTCGAGAGCTATGCTCTGACGAAATGCTCCACCTCTTTGTAGGGAAGGGTATTAAAGATATGGAATTCGAGTATGCCCCGGGCAGCACTCCCGTAAGCTTGGACTAGGCCAAGTGCAGATGGGCCGGTTTGGCTGAGCTTAATCCAAGACTTAACTAAAAAAGCCAATCCGATATCACCGGCACATAATTTAAGCGAAGTAGCTGATGCTCCTTTTATTTACTTTGTGGTATACTCATAATATATTGAAATGACAGATTCAATAATTTAGGCAGGGGTGAGAATAATGGAAAACCGCGAGGTTTTACTAAAAGAACTGGAACAGATCCCTGATCTCATTCTTGTTGAAATACTAAGGTATGCACGCTTTTTAAAGGCTAAAGCAGCACAAGAAAAGTTTTTGTCAGCCCATATGAGCGAAAACGTATTAGCAAAAGATTGGCTGCTCCCGGAGGAAGATGACGCATGGAACGATTTGTAAAAGGGGATGTTGTTGTTGTTCCTTTTCCGTTTTCTGATTTGACGCAAGCCAAAAGACGACCTGCTTTAGTTATTTCATCACTCAAGAGTGATGATCTTATCCTTTGCCAGATTACAAGCCAAAATGTAAGAGATGATTATGCAATAACTTTTGAAAACCAGGATATGAACGACGGCAAACTAGACAAAATCAGTAATGTTAGGCCTAATCGGTTATTTACTGCAGATCATCACATTGTTCTTTACACATGAATGATTTTCACATAGTTAAAAAAGTTCAAGAATTAAGTCATTTTAAAGCCACTGATTTTCATCAATGGCTTTTTCTGTGTCTATGACTTGGTAAATTTTCAAGCTCATCCTGGCACGTGGATTGAGTGCCTTTTCTGGCTAATGGGTCCAGTCGATGACCTGGACTTCAGAGCCAACTTTTTTGATTACGGCTTCGTTAATCTGGGCAAAGTGGGGACAAGGAAAGCCAATGGGGTTGCCTTTTTTCATACAGGAGGCAAAGGCGATAATTTCCGCTCCCCGGTCCACCATCAGCTTGGTACGGGATATTGCTTTTTTACCGGGACAGCCTCCACAGGACAGGAAGCCGACGACTTCCACCGGCCCAGTCTCGGCGAAGGCCAGTTTTCCTTCTTTAGCCACTTGAAAATCCGTCGTACCAGGACACATATCCTCTGTCTGCTGGCAGCGAATAATTCCAACTTTCATTGCAAATTCCTCCATTTAGCCTGAGTGCTTTTAAAGATGCTGTTAAAGTTCACCATCTGAAAATCCTATGGGAACATGGGTTGCATCACAAAAAGGCTTATTTCCCGACCGGCCGCAGCGGCATAGGGCAACTCTGTTTCTGACTTCATAAACTTCTCCGTCTGCCGATTCCAGGGGAATATAGCCTTTGACAAACAAGCCGCCGCTGACTCCCTTTTCCGGATCCTGAAGAACCTCAATGGCCGGCTCATATTCAGGTTCAATAGCTTTCCCTGTTTTATCCACCGCCGTCAATCTGCCGGCGAAGCATTCATTTGCGGACTTAATGGCCATTTCCCGGTATTCATCCTGATCTGAGTTTTCGATCAGTTCCCACACGATTCCCTTTTCAGTGTGGCAAAAACGGCCGAAGGCGCAGCGGTTATCATCCAAAAGATCGAGACCAGGCCCTGTAAACACTTCGGCCCTGTCTTGATACTTTGCCCTTGAAGCTGTCTCCGTCCCTGCAAAATTTGTCCTGGTATGGGAGCCGTCGCAAAAAGGCGCTTTTTTTGACTTCCCGCAGCGGCATAAGTAATATTCCTCGCTGGGAGGGAACCTGCGTCCTTCTTTAAATTCGTAGCCTTTTCCCTTGGGTGTGATGATTTTCTCGGACAAGGGCACATTGCCTGTAACCCAATAGGGTCCGTTTTTAATAATTTTGATCTTGCCTGCTTTTTGGTCTTTTGACATGGATTAGCATCCCTTCCCTATCAGGTTGGAAACTCTGATGGATATCATTCTATACCGCCCAATGGGATACACAAGGATATCCATCATCAAATCCTCCCTGTTTCATTCTTTTTCTGTTGTACTTGGTTTTGTCCTGATGAACCCCTGTACCCTGTCTGACGACTGCCATTGAAGTATTCATTTTATTGGGGGAGCGTTTCATCAGCTCCAATGGCTTGATAACACCGATGGTTTGTTTCTTCTTTTTTGTGCCCATGTTACACTCTCCTTGTCATAATAATACCTGCTAATTTCAGTATAGCACTTTTTAAGAATCTTTCAAAGAACGTCAGGATAAATATGGTAAGAGGGGCAAATTCTCAAGCGCTTGGGAATTTAAGGCGACTTTTCCGACAGGGTTCTTCCTTATCTAATGCGCGTGGCTGCCAAGAGCTTTTAGAAACACAAGAAGTCACTATAAAATATTGGAACGTGTTATAATTTTTACAAGATTCAAGCCCACCAAACGCGCCTCTGGAAATAGGGAGGCTCGTTGGCGAAAATTAAGGAGGATGGAACATGAATATTGGCTATTTGCAGGAAACCCTCTCCAGCATTACCGAAGTAAAGCCCCTGGGCAAAACGGCTGAAGTCAATGGGGTTCTCTGCCATATTATCGGCCTTGTCCGCTATGGGGATATCCTGCGCCTTGCTGCTCTGCAGTACGACGATGAGTTTGCCGAACGTGCCGAGGCTGCTGAAATCGCGGAATTGAACGGGCTGCCTGAAAAACCGGAAACTAACCGGGAGCGCCTGCGCGGTGACAGGAGCCTTGATATGACCAATATTTTTCATGCTGTACAAACCATCCGCATCGGGGAAAAGCAGTTTGAGATTAATGAAATGGAAACCAGCCGCTGTGATTGGCAAAATTGGCAGATTCCGGTGCTGCTTACCGAGTTTTTAAAGCAGGGCTGGCATCCGGCCGGCCTTGAGTATCAAAGTATGGAAAACTTGTTTTTGACTTTTATGCGGCTTTCGGGAGACTATGACTGCCTGCCGGATGTTGGTGAAAATCCGGCAGTGCAGCTTACCTTCCGGCGGGAACACATTCCCCATCCGGTTGAACAGCCTTTGACCCTGTCTGTGGGCGCAGATTATCCGGACAGACTGTATTTTCAAGATAAAAACACGGGGGAAAAGCATTGGGTGCAGATCAACCGTGTTTATCTTGCGGATATGTGGGCGGAAATGAGGCAAACCTTTAATGATCCCCGTCTGACAGAACAATTCAGCGCTGCCGAGCTTGCTGAGCATCAAGGGGAGTTTGAGCGCCGCTTTGCCACAATTTGTCCTCCGGGTATGTGCTTTCCTGTGATCGAATATGAGTGCGAAGAGGATCTGTATCTGCAATTTTATTCCCAGGAATGGCTGGATAACCTTCCGCAGAGTAACAGTTCCTGTATAGGGTTTATTATGAAACCGGACAAAAAAGCAGGGATTTCCGGACTTCCCCTTAAAGCTGCCGTGATCGAGGAACCCATGCCAGCGGACCGCCGGATCATTGACACAGAGCTGTTTTCCTGCAGTCTGCCGCGGCAATATGATGACGTGATTTTATAAGGGTAAAAAATACAACGCCCCTAAAACATGACACCGTTGTCATTCTCTATGCTCGCAGAGGCTCCTGTAATAAATCCCCACAATATCTTCCAGCTCTACTGCTTCGGGATGATTTTTCAACTTATCCTTATTGGCCATAAAATTCTTTGCATACTCCCTTATTTCTTCCTCTGCTATCTCAATCCTTACCTTGAGCAATTTTTTAAAGATTCCTTCCAGTTCTGTCAAGTCATCCAGCTGCAAAATGCTCAGCATTTTTTTAATCTTTCTTTGATCCTGGAAGGATTTCAAATACTCCATTGTTAAAATACTATTCGCCAGTCCATGGGGCAGCCCCTTATGATAAGTAAGGGCATAACCCATCCCATGGGGCAGGGAAGTGCCACTTTGGGATATGAGCATTCCAGCCAAGGTTGATGCCAGCATCATCTTCCTGCGGAATTCTTTATCCAGTTCATTATTGAGTAATCTATCAAAGCAGTCTTTAAATAATTCAAACCCCTTTTCACCATAGATATCAGACATGGGCGTACTTTTAGAGCTTAAATATCCTTCCACTAAATGGGTAAAAGCATCCAAGGCGGTATTAACCGTTATATCATAAGGCAAATCATAGGTATATTTGCAGTCCAAAAAGGCAACTTTGGGGAAAATCCTTTGCCCTAAATTCTTCTTTGTCCTTTCTTTGTTTGACGTAATGATACTGTATTGAGTGACTTCCGAGCCTGTCCCTGCAGTGGTTGCCACGACGACCACAGGGATGCTGGCAAGCTTTTGGCCGCTAAAGATATTATCCTTAGTGATTTCAGGATTCTTTATAAATACTGCGATAGCTTTGGCAGCATCCATAGGGGAGCCGCCGCCTATGCCTATCACAAAATCCGCCTTGTTTGCTTTACCTATGGCACCAGCCTTTTCAATGGTTTCTAAAGATGGATTCTGCTCTACTTCATCAAAGAGAATGTATTCTACTCCTGTTTCTGAAAGGGCTTTCGTCACTTCATCGTAGGAACCATTGTTTTTTGCAGAACTTCTCCCTGTGACAATTAAAGCCTTACTGCCTATTGTTTTAAACGCTTCTTGATGTTTCAAAACCACATCTTCACCAAAATATATTTCGGTGGGCATAAAATATCTGAACTCCATATTATCTTCTCTCCTCAATTTACCGGATAGCTTAGATCCTACTAGTTTCTGAAGCTACCAGGAATAGATCTCTTGGTTTTAGGCTGAACTTCGTTAATTATATCATTACCATCTATGACAAGGCCACTTAAGATACCATTTCATCATCCTTTGCAACCGATGCTTCGTTGCCCAGCCTTACTACTTTAATGCTGTAGCTTCAGAGGCAACCAAGAAGCCAATCCGATATCATGTGCCGATGATATTGGATTGGCCTCTTTAATTTAATATGAACAATAGTATGCCCTGTTGTAATGTGCATTGTTCCCCGACAATTAAAAATGAAGCTTTCTTTATCAATAATTGTAGTTGAGATCTATGCACTTCTTTATCGCAAATCCTGGGGCCTGTAAAACTCGCATTCCAACTTCCTGAAATCCTCAGCATTCCAGGTTAATACGGATAACGCCGGGCTTCTTGACCTCTCAGCCAAGTAAACATCTACCAAATCGACATTTACCCTACGGAAACAGGCCAGCACACGCTGCACTAAGCCGTCCTCTTCAAGTTCAACTCCATCAGCTTCGATAAAGTCCTCAAATACTCCCAATATCATCTTTTTGTCAAAGTTATATATCTTGCGCAGGACCCAGTAAGCTTCAACTAATACAATCGATAAAACGTGAAGAATCAAGTTAGACTGTTTCTCAACAGCAGAGACCTGTACCTAAAAAAAGCAGGGCCACCCGTTTGGCGGATGGTCCTGCTTTGTGCGATAGGAATAAAACACATCTATCTTTGGTCACTGATACTGGCATCGCTGTTGTTCGCAGCCAGGTCAGCTAAGGGATCATAAGGAGGACCGGCGATCGTACCAACCAGCAAGGCTATATCCACTGCATTTTCCGGGCTGCCCCATGAGTTACCCGATAAAACGACAACTGCTCTGTCCACAACAAATCCACGGGTATTATACACCACATTATCGATGATATACCCTGTCGTATTGGGATTCAAATAAGCCGGCTGTCTCAGAAAATAGAAAATATTATTTTGAACCGTCAAATTCTGCATATTATTTGCTTGCGTCACGAATCCGCGATTTACAACCCAGGTATCTGACGGCCCCGCTTGAGGCGGTCCATAAAAATAGTTGTTTATAAGCTTATGATTGCTTCCTCCAAGCTGAATAAATGGAACCGCATACGGATTATCGCTGGTGATCGTCAAGCCATCTATGGTCACTCCACTACCCGTGACAGCGAAAGGAATTACCGCGGCCTGAAGTTCAATCAGCGTATTAGGGTACCCTTTCAGGGTTACTCCTGCTTTATTCACCGATATTGTCGCTGTAATCGGATAAGTCCCGCCCAGAATATGAACGGTTCCTGTCGGTGATACTGCTGTGACGCCCTGTTGTATCGTTTCAAATGGACTGGCCTGTGTGCCGTCCCCACCGACTGCCCCAGCTTGCACATAGACTGCAAATGGATTAGGCTCGAATGTGCCGGTAGCACCGGTTTCGCCTGTTGCTCCAGTCGGTCCGGTGGGGCCAGTTTCGCCTGTTGCACCTGTCGGCCCGGTTTCGCCAGTCGGCCCCGTAGGACCACCGGATTCTCCCGCAGGTCCAGTTGCACCCGTTGCGCCAGTAGGACCGGTAGGACCGCCAGGTTCTCCGGCGGGGCCAGTCGCGCCTGTTGCTCCTGTTTCTCCTGCTGGACCTGTCACACCGGTCGCTCCTGTTTCTCCTGCCGGACCTGTCACACCGGTCGCTCCTGTTTCTCCTGCCGGGCCTGTCGCACCGGTCGCTCCTGTTTCTCCTGCTGGACCCGTCGCACCGGTCGCTCCTGTTTCTCCTGCCGGGCCTGTCGCGCCGGTTACTCCCGTTTCTCCCGCCGGACCCGTCGCACCGGTCGCTCCTGTTTCTCCTGCCGGGCCTGTCGCGCCGGTCGCTCCTGTTTCTCCTGCTGGACCCGTCGCACCCGTGGCTCCTGTTGGCCCTGCCCCTCCATTCTGATCTAAGAGATCAAGCTCTGCAGGCAGCACACGATGAGCTGCGATCAAATTTCCCTCGTTATCTTTTCCCCAAGCCGAAATCTCAACATTTTCCAAACTGGTGGTAAATTGAAACTGAAACGCATCAAAATTGGCTGAGTAGCTTCGTGTTGCCACCTCTCCAGGTTCCAGAATGAATACCTCCAAAACATACGCCGTAGTAGTGGTTCCAGATACATAAGATCCAGATATTTGTACAGAAGCAGATGCGGAATCATCATTCACTACTCTGACAGAAAGCACAGTAGTTGCTCTTATTCCGGAGACGGGTGAGTTTTCAATCAATCCCGTGGTTAATAGCGCCATGAATTTCATCTCCTCTTTTTTTCAAGCCTGCAATTCTATATAAATAGAAAATTGCTTTGCTTCATTAACAACTCTATTGAACAAAACACTAGCTTTAAAAAAACTTCAGTGTGCACTATTATATGCAACTTGTACACAATCTGTTAACGCAGACAGCCTTCATACTGAAACGCAATTTAACGATTAGCAAGCTCCTAGCACTTTTATGGCAAAAAAATAAACCCGATGTGTCAGGCTTATTTAAATACCATCAATTTATTTAATATCAATCCCATACTCTTTAAGTTTACGGTAAATAGTCGTCCTCCCAATCCCTAAGATTCTTGAAGCTTCGCTTGCATCATTTCCTGTTTGTGACAGAGCCTCAAAAATTACTTCTTTCTCAATTTCTGCTAAGGTTAGCTTCCTGGTGTTAACCTTGGTCCTAAAATAATCATTACTCGTAATTTCGTCTGGCAAATTGCTGAGTTCTATCACTCCATTTGTCGACATATTCACACCATAGACCATTGCATTTTGAAGTTGTCTTATATTTCCTGGCCAACTGTATTCCTTAATCTTTTGGTAAGAAGCCGGACTGAGTTTGGGCACTTCACTCATCAATTTTTTCGAGATGTCCTCAATGAAATATTCCGCTAAAAGGATTGCATCATGATCTCTTTCGCGAAGGGGAGGGATAGTGATTTTAAAGATGGATAATCGAAAATACAAATCTTCGCGGAAGGTTTTTTCTTTCACCATTAGAGAAAGATTCTTATTGGTTGCAGCGATCACACGGAAATCTACCGGAATACCTCTGCTTCCCCCAAGCCTTGTAACCCTTTTTTCTTCAAGAACACGCAATAGTACGGGCTGGATTTCCAGTGGCATATCTCCAATTTCATCTAAAAACAAGGTTCCCCCGTTAGCCAATTCAATTTTGCCCGGACGTCCATTACGATCTGCACCTGTAAAGGTTCCTCCTTCATAACCAAACAATTCGCTTTCAATTAGATTTCGTGGTAATGAGGCACAATTCACTGCAACGAAAGGACCGTCTGCCTTATACGAATTATGTATTGACTGGGCGAAAAGTTCTTTTCCTGTGCCACTTTCCCCAATAAGCAATACATTATAGCCTGTTCTCGCGACATTCTGGGCAATTTGAATAGACTTTGCTAAGGATGTGCTTTTCCCCTTAATATCTTCGAATTTAAAGCTCGCAGGAGTTCCGCCACGGTTCGCAACCATACGATTGACTTTATCTGAACGCGATAAGCGAATTACTGCACCACTGTTATATTTTCCTTGACCATCCGCAATCGGCCGAATATTCAGTAAATATTGAGTGTCACGTCCCCGGTTCATAAATATCGTCTCATATTCCTGGACGAATCTCCCCTTATGAATGGATTCATTAATTATGATAAGTTGATCATCCTTCACAAATTCGGAAAGATGCCTGCCTATAATTTTCTCTTGAGGATTAGAAGCAAGAATATTAATCCCTTCTTTATTGATATGAGAAATATAGCAATTTTCATTGACTGTTATGACTCCGTCATCAATAAGTGATAATGTCGCTTCCAATGTTCCATTCATTAGCGTCATAGAATTATTTTGTTTTTTAAGTTCCAGTAAATTTTCAATCGCATACCCCATAGCCATAACCCATCCAAGTGAATGAGCTTGAATATTTTGCATATCTTTTCTGGCCAGCATTTGGACAACGACTAATGTACCGATTACGCTTCCATGATCGTTGAATATAGGAGTCGCCGAACTGATATTATCTTGTAAAATCATACTATAATTATATGGACCAATAAATTGGATCGGTTTACGATGACGTATGCATAGGGTATGAGCTGAGGTGCCGATTATTTTTTCATTTAATAAAGAAGAAAGTCTTATATTTAACTTATTAAAAGCTTCGATCTCCTTTTTAGAGCCTTCTATAAGAAGTACTACGCCATTCTCGTCCGTTAAAACCATTATAAAATTTGAGTAATTTAGAATTTCATGAAAATTGTGTATGTAATTAGATGCTGTCTCTACTAGATCCGCTTTTTTTGCTATAACTTTTTCGAATTTATTTGCCTCTAAAAGTACCTCAAAACTTTTTACGTAGGGATCAAGGTGTTGGTTCTTGGCCACGATCCATGATTCCGCTACTTCCCTGGGAATGATTGGGTCTAAGCGGGGGTCAACGTTTTCCTCAATGAATTTTCTTTTAGAATCTTTTACTTCGTCCCATAGGTTAGTGCTTAGCTTGTTTTCTTGTTTAAGAAAATTATCACAACTTAATAGAAGGCTCGGATTTTGGATAAAGTACACCACTTCTTTTTCACCTCTATGACTTAATTGTTTAAGTGCATTTCTTGTGAAAAGTTACTCCTATCTAATTATAGCATATGCCTGTCATTTTACGTTGTTTTTACAAAAATTATCATAAACTTTGGTTGACTTGGCACAGTGAGGTCAAACTAAACTACAGATGGATAAAACTCCACCTGTAGTAAGTATAACTATGTATTTTGGCAACCTGAGTGAGTAAAATTCAAAAACAACTGAGAGCTACGATGTCATCCCGTCCGCAAAATCCTGTTTCCGGCGGCTTTTTATGACAGCTAAACGTAAAGACCCTGCCGCTATACCCATGAGAGTTAAAATAACTAAGAGACCAAGTATGAGAACAATCGGTTCCTGATTGCCGTTCATAAGTTCTAATGTGGCTCCGGTAATTGCATTGCCCGCTCCCATAACCATCACCAATAGACCTGCACCGCCCCACTCACTGAGAGCTGTCATCATGCCATAAGGCGTAAGCAGCGCACCTAAACCTAGACCTAAAATAAGAATGCGTGGTGGATCCAATTTAGTAAATATCATAAAAATTTGAAATAGTGCCGACAAAATTCCACCCAATAAAAACGCGGCAATATACATCTTGAGGACCTCCCTAAATAGTGTAGAAGGCGATAACGCCGACAAGAACCGCTAAAATTGTCCCAATCCCTAATATATACAGAACAAATAAAAGTGCCTCTTTTACAGCATCGCGAGTCGATCCGGTATTAATTTTAGCTCCCGAATAAATTCCCCCTATAGCAGCAACCAAGCCGCAAAGAGGAAGAATCGCTCCAAAGGCCCCTATCTTCTCAATTTTCTGGTAGATTCCGCTGATAAACAGGACTCCTCCCATCATACCCAATACTAACAAGGTCACGAGAACAACCATCATTGAGAAACCTCCCAGCAAGGAAGAGATTACGGAAATCAGGCTTTGTCCCACCACGGCAAAAATACCCCCAACAATAAATGCTGACACAATTTGTTTAAACATACATAGGATGCCCCTTTCGGAAACAATTTGATGGACGGCGGCGGATTGCCAATGACGATCCGCCATCCGTTCCTTATTCCCACAACGGATTACACCTGTTTTTGAAGGGCAATATCCTCCACTTTCAAGCTATCTTCTACCCAAAAGCCATTTAACACATAGACTTGATAGCCTTCCTTTTTAGCCGTTAAAGAATATTTGCCTGCCTCCAATTTTTTAAACCAATAGTCGCCGAAGTTATCCGTTGTTTCTTTGAGGACCTTACCCGTATCAATATTTGTCAAAGTCACTTCTACTCCGCTTAAACACTCATCAATATTCGGATCGTAGATTTCACCCGCAACAAATAACTTGGGCAGGTTCAAATAGTATACACGGGGTTTCATACCATACTCAGGATTCATCACCTCTGCCTTGGTTAAGATATTCACAAATTCGCTCTCATCCCCGAACATCAAAGCTCCGGTTGCGCAGGCATCAACACAACGGGGCTCTTTCCCTTCGACGATAAGTTGGGCGCACCCTGTGCATTTTTGAGGAATGTCGAGGGTGTCATTCCAGTATACCGCCTCATATGGGCAAACTTCAGCAATTGCTCTCTGGCCTTTTGCTTTTTCCGGGTCAATAATAACCAGTCCATCAGGACGTTTATAGACAGCATTGTTTTTCGCAACTTTGATACAGGAGGCATCATCACAGTGCATGCAGGGTTTAGCAAAATATTCGACCTTTACTTTGGGTACCTGACCATGAGTCTTTTGATTGACTTTCATCCAAAAATGCCCGGTATCAGGCTGGGGCTTGGCATAGGGAGACCAGTCATTATCAACATGCTCATCCTTACAGGCTACCTGGCAGCCGTAGCATCCATTGCATTTTGCAGCATCAAATACAAATACTTTCATTTTTTTACCCCCCAATGATCCAAGAATCAACAACCAAACCAGCATTCGGATCGTATTTCTTGGCAAATGCTTCAGGATATTGCGCCTTTAACTCATTAATGTCGACCTTGGCGACTCCCACCAAATAGCCGCTCGTAACCTCACCTGCACAGTTTTTAGAAGTGGTCATCGTCGGGCAGATTAAATTATTCGCACCGGATCGGTCGCTTTCACCCGGAACAATCATATCTATTCTTGCACCATGGTCTTGGTAGACCACGCCGGGCATAATGCGTTCTGTAATATAAGCCCCGCCGAGTACATATCCTCTCTCGTTAAATAGCTTGACAATATCGCCCTTATGGATCCCCAATTCCTCCGCATCGACTGGGTTAATCCAAACCGGTTCATACATATAACCGTCGGCTCCTTTAACTTTACAGGTTTCGATTTCTCTGAACCAGGTTACATCATCTAAGTTCGCATGGACGCGCCAACGGGGGTGATTCGAAACGATTAGGAATGGATATTTTTCCGATCTCGGGTGAAGCAGACTTTCTTGATGGCTTTCCCCAAAGGGAATCCACTTGGGAATGGGTTGCCGTTCTTTATCATCCGGGAAGAATTCCTCAAGTCCTGTAGCGTAAAACTCGATCTTTCCTGTAGGAGTTTGCAGCGGATTGACTTCGGGTTCATTATAGAAGGGGCTGAAACCAGCCTGGTCCTCTTCCCAACCCTCTGCGGTAGGAATCATGTAGTAATCTTTTTCACGAAACTCTTCATAAGAAATCTTGTGAGCTACCCCTGATGTTTCAAAACCTGCTTTAATCCAATCTTCAATAGATTTCCCTTTAGTATACTCTTCATAGAGACCCAGCTTTTTCGCAACTTCACATACCGCTTCATAATCGCTCTTGGATTCATAAAGTGGTTCGATGCATTGACCTTCATGGAAAATATGATTAAACTGGCCGCTAAAGACATCCACAGAGATGTCTTGCTCCTCAAGTTTTGTGTTGATTGGCAGAATAATGTCTGCAAATAAACAGTCATTTTCCAGCCAAGGATGCTGAATTACAACGAATTCAATCTTGGGAGAACGCAAGGCCTTGATCATGTTGTTTCCACCGGACCAACATGTTGTCCAGCAAGGTGTGTCACTCCATATCATGTGAATTTCCGAACCACCATCATCAGCCGGGTATTTATACTGGATGAATTGATCTTCGCGGGGGAATCCGGCTATTGTTGTGCCGTACCAAGTGATAGGCTCATCTCTCAATATGGCTTCCGGAACCAGAGTTTTAGGAATAAACTGTTTTGGAATCGTAAAATACCAACCATGATAAGCGCCTTCAACATTGGGAAGAATTTCAGGTCTCGGATGGGGAATTTGGTCAAACATATTGAAGAGGCCCCACTCGATCATTTTCAATTGGTTTCTGCCCGGCTTTCCTAATCCCTGCATGGCGAGCAAACAGACTTCTAAACGACCAGGCTCCGAGGAATAGGCTGCTCTGACATAGGAACCTCCATTACAGTGTACAATCGTTGTAGCTCGGGCGGCCCATTCTCTCGCTAAAGCTTTGATCGTTCTGGATGGAACACCGCAGATCTCTGCTGCCCAACCTGGGGTCTTAGGAAGTCCGTCTTCTTTACCTAACACATAATCCGCAAATTGATTAAATCCATGGGTATGGGTTTCAATAAAACCTTTATCGTAGGTATTTTCTGTAATCCAGGTGTAGGCAATTGCCAGTTGCAATGCAGCATCCGTATTGGGTCTTACAGGTATCCATTTGTCGGCGTGAACTGCAGCTCCATAATTTACATCGGGGCAAACATAAATCGATTTAATACCGATTTCCGTGAACCAATAACATAATCTACTGGCCTGTTGACCTGACCATCCCCAAGTCGTGGTTTCTGGGTCACAACCCCAGAAAAGCAAAATTTCCGAGTTATCAGCAACATCTTTCCATAGATTTGTTTGTGTACCTTGGCCCACTGGGTCTTGTCCCCATACATGCTTTGCTCCCCAATACCAGCCTTCCCAACTGTCCGGGTTCCGTGCCTGAACAGTGTAACCGCCCAACAGCTCAAGTAATCCGGTTTGACATCCGTGGGGACCATGAATTGCCTTCGTCTCACCGTGTCCGTCAGCTTGGGCCAAAACGGAACATGGACCATAGGTACTTTGAACTCTCTTAAGCTCTTTGGCGATTAACTCTGCTGCTTCATCCCAGGAAATCCTCACAAACTTACTTTTGCCTCTGTTTTGAGGATTACGCTCCCCTTCAGGATCCCAGTCTACCCGTTTTAGTGGGTAAGGAATTCGGTTTGGTGAATAAACACGTTTTTTATAAGCCATACTGAAGGGTGGTATTAAGGATTTCATCGTCGGTTCAAAAACCTTGCCCCGCGCTTTGATCTTCCATGGTTTCATTTCTTCAGGTTTGTACTCTTTGTCAAAGTGAAGTGGACGAATACGTAAAATCTTGCCATCCTTAACATCAACCTCTGCTGAATTGGATCCAATACCGAAGCCGCACCAACCGAGCCCCTTAATATGGGTTTGAATTTGACCTTTTTCCATTGATCTTTCCCCTTCCTAAGATAAGTGTTAATAGTATGAAAAAGCTACCCCTACCAAATCACCTCCTTTCAGTAAGCGGGACTTTATTTGTTTTCGTTCTTAGTCAAATCAGCTTTACATTTTCTGCATTCTTTGGTATCCGGCGGGTTCATAGCCCCGCACTCGGAACATTTTATTGGCTTTTGAGCTGTTGGTGGTCTAAAACACATTTCTGATTCCCCCGTTTCTGCATCACTTTGATACCTATTAAATTTCTACGCTAAATATTTCACATAAATAAACTGTAGCAATTTTCATGCCACTTTATGGGTGCTATGAAATCAGCTGTTGCAGAAACTCTATTCGAAAAAAGAGGACATTAATTCCAATTCGGTAACCAGTTTGGAATTAACAATCGGGTCATGGCACCAATTTTCATTCATCAGTGGTGCCGCTATGCGACATGGAAGTCTGATACGTAAAGAAAATGCCGGCATTTTTGCCGGCGCCCTCTATAACTCACGTTCCAACTTCCTGAAATCTCTTTTACCCGCTCCCTCATTACGATACCATTTCATCACCCTTAACAACGGGCTCTTCCTTTTTCCTCACTGCTTCGCTGCCCCGCACTGCTCCCTTATCGCATTTGTTGCCCCAGGCGTCGATCAGCTCTTCATTCCTGTAAACACAAATGACTTCACAGTTATTGGGGCACCCCTGGCATTCCACACCCCGGGTATCAAAATGCATCTCCGTCATGCTGAAATTGAAATCCTGTTCCTGGCCGGAGCTTTTGGCCAACAAGGCCGCGCCTAGGGCTCCCATCAAATGGGCATGAGGGTCCACATGGATGGTTTCGCCGGTTGCTTCCTCAAAGGCTTTGATCACCCCAACATTTTTGCTGACGCCCCCCTGGAAGACGATGGGGGCTTTGGTGTGTTTGCCTTTGCCCACATTATTCAGGTAATTGGCTACTACGGCATGGCACAATCCGGCCACAATATCCTCTTTTTTATGGCCGATCTGAGCCTTGTGCACCATATCCGACTCGGCAAAAACCGTGCATCGGGCCGCTATTTTGGTGGGATTCTGGGACCGCAAGGCCAGTTCGCCGAATTCTTCCACTTCCATCCCCAGCCGCTTGGCCTGGGAGGACAGGAAGGAACCTGTACCGGCGGCACACAAGGTATTCATGGCATAATCCACCACAATCCCGTCTTCCACCAGAATAATCTTGGAATCCTGACCGCCTATTTCAAAAATAGTCCGGACATCTGGATACACGGACAGGGTTCCCACGGCGTGAGCCGTGATTTCATTTTTGACCACCTGGGCATTGAGGAGGGCGCCGATCAAGCGCCTGGCTGAGCCGGTGGTGCCCACGGCCTTAATCTCAATACCCTGAGTGACACGATTGCCGCTATCACCATTACTGCTGTTGTCGTTACCGCCATTACCGCTGATATCATCATTACCGTCAGCATCTTTAGTGCAATTAATACCGTCGATCTGAGCTTTGAGGTCGGCAATTACTGCCTTAACGGCCTCCACCGGGTTCCCTTCCGTCCACAAGTACTTCTCGGCCAGAATCTTGTTGTTCTGGTCAATGATCACACCTTTGGTGGAAATGGAACCGCTGTCCACTCCTAAATAACATTTTGCCATCTGTTCGCTTCCCTTCTCATCATCAGCATGTCATGGAACGCTTCCAAGCGTGTGAGCACCCCGGTTTCGGAGGTCTGAGCATCAAAACTGAAATACAGTATGGGCATTTTGTAATCATTGCTGATATTCTGCATCATGGGCATGGAATTGACTTCCGGCGTGCATCCGAAAGGTTTGACATGGATGACCCCGTCATAGCCGGCTTCAGCCAGCATTTTCGCCCGGGCCACACTGTCTGTGCCATCGGCGCCGATTTCATACTCCAGATAGTTTCCTGCCAGCTTCAGCAAGTCACTGGATTGGGGATGATGACGCAGCAAATAGGATACAGTGATGAAGCGGGTGACCTGGATGCCCTTTTTCGCCAGCTCCTTTTCGATGAAACAGCTGCTGAAAGGCTCCATAAGGGTATAGAGCTCTCCGACGATCCCCACTCTGAGAGGATTGTCCGGTTTATTGACTTCCAGTTGGCGGAATAGGGCATCGTATTTTCGATAGAGTTTGTCCAGGCTCCGGAAGCCTTCCACAGCGGCAAGCTCCCGGAGGAACTCCTTGTGCAGCAGCTCAAAGCTACCCTCCCGGACGGCAAAGCCGATATTGCTGCGGATCATATGATCCAAGGAGTCCATGGCCTCGATCATTTTAAAGGTCAGCTGAAAGTAGTAGGCAAATCGGGCCAAGGACAGTTGGGGATTCAAGCGCTTAAAGCGGTTGAAAAAGGCCAGGGGATTGACTTTTTCGTTGTCGATCAGGCTAATGAACTCAAAATCATAGCCTAGATCTCTTAAGATCTGTTCCTGAATTTCCCCATAATACCCGAACCGGCAGCCCCCGCCGGACTGAACCAGGATATTCGCCCCTTGCTCCAGGGCTTCCAGGTAGTTGCCCAGGTTATATTTAAAGGGTACACAAACAAAATCCGGGCTGTATTTCGAGCCCAGTTCCAAGGTTTTTTTGGTAATGGGGGGCGGGGTCAGAACCTGAATATTCTCCAGAACATGCTTGAGCAGAAATTCGATGGCCACATGGTAATTTCCAATGTGGGGAAAACTCATGATCTTTTCCTGACTAGCCAATTTGTGCTTCCCTCCCGGTCTTTTTCCTTTCCATGATGATATCGACAAAGCTTTCAATTCTGGTCTGCAGACCTGCTTCTCCCTGGAGTTCATCCACGATGATATTAGCCATGGGAACGCCTTTTATTTTTCTCAGGCACAATTCATTGACCAGGGAATCGGGACCGCAGGGGAAGGTGGAAATGAAGATGATCCCATCGATGTTCTGCTGATAATGATCAATGGCTCCAATGAGTTCTTTGTTGAAGGTCCAATAGAGGGTGTCCGAGATGAGCCTTGACTTGAGGGCGGTTTTCTTTTTGTCGGCGGCATCGGCATAAACAGGCACAATACCCAGGCTTTCCAAGTGCTTGACGACCGGATAGCCCACCACCTTGTCGTAGGTGTTGTAATCATGGGCGATAATGAGCAGTTTCAGCTTGTCTTTGCCCAGAATGAGGCGCTCCTGCTCTTCGGCCAACTGCAGTTCCTTCTGCCTTTGCAGCCTCTTCCCTTTAAGATAGGCTCTTAATACCAAGACGGGGTTTTTGCCCAGTTCCCTGCCCATCTTCATAAAGCCTTTGAATTCACTTTCTTGATTGGCCCTATCGACGTTATAGCTGAGCAGATTTACTTCTTTAAAGGTATTTTTGACGATATCGTAGAGGGCGTTGAACTTGGTGCATACTTCTTCTTTTCTGCCGAAACCGACGATCCTGGGGACTAAGATAAAGTCAGCTTTTCCTCTCAGGTAAGCAAGATGGCCCATGTAAATCTTGGCGGAAAGGCAGCTTTCGTCGATGGAGGCATCAATGCCGTCTTTCAAAATCTTCTTATTGGTTTCCGGACTTAAGATGACCTGGCAATTCAATTCCGCAAAAAAGGTTTGCCATAGGTATTGATATTTGAAGTACAGAAAAGCCCGGGGAATTCCGATGGTGATGTTATCTTTCAATAGGTTGTCACTTCTTTCCTGGAGGTTTCCTTGAACGGGATCGGGCCGGCAAGGGGTATTCGATAACGACGGCAGCATAATTGCCAAGCCTCTGGTAATTCTAACCATTTATACCCAGTTTCATAAGTCGTAAACAAATGGACAATCCTTCCCGTGCATAATCCCTTGCTGTTGCTGACCGGCCTAAGTCCCAGCGGGTTGATTTTAATAACATTGTATTGCATTTGTACATATAATGTAATATGCTGAATATACTATAGTGAGGTGATTTCAGATGGCAAAGAGTTCAAGCATGTATATCCGCATTGACCCCAAAATCAAAGCCGAGGTAGAGGAGATTTACGCGCGATACGGCATGAGCATTACTGATGCCATAAATGTTTTCCTTTACCAGTCCCGCAACGTCAATGGGCTTCCTTTCGATTTGCGCCCGTCCGCACAGGAAGCGCGTGTTCCCTTATCTCCAAGCATGAAGGGTGCCTTGAGAAAATACGCCGACCCTGCCTTAAGAGCGAAGGAAGAAGGCGCTTGGGAAAGGGCGGCGGAAAAGCATGACGGTATTTGATACCAACGCCGTCCTGCGTTATATCTTGCAGGATGATGAGAAAATGGCGGATGTGGTTGAGGATCATCTTAAACAGGGTGACTCCTTTATTCCTACGGAGGTAATCGCGGAAGTAGTCTATGTCCTGAGCGGCGTGTATCAGGTACCCCGCCAGGAAATAACGGCGGTTATTTCAGGCGTCTTGATGGAAGATGTATCAGTGACTAATGCCGCAGTGATCATAAAGGGACTCGAAACCTTTGCGACAACTACCCTCGATTTTGTAGATTGCCTTATGGTTGGATATCAATATGACGGTAATATGGTTTTTACTTTTGACAAGAAGCTGAAGAAAATGCTCGAAAAATTATCTGCCGGGCAAGCAAATTAATAAAAAAAGAAAGACCAAACCGCTTCTAAGTCTTGTTTGAAAGCGGTTTGGTCTTTAATTGGTCATTATTAATTCATGGCTTCCTTAATGGCTGTGGAAGCGATAGCATCCCAGAGTATGTTTTACTTAGATTATGGTATAAACCGGTTGAGCAAACTATCTTCCATATTTCTTCTGCCATCGATTACGGCAAGAACCCAGATCCTGTTTGCCTAAAGTAATGTCAAATTGTCAGGCAGCACAGATGCCTACTTGAATCATTCAGGATCTATTCTTTTCTTGACACTTCGTCCCTTTTTGATAATCTTTAGTTATTAAGTCAGGAAAATTGCAAACTGGGGAGGTCTTTATGAGTAAAAACTTCATCCCGACCGAGATTATAGCCACGGTTCTCTCTGAATTGAGAATTGGTTTAACCCTTGTCGATCATACCGGGAAAATTATTTATTTTAACCAGTTGGCCGGTGAATTGCTTGGGTGGGACGATAATCTCCCCGAAAACACCATTCTCTCCTGTCACAAAAAAGAAAACCAGCACAAAGTCATGGAGAAACTCAATCACTCTGCAACTATGGAATGGCACAGAGTGATTAAAACTCGCAACCGGTCTATTGAAAATGCCTATTCCCCCATTAATATCCCCCATAGGTTTGTCGGCGCGATGATTATTACCAAGGATGTCACAGAACGGGAACTCTACTTGGAACGATTAAAGAAAAATGCAGAGACCGATCCCCTCACGGGGCTCTATAACCGCAATCTCTTTTATGAAATCATTCAAAGCTATATTAACGAATCCAAACCCTACGGACTGGCTATGCTGGATATCAGCGGTCTGAAGTATATTAATGACCATTTTGGCCATGAAGAAGGGGACCGAATCCTTAAAGAAGCCGCCGATTCTATCCGCAGCAGTATCAGGGATACGGATTTCGCCTTCCGTTATGGCGGGGATGAGTTTTTGATTCTTACCTCGCATCAGGAACCCGTTCTGAAAATGATCGAAAACCGCATCAGGAGTAAAAATAAACTCCCCAATCGGAACACCCCTGCGGTATTAAACTTAAGCTTTGGCTATGCTACTTCATTAGAAGAAAAAACTCTGGAAGCGGTCATAGGTTTAGCCGACCAGCGAATGTACCAGGATAAACAGGCTTTCTATTCCGGTGACGGGAAGTTCTTTAAGCAATAATCAATAGTTGGTTAGTTTAGATTATTTGAGCTGCTGATTGTTCCGGAAAAAATCCTGCCAAGGATCATGACCGCCGATCCTCCGGAGGGCCTCTGCCATATCGATCCCATCAGGAGCCACTGTGTCCAGCTCATCCCAGAGGATGGGCATGGACACGGTGGCTCCAACTCTTGCCCTCAGGGAATAGGGAGCAATGCTGGTAGCCCCTCTGCCGTTGCGAATCCAGTCGATAAAGATCTTATCGGTACGCTTGGCCTTGCGCACATTGCTTGTGTAGCGATCCGGCCACTTTTGCTCCATCACCTGGGCGACACCCCGGGCAAAGTCGTGAAAGACATCCCAGGAGACGGCGGGTTTTAAAGGGACCACCACATGGTACCCTTTGCCCCCGCTGGTCTTGAGGTAGGAATTCAGGGAAAGTTCGTTAAGAATAGTTCGTATATCCCGCACACCCTGGCGCACCGTACTCAGATCCATTCCTTCGTCGGGGTCCAGATCGAAGACCATCAGATCCGGCTTTTCCAGCTCATCAACACGGCTTCCCCAGATGTGAAATTCCAGGGTGCCCATTTGGGCCTCGGCGATCAGCCCGGAAGGGTTCTCAATATAAAAGTAGTCTTCTGTTGTTCCGTCACTGGTGAGAATAGGGATGGTCACGACTCCCTGACTGCCGGGACCGGGATGCTTCTTATAGAAGCAGGTCTGGGCAATCCCTTTGGGACAGCGGACAATGCTGAGAATCCGGTGGCTCACATAGGGCAGCATGCGCTCCGCTACTTTGGCGTAATACCGGATCATATCCACCTTGGTGATTTCGGGATCGGTGAAGATCACTTTGTCCGGGCTGCTGATCTTGATTCCTTCGATAATTATACTGTCGGCCTTGGTTTTCATGAGACCCTTCCTTTCGGGGGCAGATGGCTGAAGCTGTATTCCCTCATCATCCTTTTCCTCATCCGCTTTTTCCCTTTGTATTTCCCTGGGATCTTTATCTGCCCGCAGGCCTTTGAAGCTGGCCTGCCTTAACAAATCTTCTTCGGTCCAATCGGCAAATTTGATTTCCGCCACCAGCTCAGGTTCCAGCCAGGTGATTTTTTCATGGGATCTGGGCTTGAGTCCTTGCTTGAAGGGTGCCTCCTCTCTCTTGAGGTTCTTAAATTTTTCCTCAAGCTCTTTCATGTCAGCTTCCTTCAGGCCGGTGCCGGCGCGTCCGGCATAGATCAACTCTTCTCCTTCATAGATACCCAGGAGAAGGGAGCTGATCCCACCGATTCTTTTCTGGGAAAGAGTATAGCCGACGATGACGAACTCCTGCCTTTTATCGCATTTCAGCTTGATCCAGTCGCCATTTCTGGTCCCGCTGTAAAGGGCATCGGCTTTTTTACCGATGATCCCTTCCATGCCTGCCTCACAGGCCGCCCTGAGACTTTCTTGGCCCTTTCCCCTCACATGCCGGCTGTAGTGAAGGTTTTGGGGGGCATCCTCCAGCAACTCCGCCAAGGTTTCCTTCCTGTGGATCAGAGGGTGTCCCCGAAAGTCCTCCCCATCCAGAGCCAGCAGATCAAAGAGGATATAGGTCAGGTTTTTGGCCTGGGGTTTTTTCAGATAGTTCTGCAGAGCCTGAAAATCCGTCTTGCCCTCTGGATTCGTGATGGCCATTTCCCCGTCCAGAATCATGGCCCTTCCTTCAGCCCAATCGGCGAGGGAAGCGGCCACATCCTGGAACCGCTCCGTGTAATCGTGGCCGTTCCGGGTCATCAACCGGACTCTGTTCCCTTCAATATAGGCCACTATTCTGTAGCCGTCATATTTCAACTCATAAAGCCAACCCTCACCTTCAGGAAGGTGACGGACTAATTTGGCCAGCTGCACTTCGGTACTGCCGAAGGGGTTCCGGGTGAATTTTTCCTCTTGTCCTTCTTCAATTTCCGCCATGGTGCGTCCGGTTCTGATGCTGGTGGTAAATCGGGAAATTCCGTCGGCAGTTTGGACATACTCATCTTTTTCTTTAAGCAACAGCCAGTTGTCCTTCTTCTCCCCGGCTTTCCCTTTCATCCGTACCAGAGCCCACTTGCCCTTAAGCCTTCTTCCCTTCAGCACAAACTTCAGCATCCCTTCCCGGAGTCCCTCATCCACATCCCCATAAGGCTCCCAGAGGCCTTCATCCCAGAGCATGACCACACCGCCCCCATATTCCCCCTTGGGAATGGTCCCCTCAAAATGCCTGTATTCCAAAGGATGGTCCTCCACCTGTACAGCCAGTCTCTTGTCCCGGGTAGTGTAGGAAGGCCCCTTGGGCACGGCCCAGCTCAACAGGGCTCCATCCCATTCCAACCGGAGATCGTAGTGATCCCGGCGGGCCAGATGGTGCTGCACCACGAACCTCAAGCCCTCCCGGGATCTTTCTGTTCTCCCCTCCGGCTCCAAGGTTCTGGCGAAATTCCTTTTTTGGTTGTATTCATTGAGTTTTGCAGTCATATCATCACGCCGGTTCCTTCTCTTTTTACAGGCAAGCCTTAAAGATAGTTTCAATATCCTGCTGATTTAAAGGCTTGAATCCGGGCAGAACACCACCGCCACAGGCTTTCTTCGCCATTATACTGAAATGAGTCTCATCAATCCCTATTTCCGTGAAAGTGCTTTTTAAACCCAGTGTATTAAAGAAGAAGTCGGACAGCATGTCAATGCTCTTCTTGGCGACAGCCATGGGTTCCCTATCCTTATCCATACCGAATACATTGCATCCGAACTGATGAAATTTTGCTGCTGTTGTTTCATCCAGTGTATATTCCATCCAGCGTGGTGTTAAAATAGCAAGCCCCAGACCATGGGTAATATCGTAGAAAGCAGAGAGTTCATGCTCCATTGGATGGCAGCTCCATGCCTGCATCTTGCCGCCATTAAGGAAACCATTAATGGCCCAGGAGGATGCCCACATCAGGTTAGCGCGGGCTTCATAGTTATCCGGTTCTTTCATGGCAATCGGGGTATATTTGATGACCGTTTTCATCAATCCTTCCGCCACGGTGTCTAACATGTATAAATCCTGATTCATGTTAAAATACACTTCGATAATATGAGATAGTATATCTGCTGCGCCGCATGCCGTCTGATAGCTGCTTACCGAAAAAGTATGGGTTGGATCAAGAAAAGACACCTTGGGAAGCAGCATCGGATGCAAATACCCTATTTTATCCTTTGTCTCCAGATTACTGATGACAGCAGCTGTATCCATTTCAGAACCCGTCGCGGATAGTGTCAAGACGGTAATGATCGGCAGGCAATGGGTTATAGATACTTTTCCAGTAAGAATATCCCACACATCCCCATCATGGAAAGCTCCCGCTCCTATAAACTTTGTCGCATCTATAGTGGAACCTCCGCCTACAGCCAGCAGAACATCTATTTTTTCTTTTCTGCAGATTTCCGCACCTTGATTAACCGATGTAATGCGAGGATTGGGCTCAATTCCCGAAAGCTCAAACAATTCAAGTCCTGCCTTTTTTACCTCAGCGACAATCTTGTCATATAATCCCATCTTCTTGATGGAACCTCCCCCATAGGTGAGCAATACTCGCTTGCCATATTTCTGAAGTTCTTTTCCCAGATTAGAAAGCTGGTTTTGACCAAAATACACTTTAACCGGAATATCATAAACAAAACTATTCATAATTTAACTCCCTTTCTTGTTTCAAATGATTCTCCTGCAGAAAAGTCCCCCGCAAGCAAATCATACTTCTTAGAGTTCGCTCCAAGTCAATGATTTTTTCGATCACCTTAGTATTTTCCCAATTGATATCAGCAATACTCCCCCTTATTGAGTCCTACCTCAGCCTGGGTATTGGGAATGACAACAACAAAAACCGGACTTTCCGGAAAAATAAAATCAATATACCCCCATAGGGTATATTGATTTTATCCAATTAACTCTTTATAATACTCTTATCAGGATACCATCCAAAAAATCCAAGGGTAAACTACAAATCAGCTGAACAAACTATGGATAAGGAGAGTGATCACAATGCATATTTCTGAAAAAGCAGCAGAAAAGATCAAAGAAATCATTGCTGCCCAGAATAATCCCGACCAGACTCTGCTGAGAATTGCTTTCGGCGGCTTTGGCTGAGGGGGTCCGCAATTAAGTTTAACTCTGGATGAGTTAACTCACAAAGACGATATCTCCATCGAATCCCAGGGAATTACCGTTGTCTTTGATTCCAATCTGGAACAGTATGTTTCGGATTCAATGATCGACTATTCGGATAATTATTTTAACCGAGGCTTTTCGATTCGATCAGCAGGACTTTCTTCCTGTTAGCAGCGACATTCACTATGGAAATAGAGGTTTGAGCCTATTCAAATGCTGAAGCCTCTATTTTTTATGCCGACCAGGATTAGGCCAATTGCTCAATCACGGCAACGGGCTCAAAATCTGTAAGCTTGCAGACCTCTTTGAAGTAGATCAACAGGATAAATATATCCCGCGGCTCCTCAAACTCATCCACATGCTCGATGTTGATGTGTTTCCCTGCGAAGAACGTCTTCAGATCCAGGTCCTTGTTCTCTTCCTGCCCCATCAGGACATTGTATTCATCCACCAGCTTCTGCAATTTGACTTGATTTTCCTCATTGACCTCAATGTCCGGAAAACGATAATTCTTAGAGTTCTCCCCGAAGCAGATCATCTCTTTGAGAGTTGATTCCGCCTCCGCTGCAGCCTCTTCTTCAGGCCTTAACATAATATATTTCTTCGCCATCCTTCTATCCTTTCCGGAAAACTTCCATGTTCTGGACTATCCTTTCCCTATTCAATCTGAGTTTATGCTACTATAAATTCGCGACAATCCCGGCAGTTCCCTTCTTATTTTTATTGTTCGGGGAAAAGCTCCGCCCTAAAGAAAAAAACCTTATTCACCGAGCCTAAGCTCCTTTGAATAAGGTTTTTCTTAACATTATTTAAATACAATCAGCACATTCCAGACATTCTGTGCATGGATTCTTCAGCATGGTTCGGCCTTTTTTTGTTATGGCATTATAAATAGCCCCAATCAGTGAAAAGGATCTCATATTTTCCATCGCACAATCATACAGACATTGGTATTCAGATTTTGGATACATTTCGTCCATAATTTCATTATAGGTTTTACCTTCTTGCATTCCGGCAACGATTATATTGACTTCTTCTTTAGTATAGTACATAGATCATCATCCCCCTCTTAATTCTTCTCTATAGCTCCCCATTCGTTCCCCGTCTTTGAGTTCTATCTTGATTAAATTATAGCTCAGAATAGGGGTATAAGTACAATCCGAATGGCAAATGAATTGGATAGGGTTTCCTTATACATTTTTAACCCGAATGAAAGAACCTTTGCAGCCTTTTTCCCGTCTAAAGCGTATAGAAGATGAAGGAGGTGAAGGAAATGGCCTATAAGTCTGCCCGGCCGGAAGACTTTGGGGTGTTTGTGACAACACATGAAAACAGGCTTTACCGCACGGCACTGGCCATTACAGGAAATATCTCCGATGCCGAGGACATCGTGCAGGAGGTGTTTTTGCGGGCTTATGAGAAGGCTCCCGAATTTGAATCGGCGGAGCATGAAAAGGCGTGGCTGATACGGGTCACCGTAAACTTATGCAGAAGCCGCCTGCGCTCACCCTGGCATAGGCGAAGGGAGCCTTTTCTCGATTCTTATCCTGCTTCAGAACCAAAGCAGCATGAATTGCTGGAGCAGATCATGGCCTTGCCTTCCAAATACCGCACGGTCATTCATTTGTTCTATTATGAAGATTATTCTATTAAAGATATTGCCGAGCTGACCGGGCAAAAGGAAACAACCGTAAGAAGCCATCTGACTCGTGCCCGTCAGAAGCTCAAGCTTTCTTTAAAGGAGGACAATTATGAAAGCTTATAAGGAATATATGGATAACATAAACGTTTCGGAGGCTTTGCACCAACGGTTTATGTCCTGCACAGGCACGGGCAAGACCCGGCCCCTACACCGGGCACCCCTGCTCCGGCGTTATACGGCAGCCTTTGCTTGTCTGGCTCTGGCCCTACTCGGCGTTTTTATGCTGCCCCGCTTCATGGAGCATCCCCTGGCGCTGATGCCAGGTAATCCAGGGATTTTCCAGCCTGATGATGCCTCTAGCCAATACCCCTTGATTTTCAACAAAGCTGATCACCTTGCTGCAGCCGATATGGCAATTCCCGGTCATTTTTGGCAGGAGTTGTCCGCCGATGAGCTTCATGCTGTTTTCCCGGGTCTGACAGGCACCCGGACGCTCACGGCAACCGCAAATTTCTCAAGTGATAAAAATGTGGCTTCTTTATTCAATATCGACGCCCATGTGCTGTCCCCATCCGGGCTGGAGACCTATCTCCAGCTTGCTCCCGGCAAGGTGCAGCTTGACTATATGTTTGATGTGGAGACCAAAACTTCGAATCTTCTTGGAACAGAGGTTACAGCAGGATATTTTGAGACCCGGCCCAACAGTCGGGGGCTGAGGAACATCATCTACTTTGCTACTTTCCAGCTTGCAGACCTGGCCTACTATATAGAACTGGGCGGCCCGGAAGCTGAAAAGGAGGCTCTTAAAGCGGAAATCACAGAGCTGATTGGCCTTCTGATTGAAGGAGGCAGAGCCAATCTTACGGTATTCCATCCTGTTATACCTGAACTGCGGGAGGATCGGCTCACTCTGGAGGAAGCCCGGGCTGATGCGGATTTCGGTGCCTATCTGCCGGCGGCCCTCCCTGAAGGGTTTGCATTTGAGGACGCTCTGCGCTCTATCAATCAGAGCCAGAATGCTCTGTTTGTCAACTGGACAAAGGGCGGATCACATCGATTGCCCATATTTCGAACACTTGTTCAATGGAAAATCACCTGTGAACACGTTCATTAGTTCTTAGCCTTAACAAATGTTAAGTCAACTGTTAATGGTAAAACTTCTTTGGAAGCTATCTCTTGACAAGAGTTTGTAAGCTTTGTTATGTTGTTGTCTCTCCCACAGCTGTAAAGCTCCGGTAATACAGGCCTGAACACAAGCTGATCCGCTCCCACTGCCCTGAAAAGCGCTTACCACCTATGACTTTGTTCACTGAAACAGAGAAAGCTTCCCAGGTTTGTTTCTCTTCCGCAAGCTGCTTTACAAAGCGGCAGTTTATCTACTAAGTTCTTAATGACTATCTAGTCACACCCTTAATTTTCAAAGTTCCTGAAAATCTCTTCACTAAATTTCGAGCAAGATTTCTAAGCTTTGCTAAAGATTCAATGATCAAATTTACAGGGCAAGCGTAGCGACACCAGAATCGAAAATTCATTAGGGCTACCAATAGAACCACTACAAGCAAGATCACCTGAACACCTACCCCCTGAAAAGTGAAGGCCATCCCAAAAGGTTCATAGCTCCCCGCTGAGGGGATTCGTGAAATAAATGCAATCATCAAGCCAAACCATACTAAACCAATTTTTATCGTCTTAGCTATGCTTTCAAAACGTCTGCTATCCAGCAGCTTTCCTGAACCTGCAAGTGCGAGCAATTCCTGAAGTCCACCAAAGGGACAGACCCAGTAACAATAGACATTCTTGCCCAAGGTTAGAACAGTCCCGAAAATCCCTCCCATCATAATGTACCAAAGAAGGTTGTACTGAATATCCGGAAGATAACCTAAACTTAACCCTGCAAAATGGGATAAAGTTATAGGGGTTTTTAACCAATAACCAATGATAGGGATTCCTAAAAACAAAAACACTTTGCGGTATTTATATTTCTTGAAAATATTAGCAAATATAACGCCAATCCAGAATAACAGCGCCACCCATTCGGCCAGATCCATCTTAATATCAAGTTTATTCTCCTCATCGTAGACATAGTTATATTTTAACTTTGCCAACTCATGACTTGCCTTGGAAATAGCAGTGGCTACACCACGGGATGAGTAAGTCGCCCCGGTAATTCCGTCAATATCCTGATCTAGGTCCAATGGATCGGTAATCTTTTTCTCTACAAATTGGTCAAAAAAACCCTCCATATTTAGCTTATCAAACCAGTTCTGCCATTCCTTATGCTCCACGACTCTTGTGGATATGATCTGACCTTCTGTGTCTACATTTACCAAAACCTTGACCGGACCGGCATAGCCCTGTCCCTCCCCTATGGCAGCATACCCCAGAGCTTTGTCTGCAGCATCGCCGGTGCGAATTTCATAGATCAGGGGCTCGGAAGCGATAACCTCCTCCAGGGTCAACTCAGGAAAACTCTCCCTGATTACCTCTGATAAATTCACCTGGGGTTTAAAAAAGAAACCATAACCCCATGCCAATACTAAACTCAAAATTAGAAGGATTCCGAGCAGCTTCTTCAAATTAAATTTTTTATTCTCACAACTTCCTTTACATAGTGCTGACATTATTTATAACAACTTCTTTCTTTATTTATAGACGGTGAAGAGGATGAAGACCCGTGTCGCCCTGAGGATAAGGAAGGAACTTTTTAGGTAAGGCTGGCAACATTCAAAAGCTTGCCTTTATCCAAAATCAATACACTCCCCCGACGGATTGCTACAGCCCCAAGTTTTTGGAATCGGGATAATATCTTGGATACAGTAACACGGGAAACACCCACTAACTCAGCAAGATCATTTTGGTTTAGCAGTACGACCAATTCCTGATTGGAATCCCCATAATCTTCCGCCATGGAGCATAACAATTCCGCTATCTTAACATCGGTTCTTTTAAAGGATAGATCTTCAATGTGTTTCGCCAGTAATTTCTTTTTCACTAAGCAGGACTTGATTATACTCAAAGCAATCTGGGGATAATCAGCCATAATCCGTGTGATTTGTTGGTAATTGAATTTATAAACTATGGAAAAATCCAAGGTAACTACACTCCATTGAGATTGTGAACCTGGGACATCTCCCAAGAGCATTTCCCCGAATATTGCTCCTTTATCAAAGAGATACAAAGTATGCTCACTGCCATCAGGCCAACTAATAAAGCAACGCCCTCTACCCTCTTTTAAATAGTAAAAGTACTGAACCTTTTCTTCCGGCTGAATAACATATTGATTAGGAGCCATCTTTTCCGGCTTACTAAGCCGACAAATTTCCTCCCAAACAATTTCACTATTATCTAATTTAGGCGCCAACCTAAAGGGCATGATGTTCTCTGCAAGTTGCATAACACTACCTCCTTTAAGAAATTAATTACAACCTTATTGTTTGCAAAAAAGATGCCAGCCCTTTGAAAACAAAAGAATCGGGCTTTCACCCGATTCTAAAGTAAAATTCAACCTCCACATAGACAAATCATTGACACAAATGTCAATTCTCTTTGTCAAAAATGTCATAAATCATATTGCTCTATTTTGCGATATAACTGCCTGGTGCTTATACCCAGTAGCTTCGCCGCTTTATCTTTATTATCATTAACTGCTGCCAGAGTGGAGGCGATATGTCTTTTTTCAGCATCCTTTAAACTTGTTCCTACCATCGTCTGGGGCATGGTCCCTCCAAAAAGATCCTTGGCCACAATGTGGTTTCCTTCTGCTAAGATGGTACCTCGCTCAATCATATTGGATAACTCCCGGATATTGCCTGGAAAATCGTAGCCCGTCAAGGTTTCCATGACTCCCTCTCCGAATTCAAGGGCTTTGCCTTTGGCAAATTTCTGTAGGAAATAGGCCGCCAATAGAGGAATATCGCCTTTTCTCCCCCGCAATGGTGGCAGGTTGATTTTTATAACATTTAAGCGATAATACAGATCCTCCCGAAACCGCCCTTCCCTAACTTCTTCCTCCAAATATCTATTGGTCGCTGTAATGACCCGTACCTTAACCCGCTGTAAACGTGTGCCACCTACACGGCGAAATTCACCCGTCTGCAAGAAACGCAGCAGATTAACTTGTAAAGCAAGATCCATTTCCCCAATCTCATCTAGGAATAAGGTGCCACCCGCCGCTAACTCCACCAGACCTTCTTTGGCTGTGACAGCACCTGTGAAAGCCCCTTTCTCATGACCGAAAAGCTCGCTTTCCAGCAATTGATTGGGTAAGGAACCCATATTAACAACGATGAAGGGTTTGTCCGCTCTTAAGCTCCAAAGATGGAGGGCTTGGGCAATAATCTCCTTCCCTGTCCCACTTTCACCTTCCAACAATACCGGGGAATCAGCATCGGCAACTTTTTGAGCCAATTTAATGATTTCTTCCATTTGGGGGCTATCGCCGATAATTACTTCTGAGCCAACCCTGCGTTTTAAAGCAAGAGAAAGCCCTCGATTATATTTTATAAGCTGACCTTTTTCCATGGCTTTTTGCACGACGAGTTCAAGTTTTGCTAAATTACAGGGTTTTGATAAGTAATCATAGGCCCCCAGCTTCATGGCTTCAATGGCTGTATCAACGGTGGCATTTCCTGTCAACATAATGACCTGAAGGGTAGGCTGCAATTTCTTCGTTTGCTCAAGAAGCCGTACCCCATCCATATCCGGCATAATTATATCAAAAACAGCCACTTCATATTCTTGCTTCTGCAGTGCCTCTAAGGCTTCACACCCACTTCCTGCATCATCAACATGATAACCAATATCTTCAAACCACTTTTTCATTACCTGACGTAAATCTTCCTCGTCATCCACTAATAATAGATTGGCTTTAGGTTCCATCTCACTACCCCTTTTTCGACATGATTACTTCTATACCTTTTGGGGTATACGAAGGGTAACTTGCGTCCCCAGTCCTACCTGACTGTCAATCTTAATTTCTCCCTTTAATTTGGTAATGATCCCATAAGTAATGGACAGCCCCAGGCCGGTTCCTTGCCCCACAAGTTTTGTGGTGTAAAAGGGATCGAATATTCGGGATAGATGTTCTGGAGAAATTCCACAGCCGTTATCTTGAAGAGCAATTTCAACCATACCTTGATTGACAGAGGTGGTAATTTTCAGCTTACCCTCTTTGTCTATTGAATCCATGGCATTAGTAAACAGATTTAATAAAGCCTGTTGCAAATTATTATAGTCCCCCCGTACCCACAACTGCGTTTGGGACAAACTTGTCATCAGCCGGATATTCTTTTTCTTTAACTGGTAATTGACCAGTTGAATTGTTCCCTCCACCAGGTGATCTATATCAATATCTTCAATTATATCATTGGTTTGGCGTGAAAAATTCAGCAGTTTCTGAGTTATCCCGCTACAGCGGGCGATATGCTTCTGAATCATAGCTAGATTCTTTTGGAACTCACCCGATTTATACAGCTCATCAATATTTCCTGTGCGCAGTTTTTCTTGGAGATATTCCGTATAAGCAGCAACTGTGGCTAGAGGGTTATTAATTTCATGAGCTACCCCTGAAGCCAATAGACCCACAGCGGTCAGTTTATCTGTCTGCAACATGGTTCTTTCCAGTTCCTTTTGCTCTGTAACATCTTCGATAATCTCCAGATATTTAGGTTCCCTTTGCTTCTGGGTGGTCAAGGTATATACCCTATGTTTGAAATAACGTTTGCGGCCATCAATATTCAAAGTAGTCAGCAGATCTTCACCTACCCCTCTAAAATTAGCCGTATCGTTTAAGGGGCAATCTGCACAGAATTTATTCTGTTCATTAAAGATATTAAAGCAAAAAGCATCGGCTTTCTCTGCCATCTGCCATTTTTTTATTTGAGGATTGGACCAGTGGATTTTTCCCTCTTCATCAACCAGCAACAATCCTACCCCTAAACCATTGACGATAGTATCGAGCCGTTCCTTTTCCGAGCTAAGGCTATGAGTTTTTTCCCTCAGTTCCTTGGTCATCGTATTAAAAGTCCGCACTAATTCGATATACTCTTCTTCCGCTCTCATTTCTGGAATCATATAATTAAGATTTCCTTCCCTTACGCGCCGCACCCCTTGTTCTAAAGCCTCCAGAGGTCTAATAAAGCGGATCCCAAAAAAAATACTGATAGCCACTACAATAATAATGACGATAGCCGTTGCCTGGAGCAACTTAACCAAGGAAGCGGTAATCGGCGCAAAGGCCTTATCCAGAGGCTGTTCAATAAAAACTCCCCAGTCCACTCCCCGGATCGGAGCAAAAACACCTAATACTTTTTTATCTGTGTAAGAACGATATTGACCTGACTTTGGCAATAAAGGACCATCTTTTTCCTTCACAAATTCGCCAACTATTTGGCTTTCCAGTACGGACTGACTTAGTAATACTTGACTGAAGTCCTCATGGGCTATTAACCTTCCGGAGCGATCTGTCATGAAAAGATAGGCACCTTGACCAATATGCAAAGCTGCGATCTTATCCATCACACTTCGCAAACTAACCTGGGCACTTAAACCACCCACGATTTTATTTTCGGCAAGCTCCTTTAGAGGTATTGATAAATCTACCATAGGACTGCCCTTGGCTGTAAAATATACCGGACCGATATCAATACCTTCTTGATCCAGTTTGGAAAAATCTATGCTGAGCAAATTACCTCCGTCTGCTTCGGTAATCACTTCCTCCCTGGAAACTGCCGCCACTTCGGTGCCATCAGCAGCAAAGATACTGATCTTCTTAAAATAGGAGGAGCGTTTGAGGATCCCATATAAAGCGATCTGCTTTTCTTTCCAACTCCCATTTAAAAGACTCTCCCTGTCTAAGGTTTCAGCCGTCATAAGAATGTTATACATATTGGTTAGCAAATTGGCGGTATCCTCAGCAACCCTTTGGGCCACATCAATATTGTGTCTTTGGATTGTCCCTTGTAAATCTGTCTTGCCTGTATTGGTTTGGACATATCCCAGGAGTAAAAAAGGTAAAATGGACATAATTATGCCAAAAGCCAGAAGCTTGAATTTTATGGTATTAGTATTCCATCTTTTAATTAACCTCATCGGTGTAATTCTCCCCCCTTCGGGATAACCCGATCAGCTAATCCCAAGGCCTGGGGATTAATATCTAAGTTCAGCTTTTCAGCTACGTCCAGATTAATTACAAAATCCAAACTATAGGCTGTTTCGATAGGTATCTTACCTGGGTCCTGGCCCCTAAGAACTTTAGCCACCATGGTCGCCGTTTGCAAACCCTGATTATAATAGGAGGGGCCATAGGACAATAAGAACCCTCGAGCCATCTCCGGCTCATAGAGACCCACAATAGGAATTTTCCTATTCAATCCTAAGGTTTCTATAGAGGGATTTGTCTCCCAATTATAGCTGGGAAGTAAAATAATCCCATCAAACCTGTTTTCAACCTTATCCAAGGTTTCTTCTATTTCTTCCAGTCTTAGGGCGGGAACTAAGGATATCTCGACTCCTAATTTTTGGGCTTCCTTTTCGACCCGGGTAATACTTAAATGCCCCGAGGGCACTTGCGGATCGTAGATAACCAAAACTCTTTTGACTGAAGGGAGCAAGAGGCTTAAGTACTCCAATCTTTTCCCTGCTAATTCAGATTGAAGATTGTCAATACCAGTGAGATTCCCTCCGGGGAATTGATAATCAATGATCAGACCACGTTCAAGGGGCAAAGCTACTCCCGCGAAGATCACCGGGATAGGCTGCGTGACGGTGAGGGTTTTAAGAATATCCGCTTCGACGCCTCCCATGGCGATGATCAAGCTGGGTTGCCTATCGATAAGATCCTGGGCTGTTTCCCTTAACTTTTCCCGATCCCCTTGGGCATTGACGATGGCAAATTCCACATTGATATTTTCGATATAACCCAGCTTCTTTAAACCCTCTCTTAAGCCCTCAAGTTTTGCCAGCCGCATGTCGTTAGCACTTAGAACGCCAATAGTATAGAGTTGACTCTGGTTCGCCTCTGATTCACCACGCCATAGCAGAAGAGTCCCGCTCAGAAATATAACTATAATTAATAGAATTATCCTCTTCGGCACCAAATCACAACCTCATGCATTTTTCTTAGCTTTTCGTCACCTTTTCACTATATCCTTTCTGTAGTCAAATCTCAAATTGCTCGATCAGCTTCGTTAATTCCCCGGACATTTTCGTTAACTTACCGGAAGTCTCCGTAATGTCTGCCATCAATTTACTGGTTTCGCCTGTACCTTCAGCAATATGCTGGACTTCTGCCGCACTTTGCTCGATGGTCTGAGCAATCTCATTAATGGAAGCTGTCACTTCATTGACTGCAATCAATACCTCTTCACCTATTTTAGTCGATTCATCAGTTAATCTATAAAATATCAAGGCATCTTCTTTATATTCTTCCACAGTTTCTGACAACTTTTTATAATCCCTGTCCACATCAGTGGACATAAACCTTAGCAATTCATGACTATCATCAATTAAATTCTTAATACTATTCTCAACTTGTACCGTTAATTTCTGAATCTTAGCTACCGATTCTGTTGAATTAGCAGCCAACTGACGCACTTCTTCCGCTACTACGGCAAAGCCCTTTCCTTGTTCACCGGCTCGCGCTGCCTCTATAGCTGCATTAAGAGCTAAAAGGTTGGTTTGCTCAGCAATTCCCGAGATTTGTTCCGCAACAGTGGAAATCTCATTGACGACCTGTGCTCTCTCGATACTCCCTCTCAATCTTCCATCCAAATCTTTAGCTATATTCATAGCCCGTTCTTGACTATACACGACTTCCCTCTGAATTTTAGCCGCCTTTTCGCCGATTTCCCGGGCAACGTCCCGGCCTTGTTGCGAATTAGTGACTAAACCCTCTGTGGCGGCACTCATCTCTTCACTTGAAGCCGAGATTTCTTCTGAGGAAGCTGATACCTCTTCCAATCCGGCGGAAATCTCCTCTATCGAAGCCGATACTTCTTGCATATTGGCCGAAGAGCCTTGAGATATTGCCAGCATGTCTCCACTTACGGAAGCCAGCTCCTGTGCAGAACCATGAATCTCACCGATTATTTTGCGGAAATTATGAGCAAGAGTGTTCAAGGCCTGGGCCAATACCCCGATTTCATCCTTGCGGGTTAAAAGTTCTCCCGGAATCTCTTGATTGAATTTTCCGGAGGCCAAACTCATGGCCTGTGAGGACACTCTATTGATGGGATTAGTAAAGGAGCGGGCCAGAAAGTACACCAGTGCCACAATAACTATTGCCCCAAACGTAACTAGCAAGGCCAGCATTGTATTAAAGGCGCTTAGTCTTTCTAAAGTTTCGGCACGGGATAAAATCGCTTTGATATAGCCCTTGGTTTCGCCTTGATAATCTTGAAAAGGAATAATTAAAATGCTTTCTTTGTTATTTTGGGAATAAGTATACCCCATTTCACCAGTGGCCTGTGTTTCCGCCAGGATCTCTTCGGGAATTATCTGTGTATCTTCTTCCAGGGTACCTGCCAAAAATGCCGGTTTGTCTTTGGCATAATCATAGACAAAAAACTCACCAGGAATTTCTTGCTTAACCCTGTTTAAAAAGTCTTCCGAAAGGGACATTCCCGCCTCGGCATTACCTAAAAAGGTACCATTATAGGTCATAGGAAGTAAAAGTCGGAAAGCATAGCCCCGGTTCCCTTCTTCTAAGCCGGCGATCCTTTTCTGCTCTGAATTGGCCTGGACGATCGAAGCACGAATTGAACTGACATCATCTCCATAGACTGCTATATCTTGTAATCTGAGAAAGACCGTTGCCGGCGGCTGATTAAATTGCAAAGAAAATATCCCCAATTCTTTCAAGCGAACAAAAGTCGTTTCCAGCCTTTTCGTCAAGAAATCCCGATCTTCCCCGGCAAAGGCTGCCGTTATTTCCTCGTCATTGACGATTGGTGTTAAGGCTAATTCGGCCATGAGAAATTGATTATTCATACTGTTGATCACTGTATCATGAACCAGCTGATAATAGTTTTGTTCCTCATAATAGATTGAGTTATTGACTTGGTAATATGTAAAATAAGCAAAACAAATCATCACAATAAGCACTAATACCCCTATATTTAAAGGCATTTTGGTTTTTAGGGATTTAAACATCGATAACACTCCTCTTCTTTTTACCTATTAGGCCTACCTTTATTGCAACTCCACGCAAAATGCTCCTTCTTAATAGTAAACATTTTTTGAATGTTTACCCCAAGAGGAGCATTTCAAAGGAATTGCAATAACCCCTTCAGGCTATACTTCAGTTCTCGTTGGCAACTGAGACATTTTTCTTGCTCATAGTGCCGGTTTCTTTATTGAGGACAAAGCGCCAAAGCAGTCCCCCGGAAATCACTGTTAAGGGAAGGAAAAAAATGCTCCCGCGGATTGCCGCTTTCATCTCATTTTCCCCTAGACTTGTGGTAATAAAGGCAACCGACATGGCTCCCACGATTACCCATAACGCCACTAAAGCCCATTTCCACCAGGTGATCTGCCGCTGATTATCATTAGCCCATTGTTTTAGGCCCATGACAAAAATCACCAAACACGCTCCAATAATTATTAACAGTAGTTGTTCCATAATCCCACTCCTTACAACTTTAATTATCCGATTATTCGATTACCCCGTCCACATCCAAAAACCACGGTGCTTTTCGGTAGGAACCCCATTTGGGATCGGTGTATTCACTTACATCGGGAATCTCATAGAAACTCTCCTGGGCCCAAGTTAATCCCTTCGCTACTAAGGAAGTCTTATCCCGGGGAATAACTCCTTTGGCTGCTTTATGGATCCAGTTATCCTTTCGTGTCCATGGACAAACGGTCATACATAATTTACATCTCTGGGTAAAAGGAACAGATTGGCGATAATGCAAACATGCATCAACATCGATAAACCAAGCCTCTACCCCCCGACCACGAATCTCCCCTGGCTCATCATCAAAGGAAATGGCTTTTGAAGGGCAAATTTCTGCACAAAGCTTACACTCCTTACAGAAGTCCCTTACTCCAATATCAATGGGCTTATCCACCTCAAGGGGTAGATTGGTGGTAATCACCGCTGTACGAACATTACCTCCGAATTCCGGGGTGATGACAAAAGAGAATCGGCCTTGCTCTCCCAGACCGGCATCCACCATTACGGGAGGTACTAAAATATCAAAACGGGAAGAATCCGGTGCATGCAATCTTGCTGGATAACCAAGTTCTTTAACATATCTTTCAAGTCTAGCTCCAACTACAGCAGCTTGAACCGTTCCATCTTTTTCACCGGCGAAAGCAGGGGTGGCCATAATACTATCCCATTCATGGGGTACTCCCACAACAATGGCATACTCCCACCAACTAGGCATTTCAACTTTCTCTCCTGGTTCCCAACCACGTCCTCCTGAGGATGTTTCATACACCCAAGCAGGGTTGAGTTTAGTGATTCCAACAATTTTGGCACCAAAAGTACCCGCTACTTTTTTTATGATCTCGGACATTTTCTTGGGATCTTTAATTTCGTAGGCCGGTTTTCTAACTCCTTCCCAATCGCTTACCTCAGGAAGTCCTGGTTTTTTGGGCTTGAGAACATCCCATGAACTATTCCAAGCAGTCCATAGAGCATTACGGTTCCCTAAGGTCTTTTCAGTTTCTTTACGCTTTGGCTCAATTTCCTCAAAGAGGACTTTGTCTTTCTCCATTATGTCTGGATTTTGTTCATAATACTCTTTCAGGGCTCCAGTGGCATTTTCAACTCCTGTCTTATCCAGACCAAGCTCCTTAATCAAATTAGACCGATCACTTGGCGCATCAAGCCCGTTTACCTTTTTAATTTCTGTGCGAAGAATCTTATAAGGTGGCTTATCCACTTGGAAAGGCTCCCGATCAAAGTAGATTTCTCCTTCTTGACCTTCCCAACCACTATAGGTATCAACGGATTTTCCGTTAATAAACCCTAATGATGCCACACTAACCAGGCCAGCTCCTAATGAAGCAAGGCCACCTAATTTGAGCACATCTCTTCGACTAAATAGGTGCTGGTGCTTTTTCTCTTCTTTTTTATTGTTTGACATAATCTTCCTCCTTAACTAATACTCACTTAAAAATCAAATTAGATTTTGGACAAGGACCGATAGGACTGAAATCACTAGTACAAGATAGGCAAAACCAAAAGCCCACTCTTTTATTGATACCTTAATTCCGATCACCACCGTTAGAGCTTTTCTTTACATATTCAGTTTAGCTAATAGAAAAAATTCCTTCTATAAACTGGTTTACATAGCGCTCCGGGCAAAACTATCAGGACAAAAGCCGTTGAACCCTTTAAAACATAAAAAAAGAGAGCCAACTTGAGGAGGCCACTGAAGAACTAGTGGTTTTGACGGAATAACTAGCATCATGACACAAAAGACGCCCTGTATTCTCAATTCCAAGAATGCAGGGCGTCTTTTCACGATCTAATCATACCTTCACGATTATTTTCTTACTTCATCAACTTCAATATTCTTTTTAAGTTTACACTAAAAAGCGCCAGCGCTCCTTGAGTTCCATACCAACAAGACCCGAAAATGACGCTACGTCATACCCGTGACTGTGTTTGAGTTCGCTGCTTTTCGCTTCAATTTCGTAGCGTTCTTTGGACTTTTCTTTAAACTACTCACTTTCTTGGAACACCATCTGTTCAGTGTTAATCAGGCTCTCTTTTTCATGGACATTATAATCTTCCCATTACCAATCCTTACTCATCCTTAAGACCTTCTCCATAACCTTTTAAGGAATACCCCTAACACTCTATACCTCTGGCCCTCTATCCCCCTGCCCATCCCTATCGATCAGGCTTATTGGCTTTGGCACGCTCTGACTAAGTTGTTTAAGAGAATGGTGGTCGTAACCGAACCGACCCCTCCCGGTACAGGGGTAATGGCCTTGACCTTGTCTACCACAGCATTATAGTCCACATCGCCGCAAATTTTGCCGTCACCGGCATCATTAATGCCCACATCGATGACAATGCTGTTTTCCGAAACATACTTGTCATCGATCATTCTGGCTCTGCCCATGGCCGCAATGACGATATCCGCGTTTTTAGCGACTTCGGGCAGGTTCCTGGTCCTGGAATGACAGATGGTCACGGTGGCATTGTCCTGCAGCAGCATCATGCTCAGGGGCTTGCCAACGACTAAGCTTCTTCCCATCACTACGGCATTAGCGCCTTTCAGCTCAATGTCATAATGGCGCAGAATTGCCATGACGGCTGCCGGTGTGCAGGGCAAGAGGCCGCTCATATCCCCTTCAAAGACCTTCTCCAGATTGAGAGGGCTCATGCAGTCAATGTCTTTGTCCGCTGAAATGAGGTGCTTAATGACTTCTTCATCCAATTGTGGGGGCAGAGGCCGGAAAAGCATGATCCCATGCACAGAAGGGTCATCATTGACCTGAGTCATAACAGCCGTAAATTCTTCCATACTGATATTCAGATCGAGGGGGTAGGTCTTGGTGGCGATTCCTACGGTTTCACAATTCTTAATGATATTATTCTCGTAGTAAACATCATCGGGACGGCTGCCCACCCGGATAATTCCCAGCGTCGGCGCTTTTCCTTCAGCCTGCAAGGCCGCAACGTCCTGCCGGAGGTTCTCCTTCATGGCCTGCACCACCGGCTTGGCATTAAGAATTTGGGTCACGATGATTTACCTCCCGTAATTGAATTCTGAACCTCAGCAAAAATCCGGTCGGCCTTGGCTGTATAGGCGGTACAGAGATCGGCCAGCTCTGTCTCGATCCTGTGCTTGAACTCCTGATCCTTCATGATTTGGGTATTGATCAGAACATTGAGTTTGGCCCCTTCCAAAGCCGCCTTCAGGAAGGCTACACCCACGCCCACATCACTGATGGCGATCCGGGTGCCCTTCTGAGCAAATTCCTCCTGAAGATCGATCCCCTCCGCGCAGCAGCGGGCGATCTCCAGAGGAACCAGGGTAGCATTGACCAGGGCTTTCTGCAGTGTTTCCTCTTTCCGCTGAAGTTCTTCTTCGGTGTTTTTAGGCATTCCATAAGCCTGAGATAAGGGATAAAAGGCTGCGGCATCTTCTGCCACCAGAGACTGGAATCTGGCGATGACTTTTTCGCTTTTTTCCATTAAAACCTTAATATCTGCTTCAACATCAGCGTATTTTTTCTTACCCACGGTCAGGTTCCCGACCATTACCCCCAGTGCCATGCCCATAGAACCCACATAGGCCGACGCTCCGCCGCCTCCCGGTATGGGGTCTTTTGATGAAAGGGCCGATACAAAGTCTTTAGCGCTTGACTCAAGCATCCTGTTCATCTCCTTTCTCTACTAAGATAAGTCTTATCCGAACTCTTTATCTTTTTAGCTCTACCCTTTTCTCCCGGATTTTTCTATATTATCCTCTACCCTTTTACCCAGATCTATTGATAACCCTCTTCCCTATACCCTGAGAGACTGAGATGACAGCGTTCACCGCCATCTCAGCCTAATCTGACAATGAAGCACTCCCTGGGTTTCTATTAGAATAAACCGGAAATCCTGCCTGTGTTGTCCACATCAATGCTTTCGGCGGCCGGAACCTTGGGCAGGCCGGGCATGGTCATGATATCCCCGGTCAGAGCCACTGCAAAACCGGCCCCTGCCGATACTTTGACACTGCGGATGGATATTCTGAAACCGGTGGGACGTCCCAGTTTTTTCTGATCATCGGACAGAGAGTACTGGGTTTTGGCCATACAAATCGGAATATTGCGATAGCCGATGCTTTCGATGCCCTCGATATCCTTGGTGCTGGAACCGATAAAGTCCACACCGTCGGCCCCGTAGATTTTGGTGGCAATGGCGGTGATCTTTTCTTTAAGCCCCAGATCGATGTCATAAGCGAAGGTAAAGTTCTTAGGGCTGTCCATGAGCTTGAGAACCTCTTCAGCCAATTCTACGCCGCCGGCTCCTCCCTTTTCCCATACTTCGGAAAGGGCCACGTTGACACCCAGCTTTTTGCATTCCGCTTCGACCAGCCGGACCTCAGCCAAGGTATCGGTCGGGAAACGGTTAATGGCGACGACGGCGGGCAGTCCGAAGTTAACCGTAATATTCTCCACATGTTTGAGCAGATTGGGGAGTCCCTCCTTGAGGGCTGCCAGGTTTTCCTGGTTCAGATCGGCTTTGGCAACGCCCCCGTGGGATTTAAGAGCGCGGACGGTGGCCACGATGACCACGGCATCCGGTTCCAGACCGCTTAAGCGGCATTTGATATCGAGGAATTTTTCAGCACCCAGGTCGGCGCCGAAGCCTGCTTCCGTGACCACATAATCCCCGAGCTTTAAGGCCATCTTGGTGGCCATAACACTGTTGCAGCCATGGGCGATATTGGCGAAAGGTCCGCCATGGATAAAGGAGGGGGTATGCTCCAGGGTTTGCACAAGATTGGGCTTTAAAGCATCTTTGAGCAGGGCCGCCACGGCTCCTTGGGCCTTCAGCTGACCGGCGGTGACCGGTTCTCCCTTGCGGTTATAGCCGACGATGATTCGTTCCACTCTCTTCTTCAGATCCTCCAGGTCACTGGAGAGGCAGAGAATGGCCATGATCTCCGAAGCCACGGTAATATCGAAGCCGTCTTCCCGGGGCATGCCGTTGGCTTTGCCGCCCAGGCCGTCATTGATGTATCTGAGCTGGCGATCGTTCATGTCCATGCATCGTTTCCAGGTGATTCGTCTGACATCGATGTCCAGGGCATTCCCCTGATAGATATGGTTGTCCAGCAAAGCGGCGATTAAGTTGTTGGCGGCACTGATGGCATGAAGATCCCCTGTGAAATGAAGGTTAATATCTTCCATGGGGACCACTTGGGCATAGCCGCCGCCGGCCGCCCCGCCTTTAACGCCAAATACAGGTCCCAGGGAGGGTTCGCGCAAAGCGATGACGACTTTCTTGCCCAAATGAGTAAGGGCATCCCCCAGACCAACGGTGGTGGTGGTTTTTCCTTCACCGGCCGGTGTGGGGTTAATGGCGGTCACTAAGATCAGTTTGCCGTCGGGGGTATCCCCTTTTTCCTTCAGGAGATTGTAGTCGATTTTAGCTTTGTACTTCCCATAGGATTCGATATACTCTTCTGCAATGTCCAGTTTTTCGGCGATCTCTGCCACAGGCAGCATGGTGGATTCCTGAGCAATTTCGATATCACTTTTAAAAGCCATGTTGTTTTTCCTCCCCTTATTGTTTAGATCTGTTTATTTTGATTTTGCCCAAGCGTTATCTAATTTTCCCGGCATAAGGCGGTCTGTTCTTTCCGCGGCTGCCGGCCTCCCTTTGTACAGGGTACCCAGCCAATAGAATACACCGACAAAAAGACTGCCCCCGATAATATTGCCCAAGGTTACCGGAATAAGATTATTGACGATAAAGCTTTCCCAATTGAGATGAGCCAGCTTGGCCGCCGTGACACCCAAAGCCTCGGCCTGCTCTACCCAGACGGGATTCATTTTGGCTATGATTCCTGCGGGAATATAGTACATATTGGCGATGCTGTGCTCAAAGCCGGAGGTGATAAAGAGCATAATCGGGAAAAATATGGCCAGCACCTTTCCCGCGATATCTTTGGCCGCAGCTGCCATCCAGACCGCCAGACAAACCAACCAATTGCACATAATCCCCATTAAGAGAGCCTGGCTGAAGGTTAACCCGGTCTTGTAGACGGCGGTTTTGATGGTAAAGCCGCCGAGAAGTCCTCCGGAAAAGTCCAATTGGCCGGAATAGATAATAAATATAACGATGGTCAGGGCGCCTATAAAATTGCCCAGATAGACGATGACCCAATTTCTTAGCATATCGAGCCAGCGGACTTTCTTTTCAATACAGGAAATGACGATCAGGGTATTGCCTATGAACAGTTCTGCACCGGTAATAACCACCATCATAAGACCTGTCCCGAAGATGATCCCGGCCAGCAGCTTGCCTAAACCAACGGAATCCAAGGTGTGAATGGCAACATTTGAGCCTTCTGAGGCAAAAGCGATCAAGGCGCCGGCCAGTATTCCCAGTATAAACAGTTTGTAGGCCGGAGTGCTTGCTTTCTTTTGGCCGATTGCTACATATTCTTCTGTTATTTCTTTGGGACTCAGATACATATTAGCCATCCTTTTTGCTCCTTCCTGCGCAAGATCATGCAAGCCTTCCCTAGGTTTTAATCAAGGATAAGAATTCCGCTCTGGTTTTGGCACTTTTCCTGAACAGGCCCCGCACTGCGGAAGTCACGGTTTTGGAGCCTGGTTTTTTGATGCCCCGCATACTCATGCATAAATGCTCAGCTTCTACAACCACGGCCACTCCCTGGGGATTTAACTTTTTCATAATGACATCGGCAATTTCCCGGGTTAAGCGCTCCTGAAGCTGTGGACGCCTGGCGATACTTTCCACCACTCTGGCCAGTTTACTGAGTCCGGTGACTTTGCCGCCGGCAGGAATATAAGCGACGTGAGCCTTGCCGATAAAAGGAACCAGGTGATGTTCACACGTCGAATAAAAAGGAATATCCTTTACCACGATCATTTCTTCATGTTCTTCTGTAAATACACATTCCAAATATACTCCCGCATCTTCTGCCAACCCGCTAAAAATCTCAGCATACATCCTGGCTACCCGGTCAGGCGTATCCTTAAGCCCTTCCCGCTCAGGGTCTTCTCCGATTGCTTCTAAAATCATGAGTACTGCTTCCCTGATTTTTGCTTGTTCTATCAACTGCATAACCTCAAATCCTGTCGTCATACCTGAATGTGTTATCTTATCTTCCAGTTCAGAATAGCATTTTTCAACGAATGCGTCATTGTTCATAACTGACAGTATTTTCTATAGTTTTTTGATATTTTTGGACAAGTCAGACAGTTCCAATTTCTTTAACTCTTACTTCTGATGGAGAAAGATGCTTATCTATTTGGAATCTTCTTTAAAAAAGATATATAATGACTCTATCCGGTCTTTTTGAGCAATGTGCTGTAAATCGTTCAGCCGACCTGGCGGGAGGGGGAGTAAATTGAATATCAATATGCATATTCTTTTGGACGAACTAAGAGAGCTGAACCCCAAAACTTATCTCCATGATTCCATTGACCTCACCATCCGCTCCATGGCAGGTTTTGACAAAACATCCGACGGCTTTTTAAAGGACACATTGTATTTAGCCGCCACAACTGCCTTGGCCGCCTGGGAAGGGAAATTGCAGGATGTGAATCTGATCGTCACCGGTGCTTTTGATCTTGATTTTGCCCAACGCAACCGGTGCAATATCATTTGTTTCGATGATTCCCTGACACCTGTTGAGATCGCCGGCCATATCTTCAGAATTCAAAAGAAATATGATGATTGGAACAATGCCCTGCTCTCAGCACTGATCGCCAAGAAACCCACGAAACACCTCTTCGCCATTGCCCTGGAAGAGATTCATAATCCCATGATGTTGCTCGGCCCCCTCAATACACTGATCCTGGCCGCCGGCGACATCCCGGCAAGCTGTACCGATACCCTTTGGCGGGAACTGCTGAATGAGGGTTATCTTTCCTATGAACATCCTTTATACAGTGAGCTTCTTAAAATAGCAGAAAAGAAACCTTCTGAGCAGCCTTTTATCGTTAAATTTCCTATGCATGATTACACTTATCTTATCGCCAATCTGTTTCAATCGGGAAAACGCTGCGGGGCTCTGCATCTGCTTGAAGTCAATCAACCTTTTTCCTTAGGGCAGATAACCCTTGTGGCCCATTTCAGGAGTATTCTTGAACAAGCTATCAAAACCATTCCGGATCTTCAGATTCTCTCTTCGAATGCCAACGGCTTTGTTTATCAGCTACTGAATCATATCTATGTCAAAGAAAGCATTATCATCAATTGTCTTCAAGCCAAAGGGTGGAAGGTGTTTGATGAATTTCTTTGCTTAAATTTAATGCAGAATAAAATGCAGAGGGATGATACCCTTCTGAATATTATTGTCCAGGAGCTGACCCGGGTTTTCCCTTCCGCCATTATTTTAGATTACAAAGACGGGGTGGTCATGATCCTGCGTCGTGCTGATTTTTCCTTTGACCGGGAGGATTTGCAGGCCCGGCTGGCGTCATTCGTCAAGAAATTTTTCCTAACCATCGGTGTCAGTTCGGTCTTCTATGATTTTAAAAACCTGAAAAGGCATTATGATGAATGCAGTCTCGCCATCAAATACGGCCTGGCTCAGGAGCCTACTCTAGCCCTTCATTTCTTTGATGATCATGTCTTCCGGCACCTCAGCCGGTTCATCTTCGTTGAGAATGGCAAGAACCAATTTATCCATACCAAGGTTGAGCTGCTCCACCATTACGATCTAAAAAATAACACGGAGCTGGTTAAAACCCTGCTCACTTATTTTCAGTTCGGACAAAGTAAATCCCTGGCCGCCGAAAAGATGCACCTCCATCGGAACACCCTGACCTACCGGCTGAACAGCATCAACAATCTCGTAGGCATTGACTACAGCAGCCGGAATCTGCAGGAGGAGGAAATCTTTCACATCATGCTGTCCTGCAAATTCCTTGAATATATACCGTAAATTTGCATCCTTGACAACACCTTGTACATTTTGTTACAATATGAATAAGCTAATTAAAGAAGTCTGTGTTCATCAACCCCAAGCAAAGCCTTTTGTAAATATCTACAAAAAAAGCCCGGTTCTTTGTAATTTTCTACAAAGACTGGGCTTTTGTTTTGGCCTCTGATTCCTGGGGTTATTCCATTATGCTAAAGAATTTTTGTTCCTCTGGGCGGGTAATAAAAAGTGGAGGGTTTTGTTAAACGCAACGTCGGCAAAGGAGCCGTCAGGCGCAGAATCCTGTCCGTCGGATTGCCCTGAATTTCTCTGAGCTGCAAGGCTCCGGTGACACAGGCCTGCACGCAATAGGGTGCATTCCCTTTATCCAGCCGCTCATGGCAAAGCTGACACTTGCCGGCTTTGCCGGTCTGGGGATTGATTTGGGGAGCGCCGAAAGGGCAGGAGGCCACACAGGATTTGCAGGAACCGCATTTGTCCGGAAAATGAAGGACGATACCGTCCCGCCGCTTGGCATAGGCTCCGTAGGGACAGACCCGCAGGCATTCAGGATTGGCGCAGTGATTGCAGGCTGTGGAGAGAAAAAAGCGGGAAATCTGACCCCGGTCATAATCCACATCTTCCACCTGCCGCAATTTCCGCCAGGTCAGGGAAGGAGGCAGGCGGTTATGGTTGGCACAGGCTTTGATGCACGCTCCGCACCCCAGACATCGGTTCACATCCAAAAAGAAACCCAATTGTTTGGCCATGTTTTCCCTCCTCATGAGGTGGTTTTTCTGATTCCAACAAAGGTCTCATTCAAGGCTAATCCATAAGCTCCTGTGGCATATTTCCCCATATCGGTCAATTCGCCAAGGTTGAGCAGATTCAGGTGGGGGGATTTCAGATTGGGCCGGTTCTCCTGATAAATCACGATAACTCCCTCTCCTATGCCCAGGTCCGGCTCGATGATGACCGGGAAACTCCCGCCCCGGTTCCATAGGATGGCCTTATCTCCTCTGTTCAAGCCATAGCCTTCAGCAGTTTTAGGATGGAGCCGGGCTTTCAATAAGGAGTCGCTCTCTTCGGAATAGAGATAGACCTGGGAATTCAGCCCGGATAAATGATGGGGGGTCAGCAGGCGCAGAGGAGTTTCCGGGGGTGCTTGACGTGGCGGCCGGTAAACAGGCAAAGGTGGGAGGCCCCATTCCTGAGCTTTCTCCGCATAAAATTCATACTTGCCTGAGGGAGTTTGGAATTGCCGTCCCTGCCAGGCGGTCCCGGGATAGTTTACCCGCCTGGGACCCTTAAGCAGCTCCTCAGCCGAGTCAATGCCCAGTATGGCCAGCATCTCCGGTCCGATGGCGCCGAGGACCCACTCCTTTTCCGACCCTTCTGTGGGAAAGGCCGAGCTGCCCGGTGAGCTTTGATTAAGGCGTTTCGACAGATCCCAGGCAATCTGCAGATCGGAGCGGGCTTCGCCCACCGGCTCAACGGCCGGTTCATTGATCCCAATATAGTAATGCCAGTAGCTGGCATGAAGGTCCCAATGTTCATAATGGGTGGTAACAGGAAGAAAGAGGTCGGCCGCGGCGGAGGAACGGGTGTGAAAGAGGTCACTAACCACGATAAGCTCCAAGGCTTCACTGAGTTTTTGCCAGCCGGCATGATTGCCATCCTGCTGGAAGGGGTTGCGGCTGGCGATCCAGAGCATTTTCACAGGAGGATCGGCTGCTAAGGCCAGCTGGGGAAATTGATTGATATCCAACTCCCGGTCCTGAGCATGGCCGCATTGGGAATGGGCTAAGGGCCCGGCAAAACGCCAGGTTTCAAAATGCCCGTACTGAACTCCTCCGCCGGGCCGGCCGATATTCCCGGTCAGGGCTCCTAAGGCGTCGATGGCTCTCAGATTCTGTCCCCCGTTGGTATAGCGCTGCAGTCCAAAGCCCGCCCAGATGCAGGCCGGTTTCACCGCCCCATACTCCAGGGCCAGTTCCTTCATGGTCTCCAGGGAAACCCCCGTCACTGCCGAGCATTTCTGGAGATCAATCTCCGCCTTCAGATAATCTATAAATTCATTATACCCCAGTGAATAGTCGGGCAGCTCCGGATCTGTAAGCTGATGATCAACGATAATTTTCGCCAGGCCTAAGGCTAAGAGCCCATCCGTACCCGGATTCACCCGCACAAATTGATGAACCCGGGCAGCCGTAGCTGAAAAATGGGTATCCAGACAAATGACTTTGGCCCCTTGGTCCATAGCCCGAAAGATAATGGGCATCTGGTGAGCGGCATTCCAGGCGGGATTGGCTCCCCAGATCCAGATGAGCTTAGCCTTCTCCATATCCAGAGGATCGGAGCAAAAGAAGGCCCCGAAATCGAAGACCTGAGCCTCCACCCCTGCCGACCAGCAGGGAGAGCCCACGGCCCGGGTGGTGGGACCAAGACCTGTCAGAAAAGCCTCCAGGGCATTATGAAGGATCCCGAAGTTGCCGGAGTATTTATTGTGAGCAAGGGGCAGGGTGGTTCCATACTTATCTTTAAGGTCAAGAATCTTCCGGCTGATGGTTTCCAGAGCTTCATCCCAGGTGATCCGCTCCCATTGCCCCGAAAAGCGTTTGCGCTGGCGCAGGGGGTAGCGGATCCGCTGCGGGCTGTATACTTTATGAATCTCATCCATAACTTTGGGGCAAAGCTTGCCCCGGGTATAGGGATGGGCAGGATTGCCCTCGATGGAGACCAACCGGCCATGGCGGGTGGTGCTGATTATGCTGCACGTGTCATAACAGTTTCGGGGACAGATATGATGATGTAAAGTATCCATGCCGGAATCCCCCCTGCAATCATCGCTGTTCATGAATTACCCTTATCTTCGCTAAAGAAGAGTTTTTTCCTGCTCAATTTTTTGTGCTAAAGTCATATTGAATCCCTCCTTACACCATAAATATAGCCCAATAGCAATTTAGTGTCAAAGCACCCAATTAAAGATCTTGTGTCGAAGATTACCAGGTTTTGATCATAGTTCAAAGTTAAGATACCCTGGACCCTCACCTCAAGAGTGAAGAGCCCAGGGTGTTTAAATTTAAGAGAATTACATCAAGGCCGTGATCTGCATTCCTACCGCACTGACATAGAAGAGTCCTCTGCCCAGGAGCTCGCCCACGACACCGCAGGTGAGAGCCAGAACAATGAGCTGGGATTGGGGATTATCCTGCTTGCTGATGGTATTGAGGATAAGAAGGATGGGGAGAATCCAGCCTACCGCCGCCCTCAGCCAGAAGACGGGGCTGCTTAAAAGGGCCTGAGCTGTAGCGGCTCCCTCCGGGGTAACTTCCAAGCCGGAGAAGTAGAGCAGATAGAGGATAGCACTACCCATGACACTGCCTAAGGCGATGCCCAGCATCTGCTTCATCTCTCCCCCGGCCAATGCCTTGCGGCCTAAGACGGCGGTGACGAGGGTGCCTAAGATCATGCCAGTCATCAGGAAGAAAATCACCGGTCCTAAGTTGTTCCAGGCGGGAACCCGGGGCAGGGTGTAAATCAAGGCGCTGCTGATGATCCCCAGGAAGCCTAAGGCCGAAGTGAGAGCTAAAACTCCTGTGAGCTTGCCTCCGGGTCTTCTGGAGAGAAGGGCCAGATAGGCCCAGGCCCCAAAGGTAAAGACGAAGAGAAGAATTTCCCGGCTTAACCAGGAGGTGCCCAGATGGGTTAAGGCCCGGTAAGCGGCCAAAGGATGCCCTAAGTGGAAAAGGGAGGCGATCATCGCCACGGCCAGGAGCACTCCTGAGACCAGGACGGAGCTTTGCATAAATTTTTGATACTCGGGGCCGGCCTGTACAGCCTGTTTACCCCGTTTCCTTTCCAGCAGCCAGAGACAGAAAATGATTCCCACGGATGTTTGACCAAGAACGGTAAAGAGCACTAATGGCCATTCCCAATGTCCCATTATACATCCCTCCTTATTTGCTTCCCTTGTTTCGGGCCGATAAACCGTATGGACGGATGGGTGACTGCCGGATCAGGCATTCCCGGCAGGGTGGTCAGAACTCCGGTCTTCAAATCCAGTTCATCCGTCATCTCCACCAATTGTAAGGCTTCGGGAACACAGGCCGCCACACAGGCCGGCTGCTGCCCCTGATCCAGGCGCTCATAACAGAGATTGCATTTCTCTACTTTTTTGACAACGGTATTGAATTGGGGGCGGTCATAAGGGCAAGCCATGGTACAGAGCTTGCAGCCGATACAGCGCTCCTGGTCATGGATGACAATGCCGTCCTCCCGTTTGGTGTAGGCTTTAACCGGACAAACCCTCAGGCATTCCGGGTTTTGGCAATGGTTGCAGGCCACGGAGATAAACATCCGGGTGGGCAGGGAAAAATCTTTTTCCCGCAGCTGATAGACCTGACGCCAACGGACCGAGGCATCGCTTTGGTATTCATTCTTGCAGGCCATTTCACAGCCTCTGCAGCCGATACATTTTTCTGAATTATGCAGGAAACCTAATTGCTTACTCATGCTTCATCCCCTCCTTACGCCTTTTCAATGGCCACAAAGTTATCATGGAAGGCAATACCGTCCATTCCGGTGGCCAGCTTGCCCATATCCGCGGGAATGGCCTTGACGGTATAGTTCACATTGAAGGGAGAATCCTTATACCAGGCCTCATAGCTGACGATCACATCCGGGGAGGTGGTTCTGGTCAGATGAGCCTTAATCGTGACTTCACCTAAGTCATTGTAGACCCGGACCTGATCCCCTTCGGCGATGCCGTGCCGGGCGGCCAGCTCGGGATGAATCTCCAGAAGGGGCTCCGGATTGGCAGCCATCATCCAGTCCAGGTTCTGGAATTGAGAGTGGATACCGTGTTGGGGATGAGGGGTCATAAAGCGAATGGGATATTGGGCGGGAGCCTTCATTTCCTCCACCCAGATGGGGATGGCAGGCAGACCATTTTGAGCGGCGCGCTCACTGTGGACTTCAAATTTCCCGGATGGAGTACGGAATTTACCATCGGCCCAGGCTGCCGGTGAGAATTTAGCTTTGCGGGGTCCAGCCAATAATTCCTTATAATCGGTGATTCCCAGCATGTTATAGACCCCGTCATTGAATTCCTTAGCTGTCCATTCCTCGGGATCACCCTCGGTGGGGTAGGTGCAGGAGCCGGGTTCCAGGGCATTCATGGCCTTGGACAAGGCCATGGCGATCTCCACATCGCTCTTGGACTCGTACATGGGGTCGATGGCCCGCTGATTGACTCCGACCCAGTGGTGCCAGTAGCTGGCCATGACATCCCAGTCCTCAAAATGAGTGGTGGCGGGGAGGACGATATCCGACTGCTCCACCGTCTTATTGAAGAAAGAGTCTACGGTAACCACAAGTTCCATGGAATTGAACATTTTGATGATATCATGGGTATCGGGATCCTGGGACACCGGATTCCGGGCGGCAATCCAGAGCATTTTGACCGGCGGATCCGTCAGAGCCTGAACATCGGCGGCAAAATTGTTCATATTGACAGAGCGGTCCGTATGAGTGCCGTCAGGTCCTGCCATCCCCACCGAGCCTTCCGGGGCAGGCATGACCATGGCATGGTAGTTAAAACCCCAGGTCTCCAGATGGGCATAGTTGATGCCGCCGCCGGACTTGCCGATATTGCCGGTCATCAAGCCTAAGGCGTCGATGATGCGGACATTCTGCCCGCCGTTGGTGTGGCGCTGCATACCGTAGCCCACCCAGATGGAAGCCGGTTTGGCAGTGGCGTATTCATGGGCAAGCTGGATGATGATTTCTTTGGGAATGCCGGTTTTTTCCGCGGCCCAATCCAGGGTGATGTTTTTCTTTACATAGTCCGCCCATTCTGCAAAGCCGATGCTGTTGGCCTGGACATAATCCCAATCCACCAGATCATGATCCAGTATATAGCGGGCCATGCCGAGAGCCAGAGCCCCGTCGGTACTGGTATTGATCTGAATATAGAGATCCGCCTTGGAGGCTGTGGAGGTCAGAACGGGATCAATAGCCACTACTTTGGCCCCTCTCTCCTGAGCTTTGGTGATGAAGGGCAGGCTGTGCACTCCCGTCCAGGCGCAGTTGGAGCCCCAAAGAATGATGTAATTGGCATTGACAAAATCCTCAGGATCGTTGTTGACGATGGTCCCAAAATCATAGGTTTGGGAATCGATGCCCGCCGGCCAGCAGGGGGTTCCGATGGCTCTGGTGGTATAGCCGATGCTGGACATGGTTCCTTCAATACCGTAGTGGGTAATGCCAAAGTTGCCGGAGTACTTATTCATACAGATGGGCAAGGTGGAGCCGTAACGCTTTTTCAGATCGAGAATCTTTCCGGCAATGGTGTTCATGGCTTCATCCCAGCTGATCCGCTCCCAGTTCCCTGAACCCCGGGGAGTTTGCTTCATGGGGTATTTAATCCGGTCCGGGCTGTAAACCCGGCGGGTATAGTTATAGCCTTTGAGACAGAGCTTGCCGTTGGTATAGGTGCTCTTGGGGTCTCCCTCCACTTTTTTGAGCACCCCGTCTTCTACATACGAGATCTGGGCACAGGTGTCATAACAGTTGCGGGGACAGACATTGCGGAATGTCTTAACTCCGGCTTCAGCCCCGGCAGCCCTGGCAAAATCCGATTCAGCCAGCATGTTAAAGCCGAACAACCCGGCCCCGGCGGTGACTGCAGCGGTTCCGCCAATAAATTGGCGACGTGTGATTTTCATAGTAGACCTCCTTTTTTGTGCAACTCCGTGGGTGGGGGGTAATTTTTAAGATGGAACAGCTCTCACCGTTTTTAGGATCATCTCGCCCAGGACATGAAAGAGGGGTTCTCTGGCCTGGGTGAAAAGGCCTGTCACAAAGCGAGGGAGCCAAATTCTCAGATGTTCCTGGTAAAAAGCATTGTAGTTTTTTAGATAGAGTTCGGCTTCTCCGGGTTGGTTTTTCTGAAACCCTGCCAAGGCCTTGGCGAGAAGGTAGGCGGCAAACTCCAGTTCCGTAGCAATGTAATCGTCAGGCTCTTTGCTTGCCCCTGCCAAGGATAACCCTTCCGAGCGATACCAGCGGCGAACGTCCAAGGTGGATTTTTGCATGACCAGGCGTTCCCCATGGCGATAGACGGACTCATAAGGGGGAACGGTTGGAGATTGAGGCCCCACAAACAGCCGGTTGAATTCATACCCCAGAGTTTTTTTCTCTTTTCCCTTTTGGGCCTGGAGCAGTTGATTGAGAATCTCTTCTTCCTCAGCCAATACCCTTTCCTTTTCCTCCAGCCACTGAGCATAGGCTTCAGACAACGTTGTCAGAGTTTGCTGGAGATTCTCCCCACCTGCAGAGAAAACCCCGCTTAGAGCCATCAGTGTGGCGATGCGGGCTTGAAGATGAAGTGTTTGCGCATCTCCTTCAGGTGAGCACACGAGCTCTGCCATAAGCATCCCTCCTTTAGTTTTGGTGACGTCATGAATTTTTTCTTTTTTCTAACTTTACTTTACTTGTTCGGCATTATAAAACTTCATGAAAATCTTCCGCTTCCTTTGTAATAAAAAACAAAACCCTTGCACTCCATGAGGTGCAAGGGTTCCAAGGATTTGTCATCATTCCTGCCAGAGGGACTTCAGCCGGCCGATTTTTAAGGCGATAAACAAATTCATCCGGGTTTCCAGGCTGTTCAGATCCCGATCCAGGACCTCGGCAGCCTTTTTCAAGCGATAGCGCAGGGTATTGGGATGGAGAAACAACCGGTCTCCCGCCAGATTCAAATCCCCGTCCGAAGCCAGATAAGCCAGCAGGGTCTCTTCCAGGTGCAGATTATTCTCCTGATCGAATTTAAGCAAAGGGCCCAAGACCTCATTGCGAAAATCCTCCAGCTCCTGCTGCTCAAGATTGAGCAAAAGCCGCATCACTCCCAAATCCTGAAACAGGATCACCCGTTCCTGAAGGTTGAACAATTGCCCCAGCTCCAGGGCGGACTTAGCTTCCTGAAAGCTGCGGTGGATAAAGCGGGCGGAAGGATAAAGATTGCCCACTCCAAACATCATGGACCGCTCCTCTTCCAGGCCTTCCAGTAAGATTAAGAGAGGACTGAGCAGTTTTTTGGCTGTAGCTTCCCATTGACTGAGGGGTATCATCCCTTCCAGGGGATAAAGAAGGACAATCTGATCATTGCGTTCCAGGAAGATGGTCCGGGGCTGACTGCGCAAGGCCGTGGACACAGTATCCAGAAGTTCCTGAAAAGCTAACTGGTCCATGGAGTCCGGGTCATAGCCGGGGATCTCTCCAACCACCACCAGGTGGGGTTTGGTCAGATCCATTCCCCAAAGCTTGCCCCGTGATTGCACCACTTCCAGAGAGTCGAAGTTATTATACAGAAGATCAAAAAGGAAATCCCGATAATGCTGGCGCTCCGTGTCCTCTACGGATTGGGCTTTTGCCAGTTCAAAGTAAAGCAGGACCGCTGCTTTATAGAGGAAGAGTCTCCCCACCGGATTCAGCTCCCCCTGCTCTATTCCCAAACCGATGTATCCAAGCACCCCCTGATGGCCTGCCAGAGGATACCAGCTTAAAGGAAGCTCCTTATACTGGGCGTCATTCCATTTTCCTATGCCCAAAGGAGTCTCCAGCAGTAAATCCATGGATTTGAAATGGGAGAGCTTCGGCGTCACAAAGGAAACAGGATGAAAGGGGAAGCGCCCTCCTCCTTCCCAGGACAGAACCTTAAAATGCTTATCCAAAAGAAAGAGATCCACTCCCAGAGTTTTTTTGAGCTCGGCAAGAATGCTCAGCCCGTATCCCTGGGTAATCTGCTCGGTTAAATTCCTGGTAAACCCTTCGCAAGCGCCCAGGATTCTCCCTTTTTCCCGCTCCATCCAGTCCGCGGCCTGGGTACAGAAGTCCTCCCAGGTCCCAGAAAACGCACATAGGAAACTGCCCTGGGTACGGGGAGTCTTTTCCTCACCTTCCGCTATACGAAGACGAAGGTATTTTCCCTGATCCTCCAGGTGCACATGACTGCCGGCTAAGGGCAAGCTCAGAGACTTGCCCGGGAGCCCGTTGTTCCCGCCCTTCGAGAGCCCGCTCTCCCGACTGCTGAAAGATAAAGTTTGGATAGCCAGAGCCAGCATCTCTTCCTGAAAAAGGGGATCTTCACGAAGAGGCTCCAGCTTCTGCTGTTCAAGAAAACGCCCCAGGGTCACTGCCTCAGGCATATGGTTCAAGCCGCTCACCTTCCTACGAGACATTCTAACCTTATTTTATCATCCTTAGTAAGCAGCCACTATAAATTTCACCTATAAAGCGGTAATTCCCAGTGAAATTATATTTAACATTTTTAAAGAAACAAGAATCAGTTAAGACCGCTTCAATATTTATGATTGAGATGTCTGAATATGACCACCCCGGCAACATACTGAAAGACAAAATACCCTGCCAAATATAAAATGATCAGTTTGGCGTTAGTAATCACTTCCAACTTTCCCAGTATGGCAAAAAGCACTACAGAAGCGCTGAGCACCGGCAGCCCCAGCAAATAAGCATATCTTCCCGATTTATCCCTTAGTCTTTCTTTACGCTCATCACCCAATTCGATCCTCTCATTGTCCAACCGCTCAGCATATCTGCTTCTGTTTTGGGGAGCGGTCCAATAAAAGTATTTGATGATCATAATCGCTCCGGGAGCGATTAAACCACCGGCAAATCCAAATAATAAGCTATCCAATCTTGTATCCAGCATCAGAGCTATGGCCAGGCATACAACACCGCCCAGTATAAAGAGCATTCCTGCCCAAAGATTACTTTTTTTCATTCTCTTTTCTCCTTTCATAGATAAAAATCTCTTCTATGGACTTTTCAAAAAAATCTGCTATAGCAAAGGCCAGCTCTAAAGACGGATTGTATTTTCCGTTTTCGATTGAGCTGACCGTTTGCCTTGAAACACGAATGGCCTTGGCAAACTCTTCCTGATTCAGCCCCCGCTCCCTTCTCAACTGCTCCACTTTGTTGTCCAAGCAATCACCCCCTAATGTGACGACAAGTTTCCTTTACATTTTTATTGTAATCCAGTTCCATCTTGTTTGTCAAGGTTCCTTTACATTTGTTCTTAAGCCCCAAGTGCCACGTCACACCGGACTGGACCCTCACCCGCACCGGAACCCACAGCGGCTTGTTCGGATAAGGCAACTGCAGACAATGCTTATGAGAGGGTCTTCGTATGTTCAAAAAATCAGCAAAGAGATAGGCGCTGTCCCGCAAGAGGCAGTGCCTATCTCTTTGCTTTTCCGTATCAGTTTGGGGTATGGTTCAATAAGTTTACTCCTCCCATTTCACCAGCCTGGGATTAGGGTCAAGAATGGACTCATATTGCTCTTTCCAACCATAGCGGGCTTCCGGGTCCAATTCCATATAGCGCTGATATTTAGCCATGCGGTGCTTGGGATCGGCCCAGCCCAAATGTTTTAGCCTTAATGACGATAGCTTGTAGGGAAGGGTCTTTATGCTTTTCGGGAAGCGGCCGCAATGCTGGGCAACCTCATGCCACTCGGCAACAAAGCCCGGCCGGTAGCGCAGCAAAAAGGGCCGGTAGGTGGAGTGGGCATTCCAATACTCATCTTCCCGGTAATGGCTCTCATCCCAAAAATCATAAAGCCGGAAATACCATACATCTGTGTCAGGATCCTCGATCAACATCCTGACCTCCTGTCTGAACCTGTTCTCAAACACTTCATCGGCATCAAGGTTTAATATCCATTCCGGATTAGTTGCCACAGTTGCCCGCCATTGCTGCTTCCTGAGCTCTACCTCATTGGCAAATTTAGAAGCGGAATTCTCAATGATCTGAAGAGGAATTCCTTGAAGTATGCTTAGGCACAGCTCTACACTGTTATCCGTGCTTCCATCATCGATGATCACCGCAGCATCAATATAGTGCCGGTGCTCCCGGAGCACCCTTGCCAAATCTTTAGTTGCTTCATTTTTCATGACCATGGATAAGGTCAGTTTCGGTTTATGCTGCTCTTGTACGGTACAGCTCCCCTGCCCCGGCGGTTTTTCCCCCCTACAAACGGCCTTAAATTCCTCCACCCCTGCCATTGATGATTCCCGGTAAATATGGTAAGCCGGATAATGGGTGTCCACCCATAAGCTCAAACCTAAGGCATTGGCTCTTACACAAAAATGCCTGTCTTCTCCCCATAGGGTCAGGTTTTTTATCTCGCTGAAACTGATTCCCGCCTGCAGGGCTTGGCGGCTGAGCAGAGTGCAGGCGCCCAGTCCCCCCACCTCATAAACCCCGGGTATTCTCAACTGGTCGATAAACCCCTGGGCTCTTATATCCAGATCTTTCTGGCTTAATTTTTCTCCCCTTTGCCGGGGTGACATGTCGTAATGATCATAAAGCCATACATTAGGCATCTCCCGACTTCCCGGATACCAGGCAGTCCAGAAGATTTCCGAAATGATCTCTTTGCCGGTACTCACAAGGTGCCGGAGGGTTGCCGGATGCAGAACCAAGTCCGAATCAACCAGAAACAGATAATCATACCCCCACTCAAGGGCTTTCTCGATCATTAAATTTTTGTATCCGGCTACTTTCTGAATCAAGTGATCCCGCCAATGGTGGGTGATATCGTCGCATACATAGTCCCCCGGCCTTTTCTCCCCCTTGTCCCCTTTGATCAGGGTGACCAATCCCTCCTCTTCAAAATTCACCAGCAATCGGCTGGATTCTTCGCTCTCGTTATCATCGACAAAGATATAGTTCAATTCCAGCTCCCCTTGCTCGAGGCCCCTCAGAGAATCCAGGAATTCTTTTAGTACATGGGGGCTTTGGCGTATAGGGCTGCCGATTAATACTCTCTTTTTCTCCATAACCTTCTCCCGTTTCAAACTTATTAAGCACATTGCTTCTTATCATATTACGTCCCATTGGCAAGTCATGTGATTAATTCTGCCACCCCCGCTACAAACGACGCTCAAAAACCACGTCCGTATTGCGGGGAAAGCCCTTGACAAATTCTATGGCAACTATGCCGCAGCCGCCCAAATCAATAAATCAAACTTCAGCCCTGTTTCTCAGGGCCCTTTTTATTTCCAAAATCACTGCCATCGTGGGCTGACCCATCTTATTTGACCTTGTCGTCCCTGCTTGTGCGACAGAAAATCATAATGCGAAAGTCTCATCGCATAAGTGCGATTGATGCAACAAAAAAGTTGGTTCAAAGAAGAACTTTGGGTTGCGCGAAGCCCCTCACTGTCGGCCGGCGGGACAGTTTAGGGGTAATCTTTCCATTGCCGAAACCGAACTTCAACGTGGCACACATTTTGCAATACAAAAGGGCAGGCAAAAATTCATCTTCAAAATATCATGATTGGAGGAAATCCCATGGCTACACTACATTGGAACGAAAAATCCGCCCCGGCTGTGACCGAGCTGGCGGACGGCACCAAAGTCTATCGTACGAATGCCTGGTCGCCCCCGGGCTGTCACGGGGTGGGTTGCGGCCTGCGTATTTTCGTTAAAGATGGCGAGCTTCAGAAAGTGGAGGGCGACCCGGATCACCCCATCACCAAAGGCCGTCTTTGCGTCCGCTGCCTGACCATGAAGGAATATTTCTATCATCCCGATCGGATCAAGTATCCCATGAAACGGGTCGGCCAGCGCGGCGAAAACAAGTGGCAACGCATTACCTGGGATGAGGCCTACGACATCATCGTGGAAAATTATCAGGCCTGTGCGGAAAAATGGGGCGTCAACTCCGTCTCCGTCTGGTCCGGCACCGGCCGGGAAGCCTGTCGTTATCAGACTCCCCTCTGCCTGGACGTTTTCGGCAGCAAAACTATCGTCCATCCCAACAGCGGCTGGTCCTGCCTCGTTCCCCGCATGGCGGTGATGAGCTGGATTCTGGGCAGCGCTTACGTGGAATACGACTATGCCAACGGTCTGCCCTTGCGTTACGATGATCCTCGCTGGGAACCACCGAAGTATATGCTGGTCTGGGGCCGGGACCCACTGCGCTGCAATGCGGACGGCCTTTGGGGTCATTCCATGATTGAACTCATGAAACGCGGCACCAAGCTGATCTCTGTAGATCCCCGCGCCAACTGGCTGGCGACGCGGGCGGAATACCATCTCCAGCTCCGGCCCGGCACCGACGCTGCTTTAGCCCTGGCTCTGCTCCACGCTGTCATCAAAACCGGTAAATACGATAAGGAATTTGTGGAGAAATGGTGTTATGGCTTTGAGGAGCTGGCGGAGAGAGCTAACCAGTATAATCCGGAATGGGCCGAGGGGATCACCGGTGTGGCGGCCGCAGATATTTACGCGGTAGCTGAGTGCCTGGTTCAGAAACCCTCCAGCGCCTGCATCGGTCTGGCTATCGACCAGAACCCCAATTGTATCCAGATTGGGCATGCCCTCTACAGTATTTTCGCCATCACCGGTAACCTGGATATTCCCGGCGGTTTGTTCATGGGACAGCCGACCTTTTTTGCGGGTGACGTCAACAATGATCCGAACCAGAAATCTGAAGAAGCAGAAGCAGAGTTTGAAGGGATCGGTTACAAAGAATTTCCCGCCATCCCGATGATCGTAAATACCACCCATCCCGACTGTACGCTGGATACTTTGGAAACCGGCAGGCCGTATCCGATCAAGTTCGCTTTTATCCAAAGCACCAACTTCCTCGCTTCCTCGATTGTCGTCCAGCCCAAACGGTGGTATGAAGCGATGCGCAAACTGGACTTTATTGTGGCTTCCGATATTTTCATGAATCCTACGATTGCCGGCCTGGCCGATCTGGTGCTGCCGATCTCCACTTCCCTGGAACACGACGGGATCGTCATGAACAGCATGGCTTCCCAGCCCGGTCAGTACGGTGCGCTGGTGAAAATCATCGAAGATTTTGGAGAAACCAAGAGCGATCTGGAAATCCTCCTAGATTTGCATCACCGCCTGCACCCGGACAGCCAGGACCCCAGATGGAAGGATACCGACAGCTATCTCAGCCATGATATGGCCCCCATGCCCGGCGTCGACATTACCTTTCCTGAGCTGAAAGAACGGGTCATCGCCCAATACGAACTGGAGTACCGCAAATACGAGAAGGGCCTGCTGCGTCCGGACGGCCAGCCGGGAGTCAATACGCCCACCGGCATGATTGAATTGTACAGCACCATGCTGGAGGCGCTGGATGAAGACCCGCTTCCATATTATATGGAGCCCAAGTTCAGCGCCGTCTCCAGGCCGGATATCGCCGGGGATTATCCCATGATCATGACCACCGGCGCCCGGCGCTTTACCTCCTTTCACTCCGAGCACCGCCAGATCAGGACCTTGCGGGAAATTCATCCCTGGCCCACGGCGGAGATCAACCCCAAGACCGCTGCTGCCAAAGGGATCACCGAAGGATCCTGGATCTATGTGGAAAATCCCTGGAGCAAAGCCAAGCTGTATGCCCACCTGACGCCCATCGTCAAAGAAAATGTCGTTTCCATCGATCATGGCTGGTGGTATCCGGAAAGAGGCCCGGAAAAAATGTTTGATGTCTGGGAATGCAATATTAACAACCTGATCCCTAATAAGGAAAACGGCAAACTCGGTTTCGGCACCCACTTCAAGAGCATGCCCTGCACTATCTACCGGGCGGATTAAGGGAAGAAGGGAAGACTATTCATTGATTATTATCGGCGAAAAAATTAATGGCACAATTCCCAATGTTAAACAGGCCATTGAGACAAAAAACGAGGGATTTATCCATGATCTGGCTATGAAGCAAGGGCAAGCCGGCGCAGCTTATATTGATGTTTGTGCAGGTACTGCCCCCGAACTTGAAGCTGAAACACTGGCATGGCTGATCGACATTGTGCAGCAGGCAACGGATACCCCTATTGCTATCGACAGCCCTAACCCCAAGGCGATTGAAGCCGTTTTCAACTGCGTTAAGCATCCGGGGCTGATCAACTCAGTGTCTTTAGAGGGCGACAAATGCGACGTCATTTTTCCCTTGATCAAGGGGACCCCATGGCAAACGGTGGCGTTAACCTGTGATAATGCCGGAATCCCCAAAGATGTCCAAAGCCGGGTGAAGATTGCCGGGGCGATCGTTGAAAAAGCTCAAGCTTATGCTATCACCCCTGACAAAATTCATATTGACCCCTTGGTGACCGCCTTGTCGGCGGACAATCAGTCCCTGCTAAACTTCGCCGCGGCTGCCCGAAAAGTCAAGGAGCTTTACCCTGATATTAAAGTAACTTCCGGCTTGAGCAATATTTCCTTTGGTATGCCGCTCAGGAAAATCATGAACCAGAACTTCTTGGCCCTTGCGATGTTTGCGGGAATGAATTCGGCGATCTTAGATCCCTTAAACAGAGATATCATAGCCACGATCCTGGCTGTTGAAGCATTGCTGGGACAAGATCGCCACTGCCGCAATTATGCTAATGCTTATCGTCAGAACAAGATCGGGCCAGTAAAAGCGGCGGCTGATTGAAGGGCCGGTTCTGATTGACATTTTGGAGGGAAACGTATGATTGATTTGCAAAAGTTTACTCAATCTATTGGGGATTTGGATGAAAATGCGGTAATAGAGACTCTGAATGAATTTGTTGCCGCCAACCCCACGGAAGAAGAAGCTCAAGCCCTCGTAATCGCCTGTCAGAATGGTATGGCCATCGTGGGGGACCTGTATGAGAAGAATGAGTATTATGTGGGCGATCTTATCTTTTCAGGAGAGATTTTATCCTCTGCACTGGATATTTTAAAACCCGTTTTAGGAACAGGCAACAGGGCTAAGGCCGGTTCGATTGTCTTAGGCACCGTCGAAGGAGATTTGCATGATATCGGCAAGAATATTTTTAAAGGGATGGCGGAAGCGGCAGGTTTTGAGGTTTATGACTTGGGAATAGATCAGTCTCCCAGTGCTTTTGTCAAGAAAGTCAGCGAGGTTAAGCCGGCGATTGTAGGTATGAGCGGTGTTTTAACTCTGGCCTTGGATTCCATGAAGCACGTCGTGGATGCCCTTGAGAAAGCCGGGTTGCGAAAGGATCTGAAAGTGATTATTGGCGGCAATCCGGTTACGGAGATTGCCTGCAGGCATATTGGCGCAGATGCCTTCACGGTTAATGCCGCGGAAGGGGTAAAGATCTGCCAAGGCTGGACAGCTCAGCAGCCAGGAGATCATTGAGACAAAATTACTTTAAAGGAGATGAGAAAAATGGCACAATACGGACTGTTGATTGACAATGAATACTGCACTGGTTGCCACAGCTGTGAAGTGGCCTGTAAAAATGAAAAAATGCTGCCCCTGGGTCAGTGGGGCATCAAACTTCTGGAGCTCGGCCCCTGGCAGCTGATGGATGACAAGCACTGGGAGCACCGCTACATCCCTGTTCCCACCCAATACTGCGACCTCTGTGAGGACCGTGTCGCCGGCGGGGGGCAGCCTTCCTGTGTCCTGCACTGCCTGGCCAGCGCCATGGAATTCGGCCCGCTGGAGGAACTGACCGCAAAAATGGCCGCCAAAGGCCGCCAGGCCTCAATCTTTATTCCCTGAAAGGAGTTGCCTTATGTCGGACATCAAAACAACCATCAAGACCCTCGGTTTCTGTGGACCTTGTACCGCTTCCGACCCGGCGGAAATCGATGTGAAAGACGGAAAAATTCTGCGCACACGTCCTTTCCGTTATACGGACCATGCCCCCAAGGAAGGGCTCAACGCCTGGACCATCAAGGCCCGCGGCAAGGAATTCCGCGCGAAAGAGAAATCCGAAATTTCCCCCTTTGCCCTGGCCTATAAACAGCGGGTCTATTCGCCCAACCGTATTTTATACCCGCTGAAGCGGGTGGATTTTGATCCCAACGGGGAAAGAAACATCCAAAACCGCGGCAAATCCAAATACGTGCGGATTTCCTGGGATGAAGCCACCGATATCATCGCCCGGGAAGTGCTGCGCATCAAAGAAAAATACGGGATGAATTCGATCTTCGTCCAATCCGACGGGCATCATGCGGTCAAGACCATCCATGGCCCCCGCGGAACCCAAGGCGCCCTGCTGGATATTTTAGGCGGTTATACCCTGCAGGCCCGCAACCCGGACAGCTGGGAAGGCTGGTATTGGGGTGCCAAGCATATCTGGGGTCAGGATCCCGTTGGGCAGGGCAATCAGAACAATCTGTTTCTGGATGTAGCCCGAAATTCGGATATGGTCCTGTTCTGGGGCTGCGATGTGGTGACTACCCCCTGGGGCTGGGGCGGGCACTTTCCCAGCCGTTACTGCTTCTTCCTGCGGGATATCGGGGTGCGCCAGATATACATCTGCCCGGACGTCAACTACGGCTGCGCGGTGCACGGCAACAAGTGGATTCCGGTTCTGCCCAACACCGACTCGGCCTTACAATTGGCTATCGCCCACACCTGGATTAAAGAGGACCTTTATGATCAGGAGTATATCGCCACCCACGCCGTTGGCTTTGGGACCTTTGTCAATCAGGTCATGGGGCGGGACGATGGCATAGAGAAAACGCCGGAATGGGCGGAAACCGTGTGTGGCGTTCCGGCCCGGACCATCAAAGCCCTAGCCCGCTCCTGGGCCAAACAAAATACCTCCATCGCCCACTGCAACGGCGGCTCATTTATCCGTTCCACTTATTCCCATGAACCGGCGCGGCTGGAGGTGGCCCTGCTGGGCATGCAGGCTCTGGGCAAACCGGGGCGCAACCAGCTGAAGATGATGGAATACCAGCTTTTCAGCCTGGATTCCCAGATGCCCGCCCCCCGGGCCCAATTCATTCCGGATTTGGTTTCCATCCTCTTCCCCTATGCCGCCGATACCCGGGAATCCTTAGTTACGGAAACACTGGTCCCGGAAGCCCTGGCCGGCGATTATTCCCGAGAGAATCCCCTCACCTGGTACGGCTGCACCTGTGCGGGGGTTCCGGTAGAAGATCAATTCCGAAAAATTGAGTACCCGGCTCCGGGCTGCGAACGCATCCACATGGTCTGGACCGACTCCCCCAAATGGACTTCTTCCTGGAACGGCGGCTTTAAATTTATGGACGCCCTCCACAGCGAGCACATCGAATGTGTGGTGGCCCAGCATATTTGGATGGAAGACGATTGTCTGCTGGCCGATATTATTCTCCCGGTCAATACGAAGTTTGAGGAGTATGATATCAACTGCGACATCACTTCCGGCAATTACAACATGCTGCTCATCGAAGAACAATCCATCCCCCCTTTGGGTGAATCCAAAAGCGATTATGAATGCGCCATGGCCGTGGCCGAAAAGTTGGGAGTGCTCCAGGAACTGACCGGCGGTGAATCCATCGCGGATAAAGTCAAAAAAGGCTTTATGAACTCGGGTGTCCAGGATTACATCAGCTTTGAGGAGTTTAAGGAACAGAAGTGCTACGTGGTTCCGGCAGCGGAAGACTGGGAAGAGGATGTGGCCGGCTTTTATGCTTTCTACAGCGATCCGGAGAATTTTCCCCTTACCACACCCAGCGGCAAGCTGGAATACTATTCCCAGCGTCTGGCTGAATCCTTCCCTGAGGATACGGAGCGGGGACCCTATCCCAAGTGGATCGAAAAAGGCGAGACCCATCCGGATGAACGCTTAAGCACGCCCAGGTCTGAAAGCTATCCATTCCTCCTGGTGTCCAACCACCCACACTGGCGGCTGCATTCCCAAATGGACGACTGCGCCTGGTTCCGGGAGATCAAGACCTGCAAAGTCAAAGGTCCCGACGGTTATGCCTATGAGCCGGTCTGGATCAACCCCGTGGACGCGCAAAAACTTAACATCAAATCAGGCGACATCGTTAAGCTTTTCAACGAGGGAGGCTGGGTTCTTGGGGGGGCTTACGTCACGGAGCGCATCAGACCCCAGGTCGTTCTCCAGGACCACGGCGCCAGAATCGACCCCATTGTGCTGGGAGAAAGCGACCGGGGCGGTTCCAACAATCTCATCGCCCCGAAAAAGATCACTTCTAAAAATTGTGCCGGGGAAGTCACCAGCGGTTATTTGGTCGGGATCGAAAAGGTGGATGTCTTCGAATTGGCCCAACGCTACCCGGAGGCCTTTTCCCGCAAGTATGATCCTGAAACCGGTGTGATTGTCGACGCCTGGCTGGCAGAATAAGGAGGCCTGATTATGAAAGTATTTATCGTGGACATGGAACGATGCAATGGCTGCTACGGCTGCCAGATTGCCTGCAAAGACGAACATGTGGGCAATGCCTGGCCGCCCTATGCCCTGCCCCAGCCCAATACGGGTCAGTTCTGGATGCGGGTCAAAGAAAAAGACCACGGGCAGGTGCCCAAAGTGACGGTGGAATACACCCCCTGGCCCTGTATGCACTGCGACAAGCCGGCCTGCCTGGAAGCGGTACCGGAAGCGGGCTATAAACGGGAAGACGGTCTGGTCATTCTTGATCCGGAAAAGGTTAAAGGCAAGAAGGAAATTGTCGAGGCCTGCCCCTATCAGGCCATCTTCTGGAATGAAGAGTTAGCTATCGCCCAGAAGTGTACCGGCTGCGCCCACCTGGTGGATGCCGGGAAGCTTCCCCACTGTGTGGACCTGTGCGCCACCGGGGGTCTGCGCTTCGGGGAGGAGGAAGAGTTTGCCCAGGAGATTGCCAGGGCAGAGACCATGCTGCCGGCAAGCGGCTGCCGTCCCCGCGTCTATTATCTGAACCTGCCGAAACTCTTCCTGGCCGGCGAAGTATGGGACCCGCAAGCCAACGAAATTATTGAGGGTGCCACGGTCAGCCTGACCTTCCCCGGCGGTGAAACTCTGACGACTGAAACTGATGATTTCGGGGATTTTTGGTTCAGGAAGCTGGAGGCGGGCATGTATTTCCTAAGTATTGAAGCCGAGGGTTATGCCCCTGTAGAGAAGACCGGAATTAGATTAAATGAAAGCCTGAATCTGGGGGATTTCCCCCTGAAGAAGCCGGGAGCCCTGTGAGATCGACTCCCCAAAAACTTAAGAATAGAAGGAGTAAAAAATCATGAATGAAATGAATCGCGTCACTCGCTATGGCATCGTATTTGCCATCATGTTCATGAACTTTTTTATCCCAACCCATGGGATTGTGGCGACAACTTTCGCCGCCATGGCCGAATCCTATCCTGATGTTTCCGCCTCTGCTCTTACCTATGTTACTGCCGTTGTGAATGTGGCCCAAGTCGTCGCCTCCATCGGCGCCGGGGTCCTGATCGGCCGCAAATTGAAATACAAGACGGCCGGCATCATCTCCCTGCTTTTGTTTACCGTGGCCGGCGGCTTCCCTTTCCTGATGGGAGAAGGCCTGTCCTTCGGAGCCCTGCTGGCCAGCCGCTGCCTGTTTGGCCTGGGGCTTGGCGCTTTCTCTCCTATCGTCAATTCCACCATTGCCTACCTGTTTGACAAGGAAAACACCCGGGCTTTCATGATGGGGGCTAAAGATGTCTTCTTCAGTCTCGGTGCCACCATCGGCAATATTATCGCCGGGATTCTCTGCCTGATCAGCTGGCAAACCACCTATGTCTTTTATCTTTTCGGCATCATCCCCCTGGTTTTCTTCGTCATCTTCTACAAGGAACCTGAATTCGTCCAAGAAACCAAAAAGGAAAAAATCAAGATCCCCAAGACAGCCTTTTATTACCTCTTTCTCCTCCTCGTCGTGATGCTTCTGACTCAGTTCTGCTGGAACTATATCGCCTTTATTCTCACGGATATGGGCTATTCCAGCGCCGTCATCGGGACGATCGTCACCTGCTTCACTGTTGGGGCGATCTTAGGGGGTATTGCTTATGGCTTCTGCTATCGTTTCTTTAAAAACTATATTCTTTTTGTGGCCATGATCATGGTTTCCCTCAGTTTTATCATTATCTATGGGGCTAGTTCCTCTGTTTCCACCTCGCTCTTGTTTGTCTTCGGCATCGGCTTCTTTCTCTCCGGTTTTGCCAGCGTCATGTTCACGGCCGGCATCCCCATGAGCTTGTCCCTGACCGTTCCGGCCTCGGCGATTGCCGCGGCAATGGGGCTGTTCTTCGCCTTTCAAAACTTCGGCAGCTTCCTGGCTTCGCCGGTCGGCCAGCTCTTCTTCAGTATTGTCGGTCAAGACGCGCCCATTAATACGATTTTCATCTTCGGGCTCGTGGTGGCGCTTATCTTTACGGTTATCGTCTTCATTACCAGCACACGGGACGCTAAACTGGCCAAAGCTCAAAAACAAGAGATGAATTCTGTCTGAAATCTGTTAGGATAATAACGGACGGGGGGATTCGCACAATGAAGGGAGGATTTCGCTTGGCTTCGCTATCCTTGGTTCAGGAAACCCAACAAAATCTCTGGGATGCAACAAATTTCAGAGAACCCAAAAAAGTGCCGGTGGGCATGGAATTTACTTACTGGCCCTTTTCCTACGCCGGCGTAACGTATAAAGAGGTTGCTCACGATCCTCAGCTCACTGCGGAAAAATATCTGCAGTTTTTAGATGATATTCACCTTGACTACACCTGGGGAATGGCCTCTTTGCCCAACCCCTATAAAGCTTTTCAGGCCCTGGGTTCGAATTCTTTTTTCTTGGCCAATGATCAGACGACAGTGGCACACAACCAGACAGCCGATGTCTACATGGAAGATGACGAATATGATGAATTCAGCAAAGATCCTTATTATTTTATTAATGAGATCTTACTGAAAAGGAAGCTGCCGAAGCTTGATCAAGGGCGCAAGGAAGCTGCCTATGGGGCGCTTCGGCAAAGCATGCTGGAATTCCGGCATTTTGACCTTACCAATGAATTGATTTTGCAGGGATTAGCCGAAAGAGCCGTCTATACCTTAGTTAATGCTCCCATCGTTTTCAACTCTCCTTTAAAACTTCTTTTTGACAAAGTCAGAGGAATGAAAAACACCCTGATCGACTTACGCAGGCGACCGGATAAGGTCAGAGCGGCCTGTGCTCAACTACTGGCAGCAGATAAGGCGGCAATTCCCCTGAAGCCCGAAGACCTGGCCAAGATGCCGGGACTTAAGGTCGGACTGACAGGGTATCATGTGGAATGTTTCCTGAGCGGAAAGCAATTCGATGAATTTTTCATGAAGCCCTTTTTGGAAGTATGCGAACCTTATATGCAGGCAGGCGTGAAGTTTTTCCTCAAAGGTGAAGGCAAGTTTCTCAATACGATCGAAAGGTACCGGCAAACACCCAAGGGCAGCATGATTATTATGCTGGAGGAAGATGATCCTTTCGAGGTCCACAAACTGGTTGGTGATTGGTGCACACTGGCCACGGGTATAAGCGCCAGCCTCTTAAAATACGGAACGAAGCAGCAGTGCATCGATTATGTCAAAAAGTGCTACGATACTTTTGCCCCGGGCGGCGGATTTATCTTCATGCAGGACAGGCCGCTTCTCAGTGCCAATGATGCCAACCCGGAGAATATTACAGCCGTTTATGAATTCGCCAACGAATATGGAAAAAAATAAGAAGGGATGAGGTATCCGTGGCTGAAGAAAAGTATAGCATAACCGAGTTATTTGCCATGCTGCAGGCTGATGATTCCTGGGAGAAGGACCCGGAGCAAAGAGCGCAATGGATAGAACGTTTTAAGATGTCACTAAACGTTTGGTATTGTTAGAAATAGGGGCAGGCTTTTGCTGTAAAACGACGAACCGGCAGACTGCTGAATCATATCGGCCGGTTCGTTGATCTGTTTACTCTGATTTAAACAATTGAAGTGTATGCCATCACACTATTCTTGGTAAGCCATTCACAATTTAACGTCGGAAAGGTTGTCTTTTCCGATATATCTAAAAAGGGGCGAATCATGATGAACCTAGCTGTGCAAAGTGATGAAGAATTATTGGCAGGTTATGCCGCAATATTATCACGACTGAAAGAACTGATCAAAGAAGACCTGATGGTACTAATAACCGATAAAACTCATATTCTTTATTTTTATCCCGGATACAAACTGAATGCTTCCAACATGCAACTGGTCGGCCTTGAATTGCCTGCGGACGATGATCTCGGCCGGTGTGTGAGGACCGGAGAATCCAATACGGAATTACGCCCCAAAGAAGCATTTGGTGTTCCTTTCTTAGCTATGACGGCCCCCATTCATAATAGCCGGGGGGAAATCATCGGCTGTGTATCGATTGGGCGGAGTATGGAAAAAGAGGCCAATCTGGAGGAAGCATCACAGAGCCTGGCCGCCAGCCTCCAGGAGGTGAACGCCGGCCTGCAGGAGATCGCCTCAGGCTCCCAGATACTTTCGTCTAAAATTAACAGCGTGGTCCAATCGGCCAATGACTCTGCGGTAAAAATTAAAGAAGTCAATCAAGTCATCCGTGCCATTGCCGATGTATCCGCCCATTCCAACCTGTTGGGGTTAAACGCCGCCATTGAAGCCGCACGTGCCGGAGAACAAGGGAAGGGCTTCGCCGTTGTGGCTGAGGAGATGCGGACCCTTGCCAGGCAAAGTAAAGATTCGGCAAAAATGGTTACAGAAATACTTACCCAAATGAAAGATTCCATAGAAAGCATCATCTGGGAAGTTGATCAAATCGGTGGTATTGCCGGAAATCAGGCGGCATCTACCCAAGAGATTACAGCTGTCCTTGAGGAAATAAGCGAAAATTCCCAAACCTTAGTAGAACACGCTAAGATTAAGATCGAGAACCGCTGAGGCCGCTCCTATCCTTAGGCCAGATTATATCTTTTAATCTTGCGGTAGACTGTTGATTTGCTTACCCCTAATATTTCAGCCACTAACGGAATATCATGATTAAATTCTTTCAGCATTTTTTCCAGCATGACTTTTTCCACATGATGAATCGTGCCATAAGCATCCGCCTTTTCAGTATCTGGAGCTTCTCCCGGCGCAAGGGACGGTGGAGATGACTGGATGACAATATTCGGGATATGTTCCGGCAGGAGAACCTTGCAATTCCGGCTTTTGGCTATCGTCATCATATACAGGATTACATTCTCCAGTTGCCGTACATTGCCTGGCCAATCGTATTCCTCCAGGATCTGGAGCGCTTCATTGGAGATGGACAGAGACTCCGGATTGTTTTGCCCGCAGCTGTTCATGAAATAGGAGACAAGCAGCTTGATATCCCCCTTTCGGTCCCGTAACGGCGGGATGTTGATGGGGAACATGGAGATTCTGTAGAAGAGGTCGGGGCGAAACTGACCGCTCTCCATCAAATCCTTAAGGTTACGGTTGGTGGCCGTGATCAAATTGAATTCAATTTGATGGGAGACGTGATCGCCGATCCGCGTTACCTGCTTGTCCTGGAGAACACGCAATAAGACAGCTTGAAGTTCATAGGGCATATCGCCGATTTCATCCAAAAATAACGTACCCCCATCAGCCATTTCGATTTTTCCCTTCCGCCCTTTCCTGTCCCCGCCGGTAAAAGAACCGGAAGCATAACCAAACAGTTCACTGCTGATCAGCTCACGAGGGATTGCCGCACAGTTGATGGCCACAAACGGCCCTTTTTTATCCTGACAGTTGTGAATGGCTTTGGCAAACAATTCTTTGCCGGTACCGCTTTCCCCGGTCAGCAGGATATTTCCATTTGAGTTGGCGAAACACACAGCCTGATCAATGGCGTTGCGGAAAGCATGACTCTCGCCAATCAAACTGTTGAAACAGTCGGCAGCCGGTGAGCATTTGCCCGGAGCCGTAGCTTGGCCGGACTCTTTGGCATTGGAAAAAAGCAGGATCGAACAGGATCTGCCTGCCGCTTCAAAAGGCCTGATCTGAACAGAATAAAGGCCGGTGGCCGGCGGGGAACAAATCACTTCGGTAATGATCGTTTGTGCCTGGGTTTGGATAAGGGGAAGGAGTTTGGAATTGGCAGGAAGATACCTTCTAATATTGCCGGCTTGACCATCGGTCGGCAGGGTGGGAAAAAAGCGGCGGCCTGCCGGATTAATGCCGATGATCGTTCCTGCCGGGTCAACGACAATAATGGGGGGATCGTTGATCAGGTCGGGGCAAGGGATTTCTTCCCGGCCAACAGGGATGTCTCTCTCGGCAGGGGGGCGGATACTGGTCTGAATCCGGTGTGCCAACAACAGCACTTGAGTCAGGATGGTGGACACTTTCTCCGCGGCATCTTTTTCCCAGGGAATTCCCGTTTCCCGGTAAGCCAGGGTAATGATGGCATCGAGATTGCCGCTCACGTCAAAAATCGGTGCGGAAGCACTGTTGATATTGAGGTCGCTCTCCAGATAATGCTCCGGTCCCAGCAGTACTGCCGGACACATGGAGCGTTTACAGAGCAGATGGGAAGTCAGGCCGCTCTTGCGGATTTCTCTGGGTTCATTGCTAAAAAGAAACTCCTGAACAAAATAAGACTCGATACCGCTTTCTGTTTTTTGAAAAAAGAACGTACCCTGCCGGTCGTGAATGTTCATAAAGATGGGGATCTTATTGAAATCTCCGAGGTCATGGATCGTCGGAAATACAATCTGGGCAAAGGGCATGAGATTTTCGTTTCTCAGCATATCCTCCTCCGGATCATGGGTTTTATCTGACGGCCGTAAGCCCAGCTTATAGGATTCGATCCAAACCTTTTTAATCTCGGCGCGCGGATATTCAGAGGTCATTACAGCATCGAGGTCCCCGTCCAGCAGGGACTTCTTACAGCGAACGGTGGTCTCCCAACGGTCTTTGGTCATAGGTCGGTTGTCCACATCCCACAGGGGAGCTTGCTGAAGATTGGGAACGATCATTTGGTTCAGTACGTCATCGAATTTTTTTAGGTTAAACGACTTCGATTGCATAAATTTCCCTCCTAAAGCAATTTGACGTCAAGCTACTGATTTAGTTATTATAAATGTTGTCATTTGTGAATGGGAATTCTTACTCAATATCTTATTTTAACATTTTTTCATACGAATCACATTGTATAATCCCAGATTCGACTATATGTTATATTTTTAAGCATCGATTGTCGCAGCTTTGAGGCGGAGCTGCTGCGGAAACAAGTACGCCAGCCCTGGAGCGCCTGAGCGGCGCGGATGTATGATAAGCTGCATGAAAGTCTGATATGTAACTAGATCATATAAGATGCATGTGAGGATGCTCACTATTTACGAAGGAGGATTACTCTATGAACTCTCAACCAAACAAAAAATTAGGACCTATTGTGGCCATCATGTCAATGTTCATTTTTATCCCTGACTTTTTCATAATCTCAAGTATTCTCAGCAAAATCTCTGAGTCTTATCCCCATATCTCCATGGCCGGTATTACCTATCTGCTCACCTCGGTCAGCCTGGCCCAGATGGCCGGAGCGCTGATTACCGGTGTCGTTCTGGGGCGCAGGATTTCATTCAGAGGGCTGTCCCTCATTGCCATTGCGATCTACGTGATCTTCGGGGGAATGCCTTTCTTCTTTTCCATGTCTTTCGGCGCGCTGATGTTTACCCGGGTTGCTTTTGGCCTGGGTCTGGGCTGCTGGCTTCCCATCTGCCAGTCCTATATTGCCAAATTGTATGACGACGAGGCCAAGCGTGCCGATATCCTCGGCATCGGCATGGCGCTCTTCAATGTCGGACTGATCCTCGGCATTATGGCCGGAGGTATCCTTGGGGCATTTAACTGGCGTTATACCTTCGCCTTTTATCTCCTCGGCAGTATTTCCTTTGTTTTAGTAGCCATTTTTATGAAAGAACCAGTAAATGAAGCGGAAGGAAAAAAAGAAAAGATACGCATCCCCAAGGAGGCTTTCGGAATTATGGGCTTTTTCATACTGGCTCAGTTGATCTTTGGGGTCTTCTCTTCTTACATCAGTTACGTCGTAGCGGAAATCCACGGTACACCCATCCTTGCCAGCACCATGATGACCGCCTTCAGCATCGCCTGCATTGTGATCGCCCTCTTCTTTGGCCCATTGTACCGCCTGGTTAAGCAGTATATCCTCTTGTTTGCTTCAGCCCTTGTCGTCGTCAGCTATGCCCTGCTCTATCTTGGCGGCACTTCCGCTTCCATTCCCTTGTTATTTTTAGGCGCCGTGTGCTGCGGACTGGCTACGAACATGTGCAGCACGGGGGTTGCTATGATGTTAAGCATTACGGTGCCCCAGGCTTCTGTAGCCGCTGCCATGAGCGCCTCCATAATTTGTATGAACGTCGGAACCTTTCTCACCAGCCCTTTTCTGCAAATCATCTCTATAGCTGCCGGTGAGGGGGCCCCCGCCTATACAGCCTATCTCGGCGCCCTTCTGCTCGCCGTCGTCCTGCTGATCATCGCGGTTCCCTTCAGCACAAAACTCAGAAGAGCTGCCAAGGCAAAGGAAACTATGCCAGCTGCTTAAAGTGTTTAAAGAGCACAAAACTTAATTCAAGTAACGAATCAATAAGAATAGACAAGGAGAAAAAAATCACCTTGTCTATTCTTGTTTTTAGTCCTTATTCTCTGTCTTTGACTCTGACTCTTTCTCTTTCGCTAACTCTGCTTTGCATTTGATGCATTTCTTGCTTATCGGGGGATTAAGGGCACCACATTGGGGGCATTTTACTGGCTTTTGAGCGCTGGGTGGTCTAAAACACATTGTTTAATTCCCTCCTCATCATCATTATAAAAAATTTGTCATTCTATGTAATAATGCAAATTTCATGCCACCCAGCCAGTCCGGATTATATGAGGTTCAGTTATTTCAAATTATCATAAATGCGCCTTTTTACTATATTTTAAAGCTACAAAATTACACGCCATGCCCTTGGGGGCTATCCAGCTTTCTCATTCTATGTCATTGCTGCGACAGCCTTTTCGCATAGTGAAAAAACCTATTGGCTGAATGTTACCATATTACGTCCCATTGGCAAGTCATGTGATTAATTTGCTCCCTTTCTACTGCAAACGAAGGATTTTGTTGGTATTTGTCGAATATTGCGCATCACTAGGATTTTTAGCAGAAAAAAATATAGGGGGGACAAGCAGATGAAATGGGTGGAAAATATAAAAACTGTTTACAAGTTGGGGATTCTTGTCATCATTGCCTTCTTTTCCTTAGGTTCCGTCGGGTTTACAGGATACTACGATCTGAAAATTGCCAATGATAATTTGCAAACAATGTATGAAGACCGCTTAATCCCGGTAAAGATCGCCTACGATACCCGTTCCGATATCCGGGCCCTGAACGGCTTTCTTCTGGAATTGATGCTGACCGTCGATCGGGCCAAAAATCAAACCCTTCTGGACTCTATTCAGGAAAAAGAGCAGGGAATTGAGGATAAGCTCAGCCAACTGGAAGACCTGAGCCTGGATCCGCAAAGCCAGGAGTTGTTTCAGCAGATTAAAACCTCCCATAAACAATACGACCAGACTAAAAATCAGATCCTCGCTTTTGCCCAGGCCAATCTCAATGATAAGGCCTATAACCTCTATGAAACCTCCGGTGGCCATCTGTCAGACCAGTTAGTGGAAGATATGCGGGCTCTGGGAGAATACTACTCCAGCCTTTCCCACCAGGCCAGCCTGGACTATGAAGCAAGCTTTAAACATACTTTGTGGTTTATGGGGGCGATCGTTGCCGCCGCTCTCTTCTTGCTGGCAGGAAGCGGCTATATCATCGCTTCTTCCCTAACCAAACCCCTGGGGACCATGGTCGAAGTCTGCAATGATTTTGCTGCCGGAGATTTCCGGGATAAACAGCGGCAGAGCGGCGCCGGTAGAGCGGATGAGATTGGCCTGTTGTACCAGGCCTTAGTCGCCATGCAGAATAACCTCCGCCCCTTGATCAAAGGAATCTCCACCTCCGCGGAACAGGTAGCGGCCTCCAGTCAGGAGCTTACGGCCAGCTCGGAGCAATCCGCCCAGGCGGCAGGGCAAGTGGCCGCCTCCATTTCCCAGATCGCCTTAGGAGCCGAACAGCAATTGGCGGCTGCCAATGAGACGGCTGCCGTGGTCGGGCAAATGTCCCTGAACATGCAGGAAATCGCCGCCAAAGCCAATCAGGTGACCTTCCAGTCCAGCCATGCCAATGAGCAAGCCAATCAAGGCATCACCACTGTGGAAAAGGCGGTGGCCCAGATGACTCAAATCGAGGGCACGGTCAATTCCTCCGCCGATGTGGTCGCCAAGCTGGGCAGACGGTCTCAGGAAATCGGGGAGATTGTGGACACCATTTCCGGAATTGCGGCCCAGACCAACCTTCTGGCCCTCAACGCCGCTATCGAAGCGGCCCGGGCCGGAGAGCAAGGCCGGGGCTTTGCCGTAGTGGCCGATGAAGTTCGCAAGCTTGCCGAGCAGTCCCAGGAAGCGGCCCGGCAAATCGCCCTCCTGATCGGTGAAATCCAGACCGATACTGAACAAGCCGTTGCGGCCATGAATCACGGAACCCGGGAAGTCAAAGCAGGGACGGAGGCGGTGGATGCCGCAGGCCAGTCCTTCCGGGAGATCGCCCACCTGGTAACCCAGGTCTCGGGCCAATTGCAGGAGATCGCCACAGGTCTTCAGGCCATGGATTCCGACGGCCGGCAAATCTTCAGCTCTGTGCAAAGCATCGATCAAATCAGCACTACTACGGCATCCGAAACTCAGACCGTCTCCGCTGCCACTGAGGAACAACTGGCCTCCATGGAGGAGATCGCCTCTTCCAGCCAATCCTTATCCGAACTCGCTCAAAATCTGCAAAATGAGATCGCCAGATTTAAATATTAGACTTTTAGAACTTGGCTGCAGCTCATGATTAACTTGCACCCTTGTACAGCAAAAGACAGATGCCACGCCGGAAAACGTGGTATCTGTCTTTCTGACTTTCTGCCCAAATATACGCCCAACCAGTGAAAATCTGCTCAGGCTTGTTTTTCTTTTTTCATTCCAGGCATAGTCATTGCTAAGATCATGGACAGCAGGGTAATGATAATAAAGGCGGCAAACAGGACATGCATGGAACTGTTTAAGGAAAGGGTTATTTGCTCCGCCGCAAGGGCGGCATGGGATAGGTCCGGCTGATAAAGGTTGCCCGGATTGATCCCTTCTATGCCTTGCCGGGTGAAATATTTAGTAATATACAGGTTAAAAATAGTCCCGAACACACTGATGCCGATGGTCTGGCCCAGGGTTCTGAGCAAGGAATTGGTTCCCACCGCAGCTCCCCTTTGGCTGTACTCCGCCGAATCCTGAACGATAATGGTTAAGGCCGCACTGGCTCCGCCGAAACCGATCCCCATGATAAAGCCATAGGCGAGTATGATGGGCAGGGGAGTATCTATTCCTAGAGTGAACAGCAGCAGAGTACTGAGCAGCAGCACAGCATTGGAGGCCAGAATAACATTCTTCCCTCCATACCTGACCAAAAGCCTGCCCAGGATAAAGGAGACGATCAGCCAGGACACCGACATGGGCAGCATGGCTAAACCGGCGGCTGTGGGACGGTATCCCAAAATATTCTGCAGGTAAATCGGCAGATAAACATTGACGCCCATGAGCACGGCATAGATCAGGAAAGAAATCAGATTGACAAGGATCGTCGTTCTGGTAAAGATCGCAAAAGGAATGATGGGTTCTGCCGCTTTTTTCTCGATCTTATAAAATGCATAGAGCAGGAAGAACGTCAACAGGAGCAGCCCGGCTACCCATAAAGAGGGATAGGGAGAAGTGCTCCGATCAAATAAAAAGATGCTTAAAAAGACCACGATGGCTAAGGATAAGGTCAAGGTTCCGGCATAATCGATGCTGGGATTCTTCTTGGCAAAGGTTTCTTTCAAGGAGCTTTGCAGCAGAATGACCGACAGCAGCCCAAAGGGAATATTGATAAAAAAGATCCAGTGCCAGGAAAGCACGTCGATTAAAAATCCGCCGAAAAACGGACCGACAAGACTGGCGATCCCCCATACCGTGCTTAAGGCACCCTGTATCTTTGCTCTTTCCGCCAGTGAAAAAACATCGCCGATGATGGTAAAGGAAACCGTAAATATAGCGCCCGCTCCCAGTCCCTGAATGGCGCGAAAGACAATCAGCATAACCATACTCTGGGCTAATCCGCATAAAAAGCTGCCCGCCAAAAATATGATAATGCCGATGGAGAGGATATTTTTCCTGCCGTACAGATCGGCAAGCTTGCCATAAGCCGGGGTCGATAAGGCCGATGTTAATAAATATACCGAAAAAACCAGGCTGATAAATTCAAATCCCTGCAAATCCCTGGCGATCGTAGGGGTAGCCATGGTAACAATCGTTCCCTCAACCGCCGCTAAGAACATGGCCAGCATAAGAGATAGTATTAAAGGTGTCTTTCTTATATTCATGATCTTATGTTCCTATCTTTTTGTCATACCCAGCGGCCGTACCCGGCACAGGGATTAAAGCCGTTCTCATTATATGAGCGGTTCACACACCTGTCAAGGAGTAACTTGCCGAGGCCCTTAAAACAAAAAAACGGTGGCCTAAACAGTTCGTCCCGGATTGAATGCATGTTCAATCCGGGACGAACAAATCCTGACTCCCTATAGATAAGCTATTTAGTACTCCGCAACACCTAATTCTTTATATTTCCGGGCAATGCAAATTTTAAGTGTTACAGAGTACTCGTTTTAATCCGCGAATATCACAGGATTTTGTCAATCAATCCATAGTCCTGGGCCTGCCCGGCCGTCATATAATAATCTCTCTCCATATCCTTCTGGATTTTTTCCAGGGGCTGGCCTGTAAGCCTGCTATAGGTCTCATTCAGCTTCTCCTTGGTTTTGGTCAGCCAGTCACTATGGATTTTAATATCGGTGGTTTGTCCCTGGAGCCCGCCGGATATTGACGGCTGATGAATCAGCACTTCACTGTTTGCCAAGGCAAAGCGTTTGCCTTTCGCCCCTGCTGCCAGGAGCAGGGAGGCGGCACTCCCCGATTGGCCTATGCTGATGGTGGAAACATCGCATTTGATATAGTTCATCGTATCCATAATGGCCAATCCGTCCGTTACGGACCCACCGGGGCTGTTAATATAGAAATGGATATCCTTATCACAGTCGGCGGATTCCAGAAAAAGCATTTGGGCGATAATCAAGCTTGCTGATTCATTGGTTACTATGCCATTAAGCATGACGACGCGATCATTCAGCAGTCTGGAAAAAATATCGCAGGAGCGTTCCCCGCGGGATGTTTGTTCAATTACCATAGGTACAAGCTGGCTCATCTTAACCTCCAGGAGCTGTTTAGGCAGCCCTATTCATCATTTTAGTGAAGGAGCTGATCGTGTACATTCTCCGGTATTTCCCGGGTGCCAGTCCATAAATCCTCATAAAGGCTCTTGTAAAGGATTCCTGAGAAGCATACTGATATTTCAGGGCGATATCAATGATGGGCTGCTCAGTTTCAACAAGCTCCTCGGCAGCCTTCGCCATCCGCCTCCTGGTTATATATCTGGTGACGGATTCGCCTGTTACTTTGTGAAAAAGCCTGTGATAGTAATATTTCGACAGGTAGGCTTTTTGGGCAAGGTCCTCAAGGTCAATCCTGTCATCCAGATTTTCTTCAATATAGTCAAGGGAATCATACACCTTGGCGCGATAATCCATATACTTTCTCCTTTCCAGGAATCTGTCATCATTATATACTCAAACGGCGATTCGTTCTTGATAATTTTTGCTTAAAATAAAGAGCGTACGCCAATGTTCATTAGGTTCTGAACATTAGGCGATACGCTCTTCTTCTCCAGGCAAGCACTGATAGCGTCCAAGGGTGGGGTCTCCAAGCAGGGAGAGCGCATCAGGGCATGTGTCCTAATGCTCCATCCCGCCGCTGACAATACTGTAATAAGCCCGGGAGGTAAACACATACACCAGCACATAAAACAAGGTGAACACCAGGTAGCAGCCTACCGTGACGGCAGCGAGCAGACTTATATTGGTCAGACTGAACAGCGCCATCAGCTTGGAAATCATGGGAAAGGCAAAGGTTATATGAACGCCCGCGGCAACCAGAGGAAGAAAGAACACCGTCAGCACCTGGGAATTGATGCTCTTGCGGATTTCCCTTCTTGTCATGCCTACTTTCTGCATGATGTCAAAGCGGGCCTGATCCTCATAACCTTCACTGATCTGCTTATAGTACATAATCAGCACTGCTCCCAGGATAAAGACGATCCCCAGCAAAACCCCGAGGAAAAGCAATCCTCCATACAGAGCATAGAAATCGGCCCGCTCCTGGGCAACAGAATGGATACTGGCGGCGGGAAACTGAGGATCTTCCAGCTGCATCCGGCTGACCGACTCCCCAATATCCTCTCTCAGGGCAATCTGCACTTCCTCGGCAAGGTTCAGATCGAACCCGTAATAATGATACAGGCTGGAAGCCCTGTCTCCGTAGATCTCCTTCTGTTTCTCAAAAACAGCCTCTAGGGAGGCCAGTTCCGGGACAACGATAAAGAAGGAAGAAACAGCCTGCATAGAATCCATGCCGTTATCCACAAACTTCGGTACCGTCTTCTTGATCTCCAGGGTGCCGGCCCCTTCCACCCCAAGTCTGTCATAGGCATAATCCCCCTTGCTGGAGTACAGGAGAATCTCGTTTTGGCCCAGAGTTTCCCCGGCTCCCGTCAGCCGGTTATAGTCCTCCAGAGGAATGATCAACAACTGCCGAAGGTTGGCTGAATCCTCATTCCGCAGGGTCTGACCCTGTTCGCGCTTGAAGCTCACCTGCTCCCCTTCCAGATATCCGGTCACACCCAGATAGCGGTAGCTGAGACTGTTTTCCGGCTGGAGGCCCCTCTTTTCCAGGGCTTTGTCCACAGCCCCGGTCAGGGCAGCGGTATAGGCCGGTTCGATGGAGTGAAGCTCCACCTCCACCTGCCGGGGATACCGGGAACGCAGACTGTCCTCCGCTCCTATATACAGGCAGACCGTGGTCGACAGCATCACCAGCACCATGGTGGAGAGGATGCAGATGGAAGCCAGCCCGGCCCCGTTGCGTTTCATACGATAAACCATGGAGGAAACGGAAACAAAATGACTGGTCTTGTAATAGTACCTTTTGTTCTTCTGGAGAAGCCGGCAGAAAACCACGGAACCGGCGATAAACAGCAGGTAAGTCCCTATGATCACCATCACCACCGCTACAAAAAACCAGAGCATAGCCGCCAAAGGCTGCTGAATGCTGAGGGCCAGATAGTAGGCTCCGGCCAGAATGAGCACTCCCGGCAAAGCCAGGGCCCAATTGGCCTTGGGGGGCTTTTCCCCCACGGTGTCGCTGCGCAGCAGCTCCACGGGCTTGGAGACATGAATCTGCCGCAGCCCATTGAGCAGAATCAGCAGAAAAATAGCGGCAAAGAGGAGGGCGGCCTCTAAAAGGGATGGCCAGTCCACGGAAAATCCGGATTGGATGGTGCTCTTGAGCACATGAGCCAGGGACAGCTCGGCAACCTTGGCAAAGAGGACGCCGCAGAACAGGCCCCCGGCCACCGAAACAGTCCCGATCACAATGCTCTCCCAGGTAAGAATCCGGGCCAGGTTCCATTTGCCCATGCCGAGAATATTATAAAGGCCAAATTCTTTTTTCCGTTTCCGAATCAAAAAGGAGTTGGTATAAAACAGGAAGATCAAGGAAAATACTCCCATGACCCCCCGGCCCAAAGTCAGGATCGCCTGCAGGGAACCCCCGCCGGGCATGGCGCCCACGGCAGGATTGACCGCTAGAAAAGAGATGATGTAAAACATCATGACCATACCCATGCAGGTCAGTATATAAGGCAGGTAAAGCTTGCGGTTTTTGGCCATGGCGGTCAGGGCCAGTCTGAGATAAAGTCCCCCTGTCATGGTCTGTCCCCCCCTGTCGCCAGCAGGGTAAGGGTATCGGATATCTTCTGATACAACGCCTCATTGCTGCTGTTCCCCCGGTAAATCTGGTGAAATACCTCCCCATCTTTAATGAACAGCACCCGGCCGGCATGACTGGCCGCCTTGACTGAGTGGGTCACCATCAAAAGGGTCTGCCCCTCCCGGTTGATCTCCCCAAACAGGCGGAGCAGTTCATCCGTGGCTTTGGAATCCAGAGCTCCGGTAGGCTCGTCCGCCAGGATCAGCCGGGGATTGGTAATCAGGGCCCGGGCTACCGCCGCTCTCTGCTTCTGTCCCCCCGATACCTCATAGGGATATTTGGCAAGCAGCTCCACAATCCCCAGCTTCCTGGCAATGGGGGTGAGCCGTGCTTTCATTTCCGGGTAGGATTTGCCGGCCAGGACCAGAGGCAGGAAGATATTATCCTCAAGAGAAAAGGTGTCCAGCAGATTAAAATCCTGAAACACAAAGCCTAAATTATCCCGGCGGAAGGCGGCAATGTCAGACTCTCTGATCTTGCTCAGATTGTGCCCGTCGAGAAGGACCGTGCCCCCGGTAGGCTTATCCAGAGCAGCCAGAATATTAAGCAGAGTGGTTTTGCCGGAACCCGACTCCCCCATAATGGCCACATATTCCCCTTTTTCCACGCTGAAGGACACATTGGCCAGAGCCCGAATCTTCTGGCTCCCAAAGCGGGTGGTGTACACTTTTTCTAAATTATTGACTTTTAAAATCGTCATTAACTTCTTCTCCCCCGTTCTCTTTAACTTCAATCATTTTAGCTTGAGTCATCTTAACTCCGGTCATTCTTAACTCCAGTCATTTTTAACCGAAAGCAACGATGCCACTCTATTAGTTTACAGAAAACGGGGAAATATCCGCCATGACTTTGGCTTACATTTCCCCGTCTAACCTTACTGTTTTGTAAGGTTGCTTATTCTATTGCCAATTCAGCGCTTTGCAGATCGATCCGAATCTCCGTACCCTGACCCGCAGTGGAGCTGACTGTAATATCATGGCCCAGATTGCGGCCGATCCGGCGGCAGAGGTAGAGTCCTATCCCGCTGGCTTTCTTGTCTGTACGCCCGTTAAAGCCGGTGTAGCCCTTTTCAAAAATGCGGGGCAGGTCTTCCGGCGCGATGCCCATGCCGGTATCCCGGATGCACAGGGTTTTCGGTGCTGCCAAGGTAATGGCGATAGTCCCGGACCGGGTGTATTTAAGAGCGTTGGACAGGATCTGCTCAATGACGAACAGGAGCCATTTTTCATCCGTTAAGACCCGGCAGTTCAGGGGTTCATACTCCAGCCGAATCTTCCGGCGGATGAACTGGGAGGCATATTTGCGCACCGCCTGTTTGACGATGCCGTCCAAATCATACTCCCGGATCAGATAATCCGTGGCGGGAGCCTCCAGCCGCAGATAGCCAAGGACCATTTCCACATAGTGTTCAATGCGCTGAAGCTCCTCTCTCAGTTCCCGGCTGTAGGTGGTATCCTCCTGCTCCCCTTGCAGGAGAAGCCCCATGGCGGCGATGGGGGTCTTGATCTGATGGGCCCACACCGTATAATATTCCACCAGGTCCGTATACCGCTGGCGCATTTGGCCGGTCAGCTGCAGCTTATCTTCATAGAGCTCCCGGATGACAGCCTGGTAATCTTCTTCCAGAGGTCCCCAAGGCTGGGGAAGACCGGCGGCGGTCACTGTGATTTCCCGGCGCAGCGCTTCGAGCCGCTTATGCCGCTCATAAAATGATTTATAATCCAGCAGGATAAGAATCAAGCCCACAAAAGCACAGAGCGCCGCCCCATACCCTACCGCTTCCACCGGCAGTTCATAAAGGGCAAACACCCCGGCGAAGATGAGGCAGAAGGCCAGAAACGCCCCTATGGCCTTGCGATGACTTTTCAGATAAGAAACAAACAAGCCCATAGACCGGCTCCTTACTTTTTGCTCCATCAGATAATTCCATCCGATACTCCATGCACCCAATCGGGTGATCCTCATTCCACCAGATAGCCCAACCCCTTTTTGGTAAGGATAAAATCCTTCAACCCTGCGGCCTCCAGCTTTTTGCGCAGGCGGGTCATGTTGACGGTCAGGGTATTTTCATCGACAAAGCTGTCCGTTTCCCACAGCCGCTGCATCAGGGTATCCCGGCTGACCACCCTGCCTTTGTTTTCCATCAGGGCCTGGAGGATACGGTAATCGTTTTTCGTCAGTTCGATATGCTGCCCCTGATAGGTCAGGCTGGCATCGGCAGTATTCAGCAAAGCTCCGCGATGCTCCAGGATCTTGACCTGTCCGGCGAAGTGATAGGTCCGGCGCAGTATGGCCTGGATTTTGGCTGTAAGCACATTCAGATCAAAGGGCTTGGCGATAAAGTCGTCTCCCCCCATGTTCATGGCCATGACGATATTCATATTGTCCCCTGCAGAGGAAATGAACATAATGGGGACTTGAGACACTTTGCGGATCTCTCCGCACCAGTGGTAACCGTTATAAAAAGGCAGGGCAATATCCAGCAGCACCAGCTGCGGGTCCAGTTCGGCGAACTCGGCGAGAACATTCCGGAAATCCTCTACACAGCGGGCTTCCAGGCCCCAGGACTGGATATGTTTGCGGATGGCCTCGGCAATGGTGGCGTCGTCTTCAACAATCAGAATTCTATACAAGCGATCCCCTTCTTACGTATACAGGTGATTTACACCTACAGTTGATTGCACCTACAGTTGATTGCATCTACAGTTGATTGCATCTACAGTTGATTGCATCTACAGTTGATTGGAATGAATGGTTTAATGCTCTGTGTTTATCATAACTCTTCCAGATTGGAAAGGCAAAAAAGCCACTCTTGAACTTGCTGCTCCTCAAAATCGCCTGACACAGCCAATCCTGGCAGCAACTGCGCATCAGGGCATTCCTGAGCTATATTGATCTCTATGTGTCCAAATCCCCCGCCGCCATGGGTGCAAAAGGGAATAACCGTTTTCCCCTTCAAATCAACGCTGCGTAAAAAGCTCAATATCGGCGGTGCAAAAGACTTGAACCAATTAGGCGTTCCGATGAAAATATAGTCATAAGCAGCCACCGGCTCATTTCCGGACAGCAGCTTAGGGCAGTATCCCCTTTCCATTTCACTTCTTGCTTCTTTTGTCGCGCCATTGTAGGTAAATGAATAAGGTTTTTCCGGGATCAACTCTCGGATATCCCCATCGGTGATAATAGCTATATCCTCGGCCAGACTCCTTGTGGTGCCGGAGTAAGAGTAATATACAATCAGTAGTTTACTCATCCATAGTTCCTCCCGAATCCTGCTTATTAAGTCGTTTCTGCTTACTTATCCCATCTTAAATGCTTTTAGCTTATGGTGTCCAGTACATTGCTGATTTAACTCTCATTTGCTATAGTTACTAATTCAAAACCGCCGTTTTTTATTTGAAAAATGGGGCGCCATGCTTTTATACTAGGTATTAAGGCCAATCGTCAGATACTATGGATATGTGAGGTGTTTCATATAAGTGATTTACAGATTGAAATACAGATGGGGAACCAATCTTGCCAGGACAATTATTATTGGAAACAATTGATTGCTATGTTTGCCGTGGTCGGCATAAAATTTGAAATCCATTGTTGGAAAGAAGAAACAGAAGAGATTAAAGCCGGGTTAAAGTTTGGCAAAGAGAAAACAACGGATTGGGAGTTTGGCACAGTAATTGAAGGCGTCATTGATGACAGGTTTATTGACATGCTTCATCATACAACAAAACCGGCCGATACTGAGATATACAATAAAATGACGCCTTACTTTTCCATATTCTTTGCCAATGGATTTTCTTCTGAACACTATGGAACAGAGATTCATATAGTATCCAAGCTTGTCGATGATACCCGTCTTACAATGCTGCTGGAACAGCTGAAAAGCCACTCTATCGTTGTTCATGAATTTTAAAAAGGAGTCTTTGAGATGGATTATCGCCTTGAAACCATTGATTGCAGCCTTCGTTTTGCAATCAAAAGGGAAACCGTTAAAACTGCCGATGCCTTTAAAACTGTTCCGCAGTTGTGGGCAAAGGCACACTCAAATGGATTTCTCCAGCAACTGATTGATACGGGGCAGGTCTTGTTTCTTAAAGATAACGCCAAAAACTACAATGCTCTTTCAAGCTCTATCAATCTGCATAAGATTTTAAAATTCACTTTTGGAAAGAGGAGTAGTCGTTCATCATTCAGAACAGATGGTGCGGCGATTTCAAGTTGGTTTTGGGCACCTCTGACAGGGGAGGCGCCCAGTTCCTTGCTCAACGCTTTAAACCGTAAATTTGCTGAGACTTACCTGCAGACTTTCCGCCATTGCAGCCAGGTTCTGACTGGAAGCGGCGATTTCCTCGATGGATGCTGTCTGCTCTTCGGTGGCGGCAGATACTGTTTGGGAGGTGTTCATATTCTCTTTGGTAATGCTCTCCAGACTGCGGACGGCTTGAACGATGCTCTGGCTCCCTTGGGCAAGCTGCTGGATGGCGGTTGAAATCTCTGCCACTTGGCTTGATACCATGCTCATAAGGGTATCGATATCTTCAAAAGCCCCCCCGGCGGTATTGACCACTTCTATTCCCGCTTGAATATCTTCACTGCTTAATTCAATGGCCGTCACTGCATCCGTAATATGGGACTGATTCAGGGTGATACGCTGGGCAATCTGCTTAGCTGCGGCCTGAGACTGTTCGGCCAGTTTGCGCACTTCTTCGGCCACTACGGCAAATCCCCGGCCCTGCTCCCCCGCTCTGGCGGCTTCAATAGCCGCATTCAAAGCCAGCAGATTGGTTTGTTCCGCTATTCCCGAAATCACATCATTGATTTCACTGATTTCCTGGGAACTGACAGCCAGGCGGTCCACGGCGCTCTGAACCTTCACAGAGACTTCGCCTATATTCTTCATTTGTTCCACAGCCCGCAGCGCCGATTTCTGTCCTTGAGAAGAAGCCGTCGCCGCTTCCTTTGTTTGTTGGGCAACTCTGTTGCTGTTGACCGCCAATTGTTCTATGGTGGCTGAACTCTCTTCGACGGAGGCGGTTATTTCATCCACGCTTTTTCCCTGATTTTCCGCCCCCAAGGCTAAATTGGTTATGGTGTTGGCCACTTCGCTGGCCGCTTTGGCCTGCTGCTCCGCACCGGTGGTCAGTTCCTGAGAGGAGGCGGCCACCTGTTCGGCCAGATCGCCGGCAGTGTTTACCAAGTCCCGCAGACTCCCCAGCATGGTGTTCAGGGCGTCCCCTACAAGGCCCACTTCATCCCTGCTCTTGACTTCCACATCTTCTACGGCCAGATTTCCTTTGGCCACTTCCTGAATTTTATCCACCAACCGATTGAGGGGGCCGACAATATTGCGGGTGAATCCATAAGCAGCAACGATCCCGATCAAAAAGAAGGCAAAGGAACAGATAATCAGGATTTTCCTCAGATTATCGATCCCAGCCATAACTTCCTTCTGTGGAGCAGTTACGGCTAATGACCAGGTTGTTCCCTCCACAGGAGCGTATCCTGTATATTTTTTTATCCCTCCGTAAGTATATGAACCCACACCGCTTTCTCTGGCGACCATTTTCTTTTGCAATGCTGCAAAATCGGCCAGTCCGGAGTCTTTTTCAGCATTTTTAAAAATATTGTCCATGGTTTTAACCTTTTCAAGGTCCGCATTGGCAATGGCCGTACCCTGACCGTTGATCACAAAAACAGCTCTGGAGCCGCCCAGCTCTATGGACTGGGTAAACCTGGACAACTCATAGCCGTCACGGGTGGCAATTAAAGCACCGATGATTTGGCTGCCATGTTTGACGGGGACCGCATAAGCAGTAATTACGGAGTCGTCAACCTTGCTTGTTTTGGGATCGGAGGCTACGGCTTTGCCGGCTATGGCTTCCTTGAAGTAGTCCTGATCGGCGATATTGACCCCGGCCACTCCCTGACCGTTGATTAAGTTTCCCTCTAAGTCCGCAATCCCCAAATCTATATATCCTGCCCGTTGGATTTCACTTTTCAAAACCCTTACTTTTTCTTCTGCGGGCACCTCCGGGTCCTTAATCGCCTCCAGGTTGGCGAGGAGTTCCAATAAACCAAGCTGTCTTTCCAGGTCATTTTTCAGTCCCAGCGCCGTCTCCCGGGAAACTATCTCCAACGATTGATTGACCTCTTTGAGTACCGCTTGAGAAGAAAAATGATTGCTGATAAACCCAAGGCTTCCACAAACGATGATGAGAAGAATACTGATCAAGAACACAAATTTTGTAGCCAGACTTTTCAACACCTGATCTCTCCCTTTTGGTTACTTGCATAACCTTATTCTGAGCAATTATTTACATGTAATTGCGACTTCTTTTATAAAGTTGCAATAATCGTGCCAATCCAAGAAATTCCCATTTTTTACGGACAGAAGCCCCTCCATCGAGGTAAATCAGTCCTAAATTGTGACAATATTTTCATATTGCGACATTTTCCTTATGTTTTATGATCAAGAAAAACCGAGGCGAGCCTCGGTTTTTCTTGTCTCCTAATGAATGTTAAATCAAAAAACACTTATATCAAACTCTTTTATTTTCCTATACAGGGTATTCCGACCAATGCCTAACAGCCGCGCTGCCGGAGCAATTTTCCCCTGAGTCTGGGCAAGAGCAGCTAAAATCGTTTGTTTAGTTTGCTGATCAAGGAGGGAGGGACTCTCTACCCTTTTGGAGTCGGGGATTTGCCTGAGCTCCAAGGGCAAATCGTCAACCGTTAAGACATGGGAATTGGCCATGGCAATCATGCTTTCGATACAGTTTTCCAATTCGCGGACATTTCCCGGCCAGGAGTAGGCGTAAAGGTAGGGATAGACATTGTCCTCGATTCCGCAACAGGTAAGCTGATTCAGGGTGCATGATTTTTGAATAAAATACGGAACCAGGTCCCTAATGTCCTCCAGCCGTTCCCGAAGGGGCGAAAGTTCAATGGTGATAACTTTGAGCCGGTAGTAAAGATCCAAACGGAACGTCTTGGCCTCAACCAAAGATTTTAAATCTTTATGGGTGGCGGCAATGATCCGAACATTTATTTTGTGTGGTTTTGTCCCTCCGATTCGGGTGACTTCCTTTTCTTGAAGTACGCGGAGCAGAGCAACTTGTGCCGTCAAAGGCATGTCGCCAATCTCGTCCAGGAAAATCGTTCCCTGGTGAGCTAATTCAAATTTGCCCGGTTGACCGCCCCGGCGCGAACCGGTAAAAGCTCCGTCAGCATAACCAAATAATTCACTCTCCAAAAGAGAACTGGGCAGTGCTGCACAGTTAAGAGCTACAAAGGGACCCTCTCTGAAGGAGCTGAAGTCATGGATCATACGGGCAACAATTTCCTTTCCGGTCCCGCTTTCCCCTTGAATAAGAACAGAAGAGGGAGCGGCAGCCGCCTTATAAACACGATCCATAATCTGTCGAGAGCTGGGACTGCTTCCGACCCAAACAGGACTCGCGGTTTGCGGCTCAGTGAGCTGCACCGTTCCAAATGCTCCGAGGAATTCTCCCGACTCATCGGCAACCCGCCGCCAGGATGAGGCGATCTCATGACCGGACTGATTTTTCAAGTGAAGATCCAGCGCTTGATTATTGACCATCCAGCCTTTGGGAGCACTGAATACCTCTGCAACAGGCTTGCCAATAATATCGTTGCGCTTGCGTCCAATCAGGGATGCCCCGCTGGGGCTGATATTGGTAACCACGCCAAACCGGTCTATGGAAATGAATCCTTCCTTGAGCAGATCGATAGCCAGCTTTGCCCCTTCACGATAAAATTTAAGCTGACGCTCAATATCTAAGGTGCGCAAATTTTGCTCTATCAGCTTTGCCCCTAAAATGGCAATCCCAATGATCTGCTCCTGATGATTTCCCGTTTCACCGCTTATATCGATAAACCCAACAATTTCTCCCTGTACATCATGAATAGGTGCCGCCCAACAGGACATGAAATGATTTTCCTGGACAAAGTGCTCACAGCCGGAGACTGTGATGGGACAATCCTCAGTGAGTGCTGTTCCTATGGCATTGGTACCTTTGATATCTTCCCGCCAATTCGCCCCGGGAGAAAGGTGAATCTTTTGCGCTTTGGTCAGAAACGGACCATCTCCCAATGCTTCTAAAATGAAGCCTTTTTTTTCACCTAATAAGACAGTGTAGTTGGCACTTTGCAACAGCTTGCCCAGGTGGGGCAGCACAAATTCAGCGGCGCGGATGATATCTTCCTGAGAGTCCTTTAATTCACGTAATTGAGAGGTAGTTAAGATCATATTTTGAGAGATTTCAGTATGATTGACATTGTAGCTTACGCTCCGTTGCCAGGAACGGTAGATCATTGGAGCGATTCCGTTCTCAATAAGTTCGCCTTTGAGAAATTTTCGCCAATGGACATTCATAAGTGAACCCTCTCTTAAAATAAATATTCAAATAAATTTGAAAAGTACAACTATATAATTAGAATAGCACATCCCAGCAGCTGGAACAACCTTGTCGCCAAATAACCTTGTGTGCCAATATAGAGCACTTGTCAATGCTCAATGTGCAGGAATGGAGCAGAAATTTCATAAATTCCCAGCTAAAAAACACTCCCAGTCCAAAGAGTTAAGAATATATTTCTGAATATTGAGCCTACTCAATATATTTTGCTTCTCTAAGCTTCGGATGGCATGTGAATTGCATTGTAGTAAGTCAACTATCCCGAAAGGGAAATAAAATGCAAGGAGGATACACTATGTCTGTCGTGCATCAAGTCTATGGCTACTACATGCCGACCGTCAATCTTATGGGGGCCGGTGCAGCCCAGGAGGCCGGAAAACAGGCAAAAATCCTGGGAGGCAAAACAGCTCTTCTGGTGACGGATGCTTTCCTTAATCAGAGCGGACTGGCCCAACAGGTCGCGGAGATTATTGAAGCTGAGGGCGTAAAGGTTGTCATCTATCCCGGAGCGGAACCTAATCCTACCGATAAGAATGTTCATGATGGCGTGGCCGTGTTTGAAAAAGAAAACTGCAATATGATTGTCTCACTGGGAGGGGGGTCTGCTCACGATTGTGCCAAAGGTGTGGGTTTGGTTGCCGGAAACGGCGGAAATATCCGTGATTTTGAAGGAGTGGATAAATCCGCAAAACCCATGGTACCGATGATTGCTGTCAACACTACGGCAGGAACAGCCAGCGAGATGACCCGGTTCTGTATTATTACCGATACGGACCGCCATATTAAAATGGCTATAGTGGACTGGCATGCTACCCCCAATGTCTCCATCAATGACCCCTTATTGATGATCGGAAAGCCTGCCCCTCTGACCGCCGCCACCGGTATGGATGCCCTGACTCACGCTGTTGAGGCCTACGTCTCCACTGCAGCTACCCCTATTACTGATTCAGCTGCCTTGATGGCGATTAAGCTCATCAGCAAGTACCTTCGCCGTGCTGTTGCCAATGGCCAGGATTTTGAAGCCCGGGACCAAATGGCCTATGCCCAATTCCTGGCCGGTATGGCCTTTAACAATGCCAGCTTAGGTTATGTTCACGCTATGGCCCATCAGTTAGGCGGCTTCTATAATCTGCCCCATGGTGTTTGCAACGCCATCCTTTTACCTCGTGTATCCCGCTTTAATCTGATTGGAAACCTTGAGCGCTTCGTAGACATTGCCGAAGCTCTGGGTGAGGAAGTAAAGAATTTATCGGCCAGAGATGCCGCAGAAAAGGCTTTGACGGCAATGACAACCTTATCCCAGGACATCAGCATACCCAGCGGACTCACTGAGCTGGGCGTAAAAGAAGAGGATCTGCAAACCATGGCCGTCAATGCCATGAAAGATGCCTGCAGTCTGACCAACCCGCGCCTGGCCAAGCTGGAAGATATTATTCAGATTTATAAGAACTCTTTATAAATCCTAGCTCAGCAACCCCTATCATTTAAATGGGGATATATTGAGAAAGGAAGTAACTCATTCTAAAGACTTGCTTAAGTCGGAAGTGCATAAAGATCAAAACAGCGGGGCTTGATACCCCGCTGTTTTGATCTTTCGAGAAGACAGTAATACGATGCCGGCTAAAAATGCGGCGTTAACCCACAGAGTATTTCCGCCGGACACTGAAATATAGGCTCAGTGATAGGGACGCTTATTTTCTGTAAGTCCGACCAGATAGTCAATGCTGGTTTTATAAAACTTTGCGAGTTTAATCATGACATTCAGTGGAACATCACGCTCCCCTCGCTCATATTTGGAGTATAAAGATTGATCGCACCTTAAGTATTTTGCAACTTGCTGTTGGGTTAGATCATGATCTTCACGAATATCACGTATTCTTAATCGCATCATCATCACCAAAGCAAGTATATCTTAGGACGATAAGTCCTATTGACATTTAGGACTATTTGTCCTAAAATCATTTTTACAAAGCCCGTGTTGGATATGTGGAGGAGATAAGTTTTGTTTACTATCGGTGTTTGCGATGACAGACCCTTGTGTCGCCAGCTATTAAAGGAATTTATTCTTTTATATAAAAAAGAGAAGGGGATTCTATTTGATATTCACCAGTTTGGCAGCGGTGAAGAGCTTCTCGAAGAACTTCATAAACGTGATATGATTCTCGACCTTCTTTTCCTTGATAATAGCATGAAAAAGCTGACTGGCCTCGAAACCGCCAAACTCATACAGCAATCCGATTCCATGTCAGCATGCAGCATCGTATTTGTCACAGCTGATGATGATCACGATCAATTCATGCAGATCCAGCCTTTACAAGTGGTAGGCAAACCTGTCACCCGGGAGTGCATAGATGCTATATTAGATAAAGTTCTGGCTGAAAAGGCATAAATGGCTTTTGTGCCTCTGCGCGCAGTCCAGCGCACGCTTCATTGCTGAACGCTAGGTGTGAATGAAGCTTTTGCGAAGATTCGTGAGGACCTTTAAGATGCCCAATCCCTTCTGATAATCTAAAGTCTGCTAAATTAAGATACTTTTCTCTCCCACACATAATTATTATGACATGGGAAGCGCCCAGGGAAACAAACCGGTTCTCTTTAGAGTTTCTCCTTCATTCCCTTCGTTAAAAAGTCCACGACCTTATCTCTATACACTTCATAGGTTTCCGGCTCCTTAGCTGCGAACTCTTCCAGTTCATAGCGCAGCTCCCGGAAATTGCGCTCCATACTTTCATATAAAAAAGCGATGCGATTGGCCTTAGCCTTATGATAGGCTGCATCAAGGTTTCTGCTCATTCTGTCGATAGCCTTGGCGGAAGTGCTCTGTTTTTTAGATTCCAGATCCATGCTCAGCTTCTCAACTTTAACCTCTTCCTTTGTTTTAGCCCCAGCAAGCTCCTCGGCCTTCTTTTTCAGACCATCCACCTCCTTGGTCAGGTGGGTAACCCGACTATCCCGCTCCTCCACGGTTTTCTGGAGCTCTGCATTTTCCTGTAAGGCCTGGTCCCGTTCCGCAGCCGCCTGCTTCCGCTCCTGGATTGCCTTTTCCAGCTCGCGGGTGGTCATGCTTTCCAGATCCAGCCCCTCCATAAGCTGGGACCGTTCCTCTTCCGGAACACCCAGAAGAAGGAGGGCCTGAGTATAGTTCAGATTAGGCGGCCCCTGTTTTTGAACCTGGTCCTCAGAGGTGGGAGAACCGGAATTAAGAGCACCGGCCTTCAGAGAAACCGCACCGGCAGGAGAGATCTGCTGGCTCCCATAGGCATCGAAGATACGCATCAACTTCTGAGCCCTTCTGTCTGTGTAGCTTACGGACTCCTCCAGCCACTTCAGCCATTCCCCGTGGGGAAGCAGCTCCTTGGCTTCCTTCAGACGGCGGCCGACCTCAATGGCACCAGCCAGAAGAATTTTCCCGGTCTGTTGTTTAATCATGTTAATTTCAGTTGCGATTAAGAGCGGCGTCCGCTCTGTGGTCAAATCATCCATATGCTGAGTTCCTTTCTTTAGTTGTTTTACTTTCAGCATATGGAATCATGACCCCGGGGGTGAAAAGCTCCTTTAATACAGGTTTGTCCCAAATACGACGGCGCGGTCGTATTTGGGACAAATCCAAATTACAATTATCTTGTAACAGTAATAATGATATGGCTCCACAAGTTTCTTGATGCTGCCTTTATCGGTTTACATATTCTTTCATATATTTTAAGACCAATGCATCAACCTTTTGGTTCTGAACCATAAAGTTCTTATCTTGTATGAGAGGCACACCTCTCTGCCACGCTTCGTCAGCGAGCTTACTGAGTTTCTTCCTTTCCTTTTCCAGCTTTTCATTCAGAAGATCCCCCCAAGCTCTTATAATGTTTTATTCATTAACGATATTTCGTTAATCATTAGTAATATTTATCAACATACGGCGAGAGGACTCCCACCTCTTAGTAAGTGAGATGAATCGCCGACCCCAAACCATTTTTCGAACAGTTGTTCTCAACGCCCCCTCTTTATGGTAAAATATAGGTAAAACAGAGGAAGGAGGTGTTCGTCATCATTCGGGTCTATAAGCTTAATTTCCGTACTTCCCGAGACAATCTCAATCGTCTCTATGCCTGTAATCGAGTATCTGCCCAAATCTGGAATCAGTGCCTTGAATTAGCTAAGGACCATTACAAAAAGACCAACACCTGGCTGAACCGCAAGGAGCTCCACTTAGCCACGAAAGGGCTCTATCCCATTCACAGTCAATCCATCCAGGCGGTCTATGAGAAATATCTCAATGCTCGTGAAAATGCCCGGCAAGCGAGAGCCTTAGGGTACATCCAAATCCGCTACCCCTATAAAGAAAAACACCATTTTAACACGAAATGGAAGAAGGACGGCTTTCGCATCGGTGAGAAGGGCAGAATCGAGCTAAGCTTAGGTCTTTGGGAGGGTAAGCGCCAGCAACCCATCACCGTCCGTGTTGCTAAACTACCTTCCGGGCAGATTAAGGAGATTGAACTCGTCTATGACCGGGGGCTCAAATTAGCCATGGCCTTTGAGGATGGGATAAATCCTAAAGAAAACCTAGCTCAGGGCCAGGCAGCCATTGACTTAGGAGAGATACACGCCCTCGCTTCCGTGACAGATCAAGGTCAAGGCCTCATCATTACCGGGCGCAAAGTTCGCAGCATCAAGCGGTTGCGGAATAAGAAAATAAAAGAACTGCAACGAAAAATGGCCCACTGTCAAAAAGGCTCCCGCCAGTGGAAAAAATACCGACGAGCCTTCCATTATGTTCTCAGCAAGAGTGAAGCCCAACTCACCGATGCCCTCCATAAAACCACCCGGGAATTCGTCCATTGGTGCCTGGAAAACACCATCAAGGATGTGGTGGTGGGAGATGTGGAAGGAGTTCAGCGTCACACGTCACCGAAGAAGAAACAGAATAAGCGGAAGCGTCCGCGAAGAACCAATCAGAAACTCTCCCAGTGGACCTTTGGTAAAACCCTGGGCTATTTACAGTATAAACTAGCTGCTGAAGGAATCAGCCTGAAGAAAGTGGATGAAGCCTACACCACACAAACGTGTCCCGTTTGTGGGAAGAGAAGTGCGCCCTCTTCCAGAACATATCGCTGTCCCTGTGGTTATAGTCAGCATCGGGATCTGCATGGAGCGAGTAACATCTTAACCCAACACAGGTATGGGCACTATCAGAAGATCGTCTTGAACGACTACAAGTATCTACGGATCGCTTAAGGCGGGAAGTAGTAGAAGCCATGAACCTGGCCTGTATGCCGCAGGGCATAGAGTTGCTGGCTGCAGCCGAGTGATGGATTCACGCCCTATGGGTGGGGTAAGCAAAATGGCCTACCCTTTGAGACAGACATAAGGTATTAGCCAGAAGCCCCGATCCTCTTAGCGTAGCGCAGGTCGGGGAGGTTCACTGCTATCCTGTGAATGATAAGAATAGTTTTTCTCTTTTGAGGTGATAGCATGAATATTTCTCAGGCGGTAATCCGCCGTATCGAAGAACTATGTCGTGAAAGGCATTTGAGCATTAATGCTCTTAGCAACATTTCCGGCATTACCCAATCCACTGTCAATGATATTATGAACTATTTTCTGATCTGGAGCAGGAAATCAAGTAAAGTATATGGAGACCAGCGGGGAATCCTCCCGCTGGTTTTTTGCCGTACAAACCGTTATTTAACTAAAGCAGAGCAGAAAACTACCCCTTTATCTACCAACAGAGGGCCTTATTGGCGGGCACAACGCCTTAAACATCGGTATACCGAAATGTTTTCAAGGCCAGCACCAATGCCGCTATTGCCACCAAGGATATGAGTCCCATACTGGTTAAATAGTCGGCCCATGCTGAATCCAAAGCACTGCGCAGGCCATCAATGAACCATTGAAAAGGATTCCATCTGTTGATGGTTTGAATAAATGCCGGAGCGTTGTTCAGGGAATAAAAAGCGCTGCTGCCAAGCAGGAGAGGCATGGTGATCAGGTTTGTCAGAATACTGACATTGTTTTCCGACCGGCTCAGACCGGCAATAAAAAAACTGAAGAAAACATAACTGAGAGTTGCAATAAGGATGATGGGAACCATCGCCAGGAAGGATGGCAGGGAGACATTCAGTTTAAATACCAAGACTCCCGACAACAATACAAGCAGCGCACATAAAAAAGAAATCAAAGTCCAGGCGCCTGATAGGCCGCATACATATTGCCAAAGGGGCAGGGGCGTCACCCGCAGCAGATGATAGACACCTCTCCGGCGTTGCGCCAGGATGGCAAAAGAGGTGGTCGTGAAAGCGTAAAACAAAATACTGACAGCCATCATCCCGGTTACGATGCTCTGGGGATATTCCGGGGATTTTATCAGCATTCCTAACCCAACCATGCCCCCGATGGGCAGTAAAATCGACCATAGCAGTAAAAAGGGATCCCGGCTTGCCGATTTGAAGGTAAGGCTGAACAGTGTTTTCATTGTTGTGTCTCCTTTCCTGGTACAGTATCCGTCAGCTCAAGATACAAATCATCAAGATTTTCCGCATGATACTGCTCTAAAAGACGATCCGGCCGGCCTTGAGCGACAATTCGCCCGTCGTGCATCAAAATGATCCGGTTGGCGATACGGGATACTTCCTCCATATCATGAGAAGAAAAAAGCACCGTCACTTTGTTTTTCGCCAGTTGCTGAATCATTCTTCTTATTTCCTGCCGGGCACGGGGGTCAAGCCCTGAGACCGGTTCGTCAAGTATAATTAAATCCGGATTGTGGATCGTCGTGACAGCAATCGCCAGCCTTTTTTGTTGCCCGCCGGACAAACGGGAGGCCAGGGTTTTTCTGGCCTCCTGCAAATTGCATTCTGCCAATTTTGCGTCTATTTGCTTCTTATCCAGCTTTACATGATACAATGCCGCAAACAGCCGCAAATTTTCTTCGGCTGTATAACCCTCAAAAAAAGGGGTGGCTTGAAGCTGCACACCCACATGGGCCCGGTAATCCTCTCTCCAGCGGGTGATCTTCCCGGCATCGGTTGGCAATATTCCCAGGAGCATGGCCAGGGTGGTTGATTTGCCGGCCCCGTTTGTGCCGATCAGAGCGAGAATTTCACCCTGCTGAATTTCCATGTCAATCCCTTTCACAACTTCGCGGTTGCGAAATCGTTTGCGAAGACCTTTCGCCTCAATTAAATTCATAAACAAAACCTCCTCTTATATAATGTTGTTTACTCAACATTGAGTATACGGGTATTTTTTTCTCCCTCTGTGACGAGGGAGAGGTTTTAATTCTCAGTGTCTAAAAGTTCCAGCGCCTTATCAACAAAGTCCTGCTGCTGCTTGATCAGGGAAAGCATGTTATCCATCACCAGCATGACCATGGGCGGAATTTTATGATTCATGGCTGCGTCTTTGGCCGCCAGGCCTTGCTTTACAGCATTATATTCTTCTTCTAATGCACTGCGTTGCTGTTGCAGTGCTTTTCGGCATTCATCCTTTGCCAGCTTCTCATAGAACGACAGGCCGGAATAAAGGGTTGAAGGATAAAGTACAGAAGACATTTTAAGCGCATCCTTGATCAGTTCCTGAAGATAGATTTTTCCGGCCTCAGTTATTGAATAAACCGCCTTTTGACGGTGCCCTGTCCGTTCTATGCTGGTAACGGCGACATAGCCTTCTTGCTCCATCTTTTTCAGCGCATGATAGATAGAACCAATCAACACACCACCCCAGCGTTCCGCATCTGTCAGCTGCAACGCCTGCTGGATATCATAACCGGACATTGGCTGAACCTCCAACATGCCAAGTACAAGTAGCCGTGTCAATTCTTCACCCCCATTACTCAACGTTGATTATTATATCATGAGTAAATAATTTTGTCCAGCCTTTAGCCTCTCTTTGCCAAGTTCACACTCTTTGTCGGTTGGCTGCCTATCCTTGTCTAAAGGATGATATTGACCTGGTTGCGCCCCTTGGATTTGGATAAATACAGGGCTTGATCGGCCCGCTTCAGCACCTCGGCAAAGTCCTCATCGGTTTCTTTGAAAAAAGAAAATCCGATGGAGAGGGTGATCCCGATCTCCTTCCCCTCGGCAACCAGAATTTTCAGGTCGGACACCTTGGACAGGATTCTCTCCCCAAAGACCAAGGCGTTTTTCTCCTGGAGTCCGTAAAAAATCACCACGAACTCATCCCCGCCCCAGCGGATGATCTTATCGGAACTCCGGATCATGCCGCTGATAGCCTTGACGACTTCGATCAAAACCAGATCCCCCACAGAATGCCCATACTGATCATTGATGCTCTTAAAGGAATCCAGATCATAGATCATAATCCCGGGACTGTAACCGCTGGCCTGGTACTCCTTAAAGGCCGCGCTCAGATCATGAGTCCCGCTTCTGCGGTTACCGGCCATCGTCAGAGGATCCTGGTTCATCTCCGATTCCATAATTTTTCTCGATTTCCGATAGTGCCTCTTCTCAATCAGCACCATCAGGGAAAAGCTGAGAATAAGAATAGCTACAAACAGCAGCACCAAAAGCAGGGTAAGCCGGGAGGCCAGAACCTGGCTTTTTCCAGTGGTTTGATCGATGTAAGCCTGAATATCATCCTGGTAGACCCCCATGGCGATGACCCAGTCATAGTCCTTATAGAGTTTGGCATAGGTCAGTTTCAAGGATACCTTTTCACTGTTCAGTTCCTTAAAATAATACTCGAAATACAGTTCCCCATCCTTTTTTATCCCTTCAAGCTCGGTCAAATAAGGCTGGTTGCCTTTAATATCCCTCATCTCCGTGGAGAGGTAAGTGCCCTCCGTTTCCGGCAGATTAGGGTGAACCCGCCTGATGGCATAATGAGGTCCTCCTTCATAGTTGAGTATTTGATTGACCCAGATGTAAGTATTGCCTTCAAATTCAGAGTTTCTGATGATATCCGCTATCTCTGTTTTAACAAGCTCATCCACGTAAGTTTTGCTGACGCCTAAAAGAATCTTTTTGGCTCCATGGTCCAGCACCGTGTAAGCCGACAAGCCAGGGATTACAGCATTAAGCGTGCTCTCCCAGGTGGAGCCTGCCAGATTCTGTCCATCATAAATAGCCCTGTCTTTCCCGACATCCCACAAAATTACGGACATAAAGCTGTAATCCGGGTTATCTCTGAAAAATGAGATCAGGAAATCGTTGAATTCAGCGTCGGCAAGGCCCTTTTTAAGGTTAATGGCCACCGCCGTTCTGTTCACAAATCTCTCCATGGCTTCCGCTATGGCATCTCTTCTATGGTCAATCACGGAAATCATATTGTCCACGGTATTGGCCAAAAAGCTCTTTTTTAAGCCGTAGACCGTTTTCTGAGTCTCGCCAATGTAAATATCCCTGATTTTATCTAAAGAAAGCAAATAAAACAGGATCATCACGAAGCACAGAATACTGCCGATTATAATTGTGGTTAGGGTATATCTGCGATTAATAACCCACATCCCCATTTCCCAGAGTATCAAGGTCACAAATGTAGTCCAGTTCATTGTAAACCAAGGGCACCTTTCTGTCCAACAACCTCTGTTCCGGCGCGAATCACCCCAAATCCATGGCAAGTTCAGCTCACCAGCAAAGGACCAGCCCCTATGCGGATAGTAAAAAACGAGGTTTCAACCCTAGCCGCTACCTCGCCCTGCCTTACATCATCCTCCGGCGCAGAAAAAAAGCATACCTTTCCCGGTATGCAGCACTACAGAGCAGACAAAGAGGGAAGCTCCCGCTCGATAGGCACCTGCTTTTTGATACAGATACCATCCTCCCGGCAGAAAAAGGCCTCCAGATACTCCTTGTCCCGATCATATATTGCGCGGTCCTTAAGAATCCTGCCGCTATTGTCCCTCTTCTTGGTCTCGACGATCAAATAAGCGGTATCCTTTTCAGGGGTAATCCTTTCCGGCACCTCCACGGGCCCATACTCCCCGCGGGAGATCACAGCGCCGTCCTCCCCCATCTGCAGAATCACAATCTCTTCCGGCGGATACATCATATGAATGGAAAGCTGCACAGAGATGCTGTCCTTCACGGTTCTGCCGTTTTCCGTCACGGTGTAATCGGCTTTCATGGTCTGAGTTAAAGCCTCGCCCTCACTCTGCTCTCCCCCGGAAGATATACCGCTGCCGGAGGTCACATAAACCCGGCCGTCGGCACTCTGATACAGGGGATTGAAATAATAGGTCCGCCCCAAGCCCGGGGACACGTAGACCGTACCCTCCAGGGCGACGCTGTTCCCTCCGTCGCTGCTGTGCAGGCTGGTATGACCGTCACTGATTCCTTCGTCAGACCCAGTGGTGAAATAACCCTCCCTCTCTTCGGTGTCAGGAACCCGCAGGGAATAGTAGGCTATGCCCTCCACCCCCGGAAAGTCATACTCTTCCCTTTCCACCTTATGGCCGCTCTCCACGTCGCTCAGGATCTCCTTAGTTAATTCAGCATAGAGCCGGCCCTGATACTTCTCCCCGGCACCGTCAATCTGGACTTCCCCACCCGAAAAGCTGCCGATATGATCTTCAACATATCCTGCAAAATCGAACAGATCCAGATACTCCGTGGTCACCAACACCCCGACCAGCCTGTCTTCATAGCCTCCGGCGCTTCCCTCTTCCTTGGCCAGCTGGCACCCGGTCAGGAAGCATCCTATGAACACCAGCAGGCAGAGCCCCATGAACCTCTCTTTAATCTTCATCCTCTTCCTCCAGCTTTCCATCGAATTTCAGAATATCTCCCACATCGCACTTCAGATGCCAGCAGATTTTATTGATGGTGCCAAAACGCACCCCTTTGGCCTTGCCGCTGCGCAGAATGGACAGATTGGCTTCCGTAATCCCCACCAGAGCGCACAGCTCCTTCGAGGTCATGCCCCGGGCCTTCAATACATCCTCCAGATGAACCTGTATCCCCATTCCGCACCTCTCAGATAAACATATCGTTATCGTCCTTAAGCCCCTTGTTTTCCTCCATAAACCGGGCAACCAGCAGGACGGCCAGCACAAAAGCCAGGGAGAATACAGGAATCTGCACCGAACTGTTGATCACCAGCAGTTTTTGGGCAAAAAGAAGCTGCAGCAGATTAAAGGCTATGCTGCTCAGCACTGTAGCCGCCAAAGCGGTACCGCACAGCCGGGCTAACCGGTCGGCCCCTTCCACACTTTCTGCGGAATAACGATCCGCTCCCATGTCCTCCAGCAGCCGGAGGGCGGCGAAAGCCACCAGGACATCAAAAATGTAGGGCAGGGCGTTCACCGCAAATTGGAGCGCCAGAAAAACATAACTCACTCCCAGCAAATGCTCATTGCCGTTGTTGCCCGCCTTCAAGTCTGCCAGGGAATGGAGAAGCTCCCGGAAAGAGGCGCCGAAAATCAAATAGACAAAAACCACGGTCAGCAGGCTCAGCAAAACCATCATATAGTGCTGAAGCCTGACCGTACTGCTCTCAAAACAAAGACGCAGCAGCCGCAGAACGAAATAGCCGCACACCAGGGAATACACCGTGCCCCCCAGGACCGCCTTGCCTACAGCCGGCCCAGCTCCCCCTGAGCCTCCCAGGGCTCCGCCGAAAAGGGAACCGATCATCCCCGGATTTGTCATAAAGTACAGCACGGGGAACAAAACAACACTCAAGAGCGCCAGCAGCCCGTCCTCCCGCTGCAGCTCCCGTTTCCTGCTCAGAAGGAACAGGATCAGAAGAGGCAAAAGTGCGGCGGCTCCATAGATCAGCAACGCCGCTGCATTCCCAGCCCCTCCGGAAAGAGAAAGCATCCGCAGCAAAAGCCCCAACTGCTCAAAAGGAAAAGCCATGGCGGCTGTAAACCCGGAGGAAAAAGAGGTTTGCAGAATGCCGAACAGGACACAAGCCGCCCCTTCTATCCCCAGCACGATCCCCAATACCTTGTGTTTCATATCCACCTCATAATTATTGTTTTACGATAATTATCTGCATTATAAACCGGTAAATTATCGTTTGTCAATAATTACCCCCTTAATTACCCCATAATTTGGCTCTGGCTTACCGACGTATCAGGCTTTTCTTAATGCCGCCGCCCATTTGAAGGCCAGCAGCAGCAGAAGCAAGGCCGCGCCCCAATAATATACCTCAATATTTATTGCTGAAGCTATCAGATAGACGCTTACGGCTCCTACAGCCGAACCTAAATCTGTGACTATTGAATAAGCTGTCATTATGGACGTTTTGACCGTTGTCTGCGAAGCCACATCACCCGCTACCGCATCCACAACCGTCGTTAAAACAGTGGCCGTTAATTGAACCCCAAAAATTATGGCAATCCATATCCCGAACGGAACTCCCGTATTGATTAAAGCAAATAATACAGATGCTGCCAGCAAAGCGATAATCAGGACCGGCCTGCGTCCCCAATGATCGGATTTTCGACCGAACCAAGGCGCCAGCCAAGGCTCCCAACCCCAGCGGATTGCCTGGATAATTCCCGCCAAGGAGGCCGATGCGATCATGACATGGGCAGCCATCTGCTGAGTTTGCCGCAGATCGATCAGATGACTAAGAGTTGAGGTAAATGCTCCCTGATAGAGCATTGTCACCAAAAAACCGGTGAGCAACATCCAGATTATTTGAGAGTCTTTCCATACATTAGTGAGCTTTAATGGATAGGTTGCCGGCGGAGCAGCCGTTGCCAGGGGGGTTGTTGGGCCCGCGGACGGATAAACTGAGTAGTACACCAGGAAAAGCGCCGAAAGAGTAATGCCGGCAAACACAAACGAGACCGCTTTCATGCCGAAGATATCGGCAATTATGCCTCCGGCAAGCATACCGACTAAACTCCCCAACCGGAAAATCCCGTTATAAATGCCCATATAATGCCCACGATTTTCGTCAGCTGAAATATCGAGGATAAAAAAATAAGCCCCTAACTTAAGAAACGTCCAGGCGATTCCCCAGATTGCCCGCATCAATAATAAAAACCAAAAGCCACTGATCCCATAAGAAGCTGTCGCCATGGCCGAGAGAAGGATTGCTAAAATAATGCCCTTGCGATGGCTTAATTTTCTATAAAGCCTGCTCACAATCGGATTCAGAGGTACCCGGATAAAGCGGTTTATCGAAAGCAATGCCCCAACTTCCCAGAGGGAGGTCAACCCGGCCTCTTGCCAGTGGGTGGGCAGCACAACATAGAGCATTGAATCTCCCAAAATGCATAAAGCAGTAATTGCGGCGATCATAACAACCTGAGCCTTATTCTCTTTAGCCATGTGGTCCAACTCCTTCTTGAGTTTGGCATCCTAAAAGTTAAACCCATCCATAATCATGATACTTGTGTCTACTTTTTCAATCAAGTCAAAATATTTTGTGCTTAAACCATAAAAGAGGTATGCACATCATACCCCTTTCATGACTTACTTCTGATTTTGCCATATTGGTAAACTCTGCTTTGCTACGCAGTGACAAACTGTCTGCGGATTAATCATAGCATAGTTTCTCTGAAATGATTAGAAAAGCGCTTGAAATCCCGCAATTTCAAGCGCTTCCTCTTTGCTCTCCTTCAGCTTTATGATTTACCCTGGCTCATTGTCTCGTTTCAATAAACTCAAGGATGCCTGCTATCTTTTGAATCTCAAACTGGATTTCAGCAAAGAGCCAGGATGTTACTCCAGCAGCGGCAGCTCCGCCGATGCTAATTTTTCGTTAAAGCGGTGCCGGTACTCATCCGATTTCTCTTCATAGCCCTGCCAATGAGCCACAAGCTTCAGCCATTTCCGCAGCATATCCTCATCTTCAATATACTGAGCCATATAGTGCTGGATAATTTCCTCCCCTTTTTGAAGTTGATTTTGCTCATAATAATGCAAAAGCAGCTTATGACAAAGCTTCCCATATTCCTGGGCCACGTATTTTTCTATATGCAGGCTCCAGAAATAATCCTTGTCGCCAAACAAAGGCGTCGCATAGGAGAAAAATAAGCTTATAGAAGCTTCCAGAGGAAAATCGCTGTTCTCTTTGCTCTGCTTCATGACCTCCAGAAATTCTCCCAAATCAGATAAATTCCTCTGCGCCTCCAGTATATAGCCTTCATTGATCTTCTGTATTTTAGGTGACAAGGGAAGTTTTTTTAAGACTTGCTTGACCCGGTAGATAGTATTATACAGGTTGGGAATGGCTCTTTCTTCTTCTATTTCCGGCCAAAAAATCTTCAAAAGTTCCCATTTGCTGATATATCTGCCCTGATTGGCTAAAAAGTAGGCAAATACTTTCCGCTTTTCTGGTCGGCCATCGGACCATCTGCTGTTGCTGATCTCTTACTTCAAAGGCACCAAAGCAGCGAACAGCAAAGGAGGGAACACGTTTCAGAAGGGGACTTTGCCTCTTTTGAATGTTGAAAACCCTATTGAGCCGCTTCAGAACCCTTTGCAGATCCTCCTTCATAATAGGCTTCATCAGATAATCTGTGGCTTCCACCTCAAAAGCGTCCAAGGCGTACTGCCCGTAGGCCGTGGTAAAGACAATGCTTAAATCATCCTTCACTTCCAGCAGTCTACGGGCCAGCTCCAGCCCGTTCATCCTCGGCATTTCAATGTCGATAAATGCCACATCGGGCATCAGGTCCGGAAAAGCAGCCAAGGCCTCATGGGGAGTTGCAAAAGTGCCTTTAACTCAAAATTCATCTGTGGAAACCAGCATTTTATTCATATGTTTTAAAATATTAAGTTCATCCTCAATAATAATAGCCGAATACATTTAAGCCAGCTCCTTAGACAAAAAGATACTGCACCGGGTTCCCTTTTCCAAATCAGTTAAAACATTCTTGAGACCCACGCCCTTTCCTCCCTTTCCATTTAGGATCTTGTATACCTCATCCAACTCCTCCCCTTTATTTGCTGTCAATAAAATCGATGATGCCTGATATCTTCTGAATCTCAAACTGAATTTCGGCAAGTTTTGCCGCCTTTATGTTTTTCTTTTCCTCAATGATTCCATTGAGAAAGGTGATTTGTTCCATGTGCTTATCTATTTGCTGTGTATGAGCATCTATCTCTTTCTCCAAACCTGCTAAGAAGTAGTCCTCATACTGCTTTAGAGCCTCCAGCCTATTGCTTCCATCCTGCAGTATTTTCACGATATCCACTTGGGATACTTTCATAAGATTTATGACAGCTTCCCTTTTAAGACCGGCGGGAAGATCCGGCAAAGCCTTAATAAATTTTCCAATCATATAAACTGTGTTCACTTCATCGGTTTCCAGGCCGTATTTCTTATAAATTTCTCCGATGGGAATTTCCTGCACCGGCTCCTGTTCGATGCGGCCCCAAGCCTCTGCCCGACCTTCACTTTTTTGAATGTAGCATTCCGGTGCCAAATCTGCATCCGCCGCGACAATTTCTTTTTTATCTCTGGTTAGAAACGTCAATTTTAGCCTGGCCAAATCCCGGATTCTCTGCAGATGACTTTTTTCTCTTTCCTCCAATTCATTGTCTTCCAATATAGCATAGCCTTCTGCCTCTGTTCTTTCGAGCACTTTATTCTCCCCTTTCAAAACAACTAATTTTTTTCAGTCCTGATTCTTCTAAAATATGCAGACTTTTCTTCTGTCATTTTTATCATTTTAGCCGAAGTAACTCCCAAAAAACTCGCAAAAGAGCAAAAAATGACAAAATTCATACCAGCTTCCTCAAGCAGAGTAAACAGAAAGCCCTTCCGGGATTCCCTCAGAGAGCCAGGATGTTATTCCAGCAGCGGCAGCTCCGCTGATGCTAATTTTTCATTAAAGCGATGCCGGTACTCGTCCGATTTCTCCTCATAGCCCTGCCAATGAGCCACGAGCTTCAGCCATTCCCGCAGCATTTCCTCATCCTCAATATATTGAGTCATATAGTGCTGGATAATCTCCTCCCCTTTTTGGAGTTGGTTTTGCTCATAATAATACAAAAGCAGCTTATGACAAAGCTTCCCATATTCCTGGGCCACGTATTTTTCTATATGCAGGCTCCAGAAATAATCCTTGTCGCCAAACAAAGGCGTCGCATAGGAGAAAAATAAGCTTATAGAAGCTTCCAGAGGAAAATCGCTGTTCTCTTTGCTCTGCTTCATGACCTCCAGAAATTCTCCCAAATCAGATAAATTCCTCTGCGCCTCCAGTATATAGCCTTCATTGATCTTCTGTATTTTAGGTGACAAGGGAAGTTTTTTTAAGACTTGCTTGACCCGGTAGATAGTATTATACAGGTTGGGAATGGCTCTTTCTTCTTCTATTTCCGGCCAAAAAATCTTCAAAAGTTCCCATTTGCTGATATATCTGCCCTGATTGGCTAAAAAGTAGGCAAATACTTTCCGCTTTTCTGGTCGGCCATCGGACCATCTGCTGTTGCTGATCTCTTACTTCAAAGGCACCAAAGCAGCGAACAGCAAAGGAGGGAACACGTTTCAGAAGGGGACTTTGCCTCTTTTGGATGCCGAAAACCCTATTGAGCCGTTTCAGAACCCTTTGCAGTTCCTCCTTCATAATAGGCTTCATCAGATAATCTATAGCTTCCACCTCAAAAGCGTCCAAGGCGTACTGCCCGTAGGCCGTGGTAAAGATAATGCTTAAATCATCTTTCACTTTCAGCAGTCTGCGGGCCAGCTCCAGCCCGTTCATCCTGGGCATTTCAATGTCGATAAATGCCACATCGGGCATTAGGTCCGGAAAAGCAGCCAAGGCCTCATGGGGAGTTGCAAAAGTGCCCTTAATCAAAAACTCATCCATGGAAACCACCAGTTTATTCATATGCTTTAAAATATTAAGTTCATCCTCAACAATAATAGCCGTGTACATTTAAACCAGCTCCTTAAGCAAAAAATACTGCACCCTTTGAGCATCAAAGACCTTGCCGAAAAGTTCGCTAAAACCCATAACCAAAGCACTTCCTATCCGGCTTTGACCTGATAGGAAGTGTGCTTTAATTATTAGGCATCGGTCTTTAATTGCTGGGGTCCCCTCTACTTAATGAGCTCTCTCAGCCTTTGTTCTATCTCAGCATTGAGGACGGCCTCTCCCCCAAATAGGGTGACTCCGGTCAGCTCCCTTGACTTTAAGTAGTCCATCACCTCACCGGGGACGGTGTCGTTTAATAATAGCATGGGGGCATTATGGTTGGCTGCATAGACACTGCCGGCCAGAGCATCCGGGAAGTTGTTGCCCGTGGCGATGCCGATGTTTTTGCCGGATAAGTTAAAGTACTTGGCTACGGCCAGGGAGGTCTGATACCGGTCTGTTCCCCCGATTCTGACAATGTTTTCTTGCTTCAGGGAAGTTAATTGCGCCACTTCCTCTGCCACTTGTTGAGTGATGACTCCTTCCAGACCGATGATATAGACTTTGCTGGGTTTGATTTGGGTTAGTTTGTCTTTTACTCCTTCACTGATCCCGTTTTTCTCTACTAAGAGAATGGGACTCTGGAGTACGGCGGCGGCGCTGCTCACGGATAAGGCGTCGGGATAGTTTCCGCCGTAGGCCAGGATGACCGGTCTGCCTTGTTCTACCTTAAGTTCTTCGGCGATCTTCAGGGCGGTTTCGTAACGGTTGGCTCCGCCCAGCCGGATGATTTGGCTGTATCCGTTGGCTTGGAGGGTTTGTTCTACTGCCGCGGGGATAGCACCGCTGCCCCCCAGCAGGGTGAGGGTTCCTTGGGTTTCGACATGGTCTTTCAGATAAGCCAGCAGGGCTTCCTGCTCCTTGGCTGTTTTGCCCACCAGCAGCAGCGGGGCGTTGAGTTTGTAGGCCAGGACGCTTCCTGCCAGGGCATCCGGGTAATTATCCGCTGTGGCTAAAACGGCCTGGGCGACTTTGCCCGGGTAACTGGCTTGGGCGATGGCGATAGCTGTCTCCACCCGGTTGGGGCCGAAAAGCCTTAAACTTTTGGCAGCCGAGGATGCTAAGAAGGCATCCGTTCTGACTACGGTGAAGATACTGAACTTATTGATATGGAAGCGGATTCCGTATACCCCCTCCTTGTATTCCACCAATTCCCCCTGGACCAGCTCCTTATCTCCGTCAGAATGCTCAATGTAAACAGCCAGTTGCTGCAATAAGGCAGCTTTCTCCGCTGGATTGGAAGGTAAGGTCATTCCGGTCAGAGGGAGAGTGATATCTGCCTCTGTGGAAGACATGTTGTTTTCAATGGTCACCGGATTCCCCACAATGGATAGGCTGCTATCCGCATTGCCGCTTACAAGGGCAGCTTTCAGCAATGCCTGATCTATTGTACTTTTCTTCTGGGCTTCGTCCTTAACCGGTACAAGACGGAAATACAAATCCCCCTCCACCTCTTGACTGATTCCAGTGATGGTATTTTTGGAGATATCAATCTTTGCTTCTTCGGTGTCAATCTGCAGATTGATTCCGCCTTGGGCCAATACCTCAAGGGCTTGGACCGGAATATTGACCTTCGTCTCCGCTACCTCATCTTTTTCATCCGGAATGACGATTCTTGCCGTATCTTTGTTTTCTTCTTTTAATTTCTTGACGGTCTCTGCCGCTTTACTTTCCTGATAGGTCACGGTATCGGTTTTCTTTCCGTCGCTCCCGGTTCTTCTTTCTACCGTAATCTGGGCAACGGTGCTGTCTGTATTGCCCTGTTTAACATCCACGGTAATTTGGGTTACACCGGAGGGAGTTGAACTAACCGATGTTGTGTTTCCACCGGAGCTTTCGTCGTCCGATGATCTTGGTCTTTGCGGTGTTACGGCATTGGAGGCAGCTGAATCAGTCCCGTTTCCTGCTGCATTGACAGCTTTCACCGTAAAGGTATAGGTGGTGCCATTGCTCAAGCCCGTAACTGTAATCGTCGTTCCTGTCCCTGTTGCTGCAATGTTGCCAGGGCTTGAGGTAACTATATACCCGGTAATGGGGCTGCCCCCATGATCGGAGGGTGCAGTAAAGCTAATGGTTGCCTCACCGTTTCCGGCGACAGCGGTTATTCCGGTGGGTATTCCTGGGGTTGTGACAGGGGTGGCACTGACTTGGCCGGAAGCCGCAATGACAACCGCATTACTGTCCAGTGCTTTAACTTCAAAGTTATACGTGGTTCCGTTGGTAAGTCCGGTTACACTGATTGCACTTCCGGTTACAGTTTCTAAGAGGGCATTGTCTTTAAATACGCTGTAGCCGGCTGCTTCGGGAATATCGTTCCAGGTCAGGGTTACGTGCTGATTGCCGGGCGCCGCAGTAAGAACCAGCGAACCAGGTTGATTGACGGTCAGGGTTGCGGCATTGCTGGTTATATTTCCTGCCGCATTGCTCACATAGCAGGTATAGCTTCCTGCATCCGATGCCTGGGCATCGGTGATGGTCAAAGTGCTGGCAGTAGCTCCGGTTATATCTGTACCATCCTTTTTCCATTGGTGGCTCAGTGGGGCTGTACCTGTTGCCGTTACTGTGAAGGTTGCTGTCTGCCCTGCTGTTACAATCTGGTTATTCGGCTGTCCCGTTATGGCCGGTGCCACAGGTGCCGGGTTCACTGTAAGGGTTGCAGCATTACTGGTTACATTCCCTGCCGCATTGCTGACATAGCAGGTATAACTTCCTGCATCCGACTCATCGGCATCGGTGATGGTCAGGGTGCTGGAAGTTGCTCCGGTTATATCTATACCATCCTTTTTCCACTGGTAGGAAAGAGGTGCATCCCCTGTGGCCGCTACGGTAAAGGTTGCTGTCTGCCCTGCCGTTACTGTCTGATGGCTAGGCTGGGCCGAGATGGTTGGTGCTATGCCGAAAGGAGCATACCGCCTTACGACTGCCTTACCCTCGTTTTCATGATCAATATAGGACAGATAAGGGACGCCATTCCATACAGCCAAGGAAATCCCGTACGAGTCTCCATCGGAAGCATATCCATTTCCGCCCACCGGTACCCAGCTGTTATTGTCCAGCTTGAATACTCTTGAATACTCGCCTTCGCCGATTACATAGGCGACATAAGGTGTTCCATCCCTATCTACGTACAAGGAAGTTTCCCACGTGAAATCCTCTGAAACATAATCATCGCCTACTGTCACCCACTCGTCCCCCACAAATTTCCTGACGATTGGACGATAGTCGGATTGAGCATCTGCATAGGCTACATAGGGAGTGACATTCCCGGAGCCGTCATCATATAGATACAACGAGGGGCCATTTGTCCTCCCGGGAGAAACAAAATCCCCTACCATCGACCAGGTGTCGCTGGCGTAAGGTTTCTTCATCACTTTAATCCGGTCTGACGGGCTTGATTCGAATACCAAATAAAGATTCCCGGCGGCATCACCCTTCATGGACACATAGCTGGCCAAGGTTTCGCCCACATCCCCCACTGGAACCGGAACATTGCTGCCACTGGCAAATATCTTTACTACCGGGCTGTCACCGTTAGCCATGTCGGCATATGCCACATAGGAAACGCCGTTATGGACATATAGCGACAGACCACGGGCGCTGTCTTCTAACGAGGTCGTACTGCCTACCGTATTCCAGTCGCTTACACCGCCGGAATTGACCAGTTTCAATACTTTTACATCCGCGTCATAAGTAATATAGGCCAAATAAGGAGTATCCGTATTCTCATCGACATACACCGCACCATCCTGCACAGTTTCAGCGGAGTATCGGTTGAGTCCCATAACTTCCCATTGATTTCCCACAAACTTTTCTGCTACGATCCTGTCGCCGCCGTTCCAATAATCTGAAAAAGCAAGATAGGGAATGCCCCCATTTATAAATAATGAGGTAAAGCTTGAGTATGGCGATGAAAGCGGCCCGCTTCCTACCGTCTCCCACACTGAACTGGGCGGCGGCGCGGGGAGTTCATACCACCTTACCACTGGAGCGTTACTGTTATGGCCATCTCCATATGCCAGATAAGCGATTCCATCATAGACAGCCAGGGAAAGATGGGATGCCGATCCGGTTGAAGCATACCCCTGGTAGCCTACCGGTACCCAGCTAGTATCCTCCAGCCTATATACCGTTGCATTATGGCCATTTCCGCCTTCATACGCCACATAGGGAGTTCCTTCATCATCTATATATAAGGAATTGCCTGCTGCAATGTCATTGGAGACACCGTCTCCGCTTCCTACGGTCAGCCAACTGTCACCCTCAAACTTTTTTACCACACACTTCTGATCCTGTGAATTTAAAATATTAGTAAATGCCACATAAGGCGTACCGCCATACACAAAAAGCGAAGCATCAGTTCCAAAGTCGGAAACAGCGCCGCCTACCTGTTCCAGGGTGCTCCCACCGGAGGATAATTTTTTTACATTTACATAGCCGACCTCTATATATGATACATAAAGGTTTCCGTCACCATCGCCTTTCAATGACAGCGATCTGGCATAGCCGTTCGCGAACGATCCTATCTCGGAAAAACCTCCGCCAGCTTCGTCGTACCGGGCAAGCTTCGCCTGGCCACCTTGCGCATAGACTACATAGAGTATTCCGTTATGGGCATACAATGATATCTCATTAGTCATAGTTAGGATCGTTGGGGTTCCCAGCGTCTCCCAGGCTCCACCCATGTCATTCAGATTATATTTTACTAATTTCAGTTCACTGTCGCCTTTCAGATAGGCAAAATAAAGGGTGTCGTTATCTGCATACAGTGAGCCGTTCCATGCGTATTCAAGATCTGAGCCGATTTGCCCGTTTCCGCTTTCATCCAAGCGGTATACTGCCGTTTTGCTGGTACCAACTGTAACAGCTGCATACGTTGTTCCGCCATCTACGGGCAATGACGTAAGGCTTGTTGATTGCGGTGGAAACGCTCCATTTCCCAACACCTGCCAGTCTGTTGGGGTATCTGCGTATACCGGCGAAACTGGGATCATGGGAAGCAGCATTGCCACAACCAACAGCATCCCCAACAATTTTTTCACTTTTCGATAATTCATTAAAAATCCTCCTTTTGTAAACTTATTCCTTTATCTAACTAACAGGCTTTCTTGTTATTTTACATTTTTCGACTAAACAAAAAATAAACAAAAGGCCCCGGACATTCCTCCGGAGCCTCTTTTCACACCATATACTATTGTTCCTCAAAAAGTTTTTTCAATTTATCCTGAGGCTTCTCTCCCAGCTCTTCCATCAGAAACTTTTCCATCTGGAGATATAAGCGCAGCGCCTCGCTTTTCTTGCCCATTTTCAAACAAATTTGAATGATATGGCCGCAGATCTCCTCATTGAAGGGATCGATTTCAAGGGCCCTTTTATACATTTTTTCAGCCTGTTCATATCCTTGCTTTTCCCTGTAATATTCCGCTGTTTCCAGAAGGGCGCTTATAAAGCCGCTCTCAAGGCTTCGGGATTTTGAAAAGGACCACTCATAGGCTTTGCCCTGAAAGAGTTCACCCTTGTACAGTTCAGCCAGCCGATCAAGAGTTTCGACGCGGTCTTTGCTGCTCGGCCTGCCTCTCAGCAGCCTTTCAAATTCATATAAGTCGCAGGAGATCAGCTCTGAATCGATACGAATCTCCTTACGGGTGGCGGCGATGCATTTTTCCAGGCCGTGGGGGCTGAGGGCCTTACGGATATAGTACATGGTAGAATTTATGTTTGTCAAAGCCCTGTCCGGTTCTAAACCATCCCACAGCGTATTGACAATTTCATCCCGGCTGACATTTTTTTTAAAAATGAGAAAGGCGAACAGCTCCTCCGTCTTGGGCGACCGCCAGTTCACAATGCCGGAGTCCGAGTCCCCAGCAGCCGCACGGAAACCGCCGAAGCAGGAAATCACCATTTTGGGTTTGCTTTGCCGGCCTGTGCCTATACGGGCGCGCTGCAGCCTTTGGACCGTCTTTTCAAGACGATCATGGCTGATCGGCTTCATCAGATAATCAACGGCCTCCAATTCAAAGGCTCTGACGGCATATTCGTCATACCCTGTCACAAAAACCACCTTGGCGGAGCCGTCAATATCCTTAATCTTGTTGGCAAGAGCAAGTCCGTCGGTTTCCGGGATGCAGATATCCAGAAACACCGCATCCGGTTTATTTTCATTGATATATCGCAGCGCTTCTGCGGCCGTATAAAACAGTCCGCAGACTTCAACGCCTGGCATACCGGCAAGCATATTACCCAGACGGTTCAGGGACAGTTCTTCATCATCAACAACTATGACCTCCATCTAATATTACCCTCCGCTACGATTCATCATAGATTACCGCGTGACAGCGATGTCTCTTGTGAATTCCAGGGAAGCTGAAACGATACCCTCGTTCCGGCTCCTCTTTCACTCCATACTTCAAGCTCATTTCCGTAGATCAGTCTGAGCCTTTGGTTGATATTCCACAGGCCCACTCCGTTTTCGTCCGGCGCCTGCTCCAGCAGCCGCTTCACCTGTGAAGGCTCCATACCGATTCCGTCATCCTCAATGGAAAAAACCACGTTTGCCATCTCTTTTTTTATCGAGATTTTAACGGTTCCCCCGCTTACGCCGGACATCAGACCGTGTCTTACCGCATTTTCGACCAGAGGCTGCAAGATGAGGGGAGGAATCGGAAAATTGATGCTTTCATCGATATCATACTCCACATTAAGCCTCTTGCCAAAACGTACTTTTTCAATGTTCAGATAGGCCTCCAGCAGCTCCGTTTCCTTTTTCACCGTGGTAAGCGAATCCAATGTTTTAAAATCAAAGCTTCCTCTCAGATACTCGGAAAGCTGTATGACGACGTCTTCCGCCTGATCGGGAGCCTCTTTGCATAAAGCGGCGATGGAATTCAGCGCGTTATACAGAAAGTGAGGCTTGATCTGAGACCGTAAAAACGCAATTTCAGCGTCCTGTGTACGCTTCATCGATATCCTGAGGTTAGCCAGAACCTCGTAATAATGCATGGAAAGCCGGAAAATCGTCACGAGGGCAAAGGTGACAATATAAATCTGGCAGAGAGAGGAAACCGTCTTCAGGGACAGTGCAAAAAGAATCGAATCGACGGAATAAAGATTGAGGGCCAGGATCGCAATGAAAAGCAGTAAGTAATCAAGCACATCGGATTTTTTACATCTCAGAAATAAAACTGTCGTCCTTGCCAACAGGATGATCAGCACAATTGTATTTAAAAGCATAATAAACGGGTGCAGCTTGTAATAGATGTAGATCGGCAGGATCAGTACGGCAATCAGATAGCAGCCGTATACCGCAGAGACGATTCCTGTCATTCGCAGCGAGATGATACCCTTTCTGGCCTGATAAAATATCACGGTTACGGCAATCAGGCTTGCGGACAGAAAGAAATCCTTCATTTTAAATATCGCTTCAAAGGAAATATCCGGCAGCATCATTACCAGAGGACGTTGATCGGTGAGCGCGTTTCCGACAGCGAAAAGGAAACAAAAGATTGCAAAAGACAGCAACGAAGCAGCCTTTCTTTTGAAGAATCTGGCGTTGATGAAAAAAATCAAATACAACAGCGCAATGGACCACAAGGTGACCAGGACACTGAAGCCCAGCAAATTGCCTTTCTCCTGCTGAGACAGCATGGCTGTTTGTTCGCCAATCTTAAAGGACACCGGTATCCCGCCATTTATGTAATCGTAATTTGCAGCCTGCACGATAATTTCCAATTCGCTGCCGTCACAATAATAGAAGCCCAGCTGGGGATTGTTTCCCGATTCATACTCCGCTTCCGTAAGCGACGGCACTCCGTCTGAAAACAACTCCTGACCATCCACATAGACCCTGCTTGACAGGCGGACATTTTCCTTTTTCAGCCCCAGCACACCGTGGTACGGGATATTCTTTAATACAAGCCGGTAGGTTGCACATCCAAAAGCAGGAAGTACCGTGCCATTGAGTTCTTTGCCGCTCCATATTGACGGAACCCTCATATATCCTGTCAGCTGGGGAATTCTCCCGCCGTCCGGCTGAAAATCCTCCGGGCCGAGAAGCTGATTCCAGTAAAATTCCCATTCCCCATCCAGCTTTAGGGTTGGATCCTTCTGAATATCCCATGCCGAAAGCTCCATCGTCCCAGCCTCAGCATGCAGCGAAAGAGGGTCCGGCCCCCGGCTGTCGGAGATCACGGAAGGCAGAATCGAGGAAACCCCTATGATCGTAATGATTAAGATTGCTAAAATTCGTTTTATCAAGATACTTTCTCCTGGGGTCTCATTGTTTTACACTATTTGATTATGCTTTAAAATAAAGCGCGAGACAAGCGGATTTTTGGAATTTAAACCAGCTCTTTGGGCAAAAAAATACTGCACCGGGTTCCCTTTTCCAATTCAGAGTCGATTAAAAAAGCAGCTTTGGGCAAGGAGGCTACCCTCATCAAAACATTCTTGAGGCCTACACCCTTTCCCCCTTTTCCGTTCAGGATCCTCCCTACCTCATCCTCACTCATACCTACGCCGTTGTCTTCTACGATAATGTGAATAAACCCTTCCCCCTCCGTAATCCTCAGAGACACCGTTCCCTCTCCTTCTTTATTAAAAAGCCCGTGCCGTATGGCGTTTTCAACCAAAGGCTGAATAAGCAGCGTCGGAATCTTTATCCCCTTATTGAGGATTTCCGGATCAACATAGGTTTCATAGTGAAGATGCTTTCCAAACCGCAGCTGTTCAATTTCCACATAGGTTTTGATAAGGTCCAGCTCCTGCTGCAGTTGTAAAGTCTGCTGGTTCTGATCCCGCTGAAAAATATGTCTTAAATATCTGCTCAGGAGGGATAACATCTCGGAAGCCTTCTCCCCATCCTCATGACAGAGGGCAATGATATTGCTTAAAGCATTATAGATGAAATGGGGCTTGATTTGGGCCTGCAAATAAGCCATCTCACTTTCAAAAGCTTTCTCCATGGTATCCGTCAGCTTCAGCAGGCTCCTTACCCTCCATTGAACCTCTTCTGCCGTAAAGGGTTTGGTAATATAATCATTAGCGCCGTTTTGATAAGCCAATTCTATTTCCCTCTCCCTGTTCCTGGCTGTGGCAATGATAATAGGCAGTTCGATCAGAGAGTAATTTTGTCTTATTTGTTGGGTCAGTTCGATGCCTGACATGCCGGGCATCATCAGATCGGTCAAAAGGAGATGGAATTTTTCGTTTTTAAGTGATTCCAGGGCTTTCTCCCCACTATAGGCTGCAGACACCTGATACTCTCCCTCCAACATAAGGGATAAAACTCTAATATTGGTGGGTTCATCATCGACAATCAATATCTTTTTCATTTTCTCACTTAAGCCGGAACTTGTTGGTTTTGAACTCCAAACTTTTCTTTCCAATACCGATCCGGCAGTCATTTCGGTGTTTAAACACTGCCCCTTGGCAAGTCGTACCGCCATACTTGTCCCTTTATTGACAACAGAATCGGCAATCCATACCTCCCCCTTCATTTTTCTGGCCAGCTGCCTGCTGATATATAACCCCAAACCCATACCCTGTTTATAGTCCTGCTGCGGCAGCGAATCATGATTGAAGTCCTTAAAGACCAGCTCCCAATGTTCCTGCGGAATTCCCTTTCCCGTATCGGAAATGGTCAGGACTATGTCCAAGCCCTCCTCCCTTGCCTGGGCAACAATTTCTCCTTTTTCCGTATGCTTCATGGCGTTGGAGGTAATATTATATAAAATTTGCCTCAGGCGATTTTCATCAGCCTCTACGAAGGTCATAGGTTTTACTTTATTCAGCATCTTCACTTCCTTGCCCTGCAAGTCAAAGGACAACAATTGAAATACCAATTGAATCACCACATATAGATCAACCGTGATAAGATTCAGCTGCAAGTCCTCATGGCGAAGCTTTATGACATCAATCAAATCATTAACCAGCAGCGAAAGCCTGGAGGAAGTATCCTGAATCAACAAAAGGTTTTCCCTTTGCTCCAGGCTTAAGGAAGATGTCTCCCCCTTCAAAAGGTGGCCGGAGATATTGATAATACCGTGGAGGGGAGTTTTCAGCTCATGGGATGTTCTGGCCAGAAACTCATCCTTTATTTCCCTGGATCTTATCAATTCCTCGGAAAGGGCTTGTACTTCATTCATTTTGTTGGTGAACCGCCTGGACAAAAAGAGATTCAGGCTGAGCAAAAAGGCGAATATCCCTAATCTCGCAATCATATTTCCATTGGTATATCCTGAATAATATAAATTGGAATCAATAATGATGACTCCGGCAAATATACAGCACAGGAAAATATAAACCGACTCATTGGGGGGCAATCTTCCCTGTTTTTTGTAAAAAAGCATATAGATAAGTCTTATGATATAACTGGACAGTGAAAAGTTCTCTTCAAAAAATCGTTACATAGAAAAATAACCCA